>Ga0066834_10000625_pt1 | contig 16861 bp, 13 predicted proteins | sample ETNtaG_30_FD_66729 | JGI IMG/M metagenome (GOLD analysis project Ga0066834, IMG submission 66729) | Marine microbial and viral communities from oxygen minimum zone, Eastern Pacific Ocean - ETNP201306PF43B | ecosystem: Environmental > Aquatic > Marine > Oceanic | place: Pacific Ocean: Eastern... | reverse complement strand
TCGGTTTTCATGCAGGACACGCGGGTCTGGCACTCGGGTGCGCTCAATCAAAGCAAGTGCGAGCGTACGGCGGTGGTGTGCCGTTACGCGCCGTGGTGGTTGTCGGGTAATGAGTTCGGGAATCTGCACTCGGGGGGGCATACGTTGAGGACCTACGTGCCGCAAGATGTTTACGAGAAATTTTCCCCGGAATTACAACTGCTTTACCGGCACATTTCCGAAGGCGAGATGGACGTCTTGCAGCCTGGCAACCAGTACGCGGCAGCCCGCGCCCAATCGCTGCGCCATTCGGAGCAAAGTGGTGACAATAGCCACGTGGTCGCCGGCGCGATGAGCGTGGAGGAGTGGGAACGTAGACAGTAAAAAGGCGGCCATAATTCTCTCCCCCAACAGCTTCGAAGCTGTCGACCAGTAAATTGTCGAAGGTCACTTGTTGTATATTTCCCACAATAAGGCAGATCCGTCCTGCGGTATAGCGGCTGTCGGCAACTTCCCCGACCTGGGGCCCATGACTCACCAATCAACGAAGAAAATTGCCGAGATTGCGTAGAACGATTAATAGGATCTAAAGAAAACCCAGGTTATTTACAATCGCTAGGTGACTCGTGGAACCTTTTCCACGAGCCTGTGGCCCTGGTCGAGGAACTGGTTGATCAGAGTTATAGCGGATTGAAGGTCTGGCCCTTCGATCAGGTAGCAATTGAATACGGTCCGGCACGGATTCCGCATCGCACGATCAAGGCGATTGTGCAACCCCTGCACGACATACGTGGCAAGGTTGGGATGGATCTGGACATCTTGGTCGATGGACACGCGCACTTCCAGTTGCCGAGGCGCTACGTATTGTTTGATGTTGTTACTGAATGCAGCTGTTCTCATATTACCTCTGTGGTTTCAATTAACAAATGTAAATCAATACTATAAATGCACTATTTGGATTAGCCTATGTCAAAAAAATGTGTGGGGCAAAAAGACTGGGTGTTTAGCTGAGATGTTTTCATCAGACACTTACTTCTACCAAACCTCGGTAACTGCAGCGTACTCCTATATACAGACTTGGCAATACTTTCCAGTTAGAGTCTAAAGCCCAAGCTGTACAGCCATCTATGCTTGTCAGAACTAGATTCCAAGCTGGTGTGGATGAGTTTCTTTTGCCTGCATTACAGACTCAGAATGCCCTTCCAGTCGAACGATATATTGAAACACTACACCATCCAAATTACATTGAGCCTAAAGTATTTGGCTGATTCTCCCTATAGATAGGAGGGTTTGTTGTAACTGTACCCATACTGTGGGTGGAGTGTACCTATTTCTCGGTTGAAACAAGAAACATATAAGAGCGTCCATCATCGATTATGAATACCTTCAGAATTAACAGCAACTCAATTTCATCATTAGCCTAAAGGAATCTGTCCAAGTCTCAGTTCAATCTGCAGACAACATTGGAGCGGTTATCTTCAAGAATACGCATTAATAAAGCATCTGATGATTCCGTTGGCTCAGCTATCAGTACCCATATGAACAACCAGATACAAGGGATGAAACAGACCAATGAGAATGCCCAGCAAGCCAACAACTGATTCAAGATTATCAGCCTAAGGAGGAGAATGATGAACTCGTTCTTCCGGAGGCAGTTTCACGCGAGGCCAATGAGTTCTATCTACACGAACAAACCTTCCACGACGAAAGCCTTCCAACAATTCGTCAACCTGAATATGAAGCTGAATACCACTACTTCCAAGAGGAGGACTCTCAGCCTGTTTGATATCGATGATCGAACCTTCTTTATTGTCATGATTTCTCCAGTAAGTACGAAGCATTTCTTCAGCGGCACAAAGCGTAACAGCCGAACTAACCCGAAAATCATCGTAGAGTTCATCATTCATACCACCAAACAGTGTAATGATGACGATACCCTTGCCCTGCCCTTGATGCTTGACTTGCTCAACCACCGCCGCTAGACCTCGATGAAGTTGATAACGGAGATGAACTCGGATCTGGTGTTTAGTGGCTAGCTTTCGGCTCTCCTCATCAAACCAAAGGTCCGCAACGTGAAATTGACGATTCTTCCACTCTGGAGCCCATGTAAGACCTACTTGTACAACCTGAGCTGCCAAGACAACCGACCTGACGTTGTCTTTCATAGTCCAAGCATTCTCCGGAGCGATATCTTCCCATTCGATGATGCCATTTCCTTTCCAAATGCGTGTAAAACGGTCGACTTCAAATGTCTGCTCATTCTTCAATTCGTCTTTAACCACGTGACCGACGGGAACTACTTTTAGTTTGCCTGCCACTGGAGCCTTTCGCCAATCCCCGTTCTGGTTTAATCCAAGAAAGTGCTCCCTTGATGAGCCGTAACGCAACTCAACTAACAGGATCTTCCACGCTTGGCCACGCCGCTGGTAGAAGCTGAAATCGTCTTCCAACAAAATAGCATGATTATGTTTCGGAACGTACTGCGGAGGTCCCTCTGGGGGAGGAATCGTCTCATTACCTTCTGGAGGCAGATAAAAACGGCCATGCAGATGCGTACCGATGGGGATATCCCGAAGTTCCGCCGGAGCTCCATGATACCAGATCATCCCATAGGGAAGCATAGCAAATTGGTGCGCGGAAGCTTTGTCATACCGGTCATCGTTAAAATCGCCGTCTAGACGCAGGCCACCTCGGCGGTTAATTGAGTCCACCATAACAAGTTCTCCTGCAATGTAGGCGCCTGTATCCGGTGGTGGGAACTCGTTAAGCTCAGGAATATAGTCTTTCTGATTCTCTGCAGAAAACGAAGTTTCTACTAATGTCCACAAAAGCACAAAGTTAAGTAAATGACAGTAGAAGCTAATCCCAGTGAAAATTTGAAAATGATGTACAACTCCTCGCTCTGGAGTTAGGACAAGGAACAACCTGCAATTTAGAACTCTACTAATAACCCCTAATATCCTGAGCAATTCAAACTTCCAAGGCAACTTCATAAGAGCACAACCCCCTTGTCTCTCCTGCGGGAACTAATTCTGAGATGATCCTTTAAACTTCACGTCTCTCTACCATTCCCGCTCCCTCAAACTAGTAGCGCGGAAATAGCCCCATTACTGTCAGCGAAATTGTCCGTCTGAACCCCCATTCTCTGTGCAACAGTAAGAAGTAGATTGCTCAGGTGGGCCTGTTGATTCACTGGATTATGACAAATGTTATAGTGATTACCAGGATTAGCCAGATCGTAACCAGGAAATGCTGATGTTTTGTTGAAATCAATGTGCCGACCATGCTTCAAACCTAGTTTAGAACCACCGGCTAAGACAATCGGCAAATTGGCGTTGCCGTGGCTATGGCCGAACGCCATACCACTACCATAAAGTGCCATCGTTGTCTCCAGCAGTGTTGTACCATCAGCATCCTGAACCTCGCTAAGTCGATCGAGAAAGTAGCTGAATTGTTTGATGTTAAATGTGTCGCTCAAGGTTAAATTCTTCATTAACTCGACATTACCATTGTGGTGCGATAATGAATGCCGATCTTGCTTAAGACCTATTTCAGGAATCGGCAATCCTTGGCCTTCCTCACCTGTACTGAAAGTAGCAACACGGGCCATATCCGTTTGGAATGCCAATACAATCAGATCATACATGGTGCGAAAATACTCTCCGACCATCTGCTGAGGAACATCCCGGTTCACGCGTGACTTGTCTTCGTCAGCAAGCTTTTGTCTTGGTATATCAAGCCATTTGTCAGCACGCTCAGTACGTATCTCAACCTCACGGACAGAGGTAAGATACTGATCCAACCGACCACGGTCGTTTTTACCAAGCTGATTACCTAATATCTTGGCTTCATGTAGAATAGCATCGAGGATACTGCCTTGACGATGGAGACTACGCCGCTGTTTTGCAATTCCATGGAAGCAAAACGCGTACGTGGTGCGGTCATCTGAGCTATTAACTGATCCACTGAAATGCTGTTTCTATCCGCCTGTCCCAACTTTCCACCAGTAAGCCAGATCTTACGACAATTATGATGATGACCAAGACCATTAGGATGATAAAGTCCACTAATTGGTGTAATATTCATGCGATGTTTCTCTAACGGACGAAGTGACTTCGTGAACGTATAACCCATTCCTTCTTCGGCAATCTGATAATCTAGTGTGTTTACACCATTAGGCAAATAAATAAAAGCGCTACGTCTTGGCTTGAATCCTTGCTGAGCCGCAACTGCTCGTAGCGGCCGCATACAATCAAGTAATGGTAAGGCAAGCGAGACACCAAAGCCACGCAGAACCTGACGACGACTAATAAGCCAATTTTGACGAATAAACTTCATGACAGATAATCTCCTTATTACTTTGAGGTCAAAGTTTCTGAAATAGGCTAGACATGACAAAGTTTTCAATAATGGTTTTTAGCTTGTAGTGATCTCGCTTGCTCGCTTTGGTAATTTCCTTGATCTGTTTAGCATCGTCAATTGTCATCACTCGACGCAGGGCAAAAGTAGCAAGTTGTTCGACAAAGGCCTCGGCAAAATGGTCGAGATCTTGTACGAGGAGTTGCTTGAATTCATCCGGCCCATCATAGGTACGACCATCAGCCATCGTGCCGCTGGCGTTCACAGGAGGGTTAGTTTCTTGATTAACAGTTACAACTTCCTCTGCCCGCCAGCGGCCAATCGCGTCATAGTTGTCAAAGGCAAAACCAAGCGGATCGATTTTCTCATGGCATGACGCACAGATAGCATGGGTCGCATGAGCTTCCAACTGCATACGTATCGTGGCCTTCGGTTGGTTAACCGAGGTTGGTTCTAGTGGCTCAACATTGGGTGGTGGTGGCGGTGGCGTTTTGCCAAAGATTGCTTCCGAAACCCACACTCCACGATGTACAGGACGATGACGTGTTCCATCGGAAGTAAGCATTAAAATCGAGGCTTGCGTCAACAATCCACCACGATGGTCCTCTGGACGCAATACCGCACGCTGAAAACCGGATTCTGATAACGGATGCATCTTGTAGTGTCGAGCCAACCGAGGATTCACCATTGTCCAGTCGGAGATCAGAAACTCGTGTAACGACAGATTCTTCGAAAATACTTCGTGAAAAAAGCTGGTCGTTTCAAGTACCATACTCCTCTCGAGCCATCTATCGTAATCAGGATAGAGCTCAGAGTCAGGAGGAAACATACCAACTTTATAAAGCTGTAGCCATTGTCGAGGAAACGATTCAGTAAACCGATTGATCTTCGGATCCAGCAACATTCGTGTCAACTGGCCTCGTAATACACTAGGGTCACGCAACCTGCCTGCCTTCGCGATAGTGAAAAGCTCCTCGTCGGGTATTGACCCCCAGAGAAAGTACGACAACCGTGAGGCAAGTTCCCAATCGTCAATATAGTTTCGAGGTTTCGTAGCTGAACCTTCTACAAGATAGTAGAAGTTCTTCGAAGTAAGCACCCCCACCATAGCAGCAAAATGGGCAGACCTGAAGCCTTCGCCGGCAACGAGTTCCCGCTCAACGATTTCCACATATTTATCTATCTCCGTATCCGTCGCGGGCCGACGCCAAGCACGGTCAGCAAAACGTTTAAGACACTCGTGAGCTTCGTCTAAATCACCTTCTTTGGAAGGAACAAGATTATCACGCTTCTTCAATTCTAACTTGCTTGCAACAAGAACTTCCCATTCAATCCAATCAATAAGCAACAAAGGATAAATAGGATTACCATCATCGTCAACAAGCATGTATCCCGTAGGGTTCTTAAACCTATGTTCTTTTGTATTAATGAAATCCCTACTGGTATGATTAAATGTATGTGTATTTGGAAACGGTGCATCCGTTATATCATTCATAATTTGGAAACTACTCGATGAAGTTACGAACTCAACGATAATTGGCTCTTCTTCCGGCACAACAATGTCCCTATCGAAAATGGACCGTTTAAGCACAAAATCCCAGACAGTCAAGTGCGGCACTCTATCATCTAGGGATGGCAAACCACTGAGTTGAATGCGAACCCGCGACTGCCCACCTTGATTGCCTATATGGATATGATCGCTAACTCGACCAGGCCAGTAAACCCAGCGAAATCGGCCGGAAACACCTTGCTCAGACAACCATTTCTCACGTCCTTTATTGGCATCATGTTGCCCCTTATTTTGTACAATAGGTTTTTCAGGAAAGGCCCGCATCAAAACGGTCTCGGCCGCTTTAAAGTAGCGACTAACATGTGATGGAGATAAAGACAGCATTTTGCCGATGCGCTCAAACCCATGCCAACGAGGATCTTCGTTGAGTGAACCAGGCATGTGTACGTCGTAATGTACTCCCAGCAGACCATAAACAGTACTGGCATATTCATCCCGACTTAGACGATAATGCACGACGGGACCACGTTTTGCCATCCGTACCGCTTCCCCCTCCCTAATTCGATCGGAAATCCAACCAACTACCCTCCCGATTTCATCTGCTGTCGGCTGTAATTCTTTCTCAGGCGGCATTTCGCCAGCGTTCACCCGATTTATCAACTCAGCCCATCTTTGAGTAACCAAGTTGTTCTCAAAGCTATGCGACAACGTATCAATATGGAACTCCGCCTTTTGCGTTTGCTCGTTATGGCAACGCAGGCAATACATTTTTAGGAACGGAAGCACTACTTGGTCAAAGCTAGTTGGATTACTTTCAACAATAGAAAATCTTGTGGAAAGAACAAACGTCAGCGTAACACAAAGGAACATTAGTCTATTTATCTGCTGCGAGATGGGTTTCATTAGAATTCACACTTGTCCTACAAGTTTCACATTAGGCTCTAGTACATATCTGACCCAAGACGCTGGCAACCGAAATCCGACACTGTTTGTTACTGTCATTCAATGCCTGAACTAATGACGATAATGTTGACTCTCCAATCTCAACTAAGGCATCCATAGCATTCTGACGAATTATTCCGCTTTCATCACTCAGGTGATTTATAAGTTTGTGTATATCCTTCTGATCCTGACTCTTACACTCAAAAATTGTTAGGAAGAGAATTAAGAGTAAGAGGAGTCTTACGGATGAACTAACTTGTTGTTTCATCCTATTGCCCTTTTGTGTTTAGATTCTTATCACAAGATTTTGGGAAGATTTCCCGTTACATTCCAAAACATATGGTAAGTACCATAGTCTATCTGACCTGTCAAGCGTCGAGGTTCTTTTGAACAAACTGCGGTTCGCCATGTCCAACCTGACTAGCCAAACCCAGAATATTGAAGCCTCACGTTCCCGCATCCAAGGTACCGATTTCGCCGCTGATGTAGCCGACCTAGCTAAGAACCAAATACTAGCCCAAGCATCAGCTATATCGCAGAACATCCTGCCGTTCTTGAGATAAGCCTACCACTAAAAAACTGGCTGACATAGCGGGCCTCACCTTTGGGTGCTGTACGCCCGATTTTCCATGGGCAATCCCTATCATCAATCCCCCCGCTTTACCCCGAAACTGCAATCGTGATAGAATGCCTAAGCTAATCCAAAATTTGAGTCTCAAAGGACACTGATATGATCGACGTCTTCATCTCATCCAATAGGAGATCTTCATAACAATTACTATGAAGGAGCTGAAATTTGTCGCTACCGTAGAAAAATCCGATGCTGCTTCTCTCAGGCCAACGTGATTAAATGGCCAACCTCAAATTACTATAGCCAGTGGTGGAGGAATTGGAGCATGCGGTTTTACACATCATAGACAGCGCCGACCACGGCTTAAAATATTAAAACGAAGACACACGGACGAACCGGTAATGGACGAATTGGCTCGTGTATCGGTAAGTAGGATGTTAGAAAATATGTAGCTGATCAAACTATTTTCGGGGAGTGAAATGGAGTTTTACCTATGAATGAATGGCAAATGTTGCGTATCTTAATCGGCTTAATTATGTTTAGTGTCACTGTACGAACACCGACTCAAGAAAATTCAACCTTGATATCAATTGGGGTAGCAAAAACAGTTAAGGAGGCATTTGCTGATGAGCTAGATCAAATTCTACTGCTGTCAAAGCTAGAACAGCAAATGATCTCTACTACGCCACCATACTCTTATACAGATTATGCTACTTTTGCTTTGCTAGCTTCGGGATTGACTGAGGATCAACTGGATGAACCCAAGCAAAAAATAGATCAGTTGATCGATCAACTAACGAGTGAGCTAGAGTTACGGCAAGTATCGGAAAATGTCGTCTCACGTTCTGATCATATTCTTCAATTGCTCCATACCCTTATTTTTGAAAGATACGATCCGGCTCAAAATCGCATTGATGGTATCCTTAATCAAGGAACATTCAACTGTGTGTCGTCAGCAGTATTTTATGCTGTTGCTTGTCGGAAGTTTGATATTCGCGTCACTGGTGTAGTAATGGCTGACCACTCTTTAGCACAACTCAAGCTATCCGAGACAGCCAAGTTTGACATCGAAACGACCGTCAGTTCCGGTTTCGACCCGTCGAGCAAAACAGGCATTTTGGATCAGTTTGGTCAACTAACAGGCTTCGCTTATGTTGGCTCCAAAAATTACCGTCAGCGAAAGGAAGTTGGCGATCGACAAATGTTGGCTCTAATTTTTTCTAACCGATATGATCAATTAACCAAAGAAGGTAAGCTAAAAGAAGCCACTGTAGCACTTTATCGGGCTTACTTGTTAACAGGTGATCTCCCTTTTACTGCCAACACTTGGGAAAATGCCATTAACAACTATGTTGTGGCATTGGAAAAAGAGAAGAGATCGCCAGATACACTTTACGTTTTAGCTCGATTTGCAAAGGTTTTCCCAAAAATAAAGAAGATTAGTACGTTGCAGTACAGCATCTATATTAATTGGACGCAGACATTGGTACAAAATAAGAATTACGCACAGGCTATCGTGACTGCAGAGGAAGGGTTGACCTATTTCCCTGAGAATCAATTCCTTCGGCAAAACTTAAAAGTAGCTTCTCTCGATCAGTTTTATTTGTTATCCAAAGCGGGTGACTTTGAGCCGGCTTTCGCCCTTATCCAACGCATGACCGATCAGTTTCCTGCTGAAAAGGCTTTTGAAATGTTGGCAGTTAATTTGGTGGCAGATCAGGCTAAAATCTCGCCTATTGTGTCTGCTGAAAAGCACTTCCTGAGTGCCATCACCAAATATCCTAACAACAACAAACTGCGTGAACTGTTCGCTTATAGATTTATTAAGTATGCTGAAACTTTACAGATACAGGACAAGGCTCAGGAGGGCATTGATCTGTTGGAGCGGGCACGCCAAATGGACGAACTCGCCTTACATCAATCCATGATTGTGACTAAGCTTGTGTCAATGTTGAACAATTTAGGCTTGCAACTGTTGCGGGCTAAAAAATATAGTCAAGCCAGAGTTATCATTGAGCGTGGGCTTGAGTTAGATCCAGATTCTAAGTCCTTAAACAACAATTGGGATGTGGTCATGCTACAGTGGGCACAGTTAGCTTATGGTAAAGGTCAATTCAAAGAATCGATTCAGATTTTGGTCGATGGCCGGAAGAAATCCAAACGGGATAAAAGAACGTTTACTCAGTTCCTCGAAGCCTACTACAACGAAACGGCTCTACGTCTTCTTGATGCAGATAAGGTAGGTGCTTCAGTCACGAGGTTCAAGGAGGGTCTTAAGCTGTTACCTAATAGTGAAACCTTAAAGCAAAATCTGGACTTTGCCAAGTCCGAACAGGAATGAGTAGAAATTTCAATCTCTTCGATCCTGAGACATGGATACCCTTTTCCTTCTCTCGACTAGTCTCTTTCCTCATAACCCTTCTACTTTGCTCAAAATTTGTACCAATTGATTATAGGCGGTAGTGTTAAACATAAATTCATTTGGTGTAGAAAAAGATGACACGTCCTATGCCAAAACTTTTTTCTTGCCTCCATCTTTTCGTGAAGCAATTATTCTTGCGGATGTCATCGGTTGATCCTCACTGGTTCAAAAAGATTAACTTGGGCTCATCGATTGAGACCTCGATCGATGCTACAGTCTCTCTTACAAATTCCGCTTTCCTCAGGCTCAAGTGGTGTGGGAAATCCTTTTCTTCATTCTCAAAATAATTCGCCACAGCCTCTAATTGGGGGATGACGCGTTTCCCATGTGCTCCATACGTCTTGAGCATTTCCATGACCTTCAAGATGCGCTTTTCACTGGCATGTTTCTTCTGGTTACGGGAGTAATCGACAAGCAGTTCTATCCCTTCGTTGATTCGGTATTTCGTAAGGAGTTCCAGACCATTCATGCGAATACCATCAGCAAACATGATTCCACTTGGGGCCGGTTCAATGATTGCCTTGTGGATGGCGGGCAGCAACGGTTTGATTTCGTCATAGGTGAGATTCCTGTACACACTGCCGATACTGCTTCGTGCACGGCCGTCTTCGTTCAAGAGCCCTGCTCGAACGGCTTCCATGAGAAGCTTGCGATCGACACCTTCGAGCGATTGGCCGATCAGACCACCTCGCCTGTTGAAAAGAGCGAAGGACACATAGCGTTGCTCCATATTTCGCGGATCGTTCTTGGGATCACGCTTCGTAAGCCTTACCAGCATTTCGGGAACGGCTATTCTAGCGGGTTCTCCAATCCCCGCCAGTGCTTCGGCGGCCAGGATTCGTAGCCAAAGGTCGTTGGAACGGAACGCCTTGAGCAATGCTAGGATGGCTGTAGCGCCGCGTGTACGCTGCATTTTGAGTGCCTGGCATGCACCGTATCGGGTATAGAGGCCCTCTGCATCGAGTAGACGGATCAATTGGCCCACAACTTTATCCTGTTGGCGTCCCAGTGCCATTGCCGCCCGCTCCCGAACGACTGGCGACCAACTGCTGAGGCGACTCAGCAGTTCTTCCTTACCTAGCTTGTCGTAGTAGCTGTTGCGATCCATGTTGTTCCAGCCACGCCCGTCGAAAATCAGAGATTGTGCGGAGGCGGCATCGAGTTGGGTTACAACACCAGGTCGTTTACCGGTTAGATAGATCTTCTTGAGCGGCATTGCATAGGACAAAAGGTAAGCGCCGCTGCAATCCCAGTTCTGGTAACTATCCTTATTCATTTGGGGAGGACCTTGATGGAGAAAGCTCCCATCCCAGTGCCGTGCCAAATCGAAATACCAGGAGCCGAATTCCTGCATCCAGACCCCAGTGGCTTGAGGACCGGATTGCGCGACGCCTAGTAAAGCCCACAAAATATTGAAGAAATTCCCAGTGTGGCCAGTGTCACGCTCCGCTCCGTGGGAGGCGACGCTCATCCGAGAGAAGAACTCCGCTCCCTGTACTTCGCCAAGTAGGTTAAACATGACGGCTGCCATTCCGCACTTGCCATTGTCTTCGTGGGTCTGGATCCAGGGGCGGTGGTCGCCGTAGGGGACCGCCCCTTTGCCAATATAGAACCGCAAGAGACTAGCGCTGCGTTCGATGGCACGGTCCATTGCCGGATCATTCACCCCCGCGGTGCGAGCCAGCGAGAGAGAGGTGGTCAGCGGCAGACCCGGGGAGTTCATCATTCCGTAGCCACCGAGTCGTCCGTCGGGCTGCGCGAAGCGGTGGCCCCACGAGCCGACGATACTCTGTCCGTTGGCCGCTTCCAGCGCCAGACGTCTCAAGCCCGGCATGACTGAGTCGTCGCCGGTCGCCATTACGTACTCCGAAAGCAGCATGATGACGTAGCCGTAATACCAGGTTTGGAAGCTGTTGGCCGAATAGTCCGCTGCCCATTGGGCTTCCTTGCGAATCAGCGGAATATACTCGCGATTGCCGCTGGCGAGCAGTGCAAGGGCATTCAGGGAACGCGTGATCGGATTCTGCCGGTAGGATGAGTTCACGACATGCTTGGCCAGTGCCTTGCACCCCTGCTCTAGAATGCGCTGTGACTTCAGGCAATCGTAGGGGGCGGTCGCGCTGTAGGTACCGAGGACGGGCAGTTTCAGGATGACATTTTCGGTCTTGCCGGCCCGATATCGGACTAGTGACAGGTTTCCGCCACTAGCCTCCGATTCGGCTGTAGTGAGCGCCTTGCCTAGCTCGGTGCGCGGATCGTAGGAGAAAGGCACACCACCAGCGCCGAGGATCACGTCGCCAACAGCCAAAATTCCGTCGGCAGGGGAATCCTTTGCCACCTGAGTGATTACGATTTGTCGCGCGTCCGTGGTGACGAGCTTGTTGCTGAACATCCACCCGCGGGCCCCTGTTGCCCCCAGCGTCCAGTCATGGTTCGCTCCTGCCGGGATTTTGTCGCCTCGGGTGAAGTCCAAGTTGGCTACCTGCGAAGGAACTCCGGTCGCCAGTGGTGGTGCAACGAAAAAAGAAAAAAATGCTATAACTGCGACGGACGTGACAAATAGCTCCTTTACGATCATGACGACCTCCTAGTCCTTTCTGATATTCGATATCACCTTGTACTCTAACAAAAATTTGCTATTGTGATAATACCTTCTAGCTAGAGTCTAAAACCAAAGCTGCACAGTTCATCCATGCTAGTCTAAATAAGGCTGCTTGACTTCCAATCCAGTGATAGTAAAGAAAATAATGTATATTGAACCAGACTGTTGACAATGCGGAACAATTCGGCTTAACCGTCGAAGTTGAGTTGGAGGCCGGGGGTAATTAATAAGGAATTCCAATGATCCCGCTATCGGTGGTCGGTGATGCTCGGGCGGCTGTTCGGTTGGCCTTCACTTTGAGTCTTTGACTCTTGCTCCTGCATGCTTCATTTCAATACTGTACAGCGAAGTGCGGGCAGTAATGAACAGCGTTCTGAAATCGTCGCCACCGAAACAGACGTTGGCCGGGTTCTCCAGAACGTCAATCTGTTCCAGTTTTTGCCCATCGGCGTTGAAGATGTGAACACTACCTCCGTTGGTGGTGTAAAGGTTGCCCTTGATGTCAACGGCCATGCCGTCGCTACCCTGACCGATATGGAACAGCTTTTTCCCCAGTTGGCCATTTTTATCCACCGTATAACAGTGGATGCCAGCCGGGAACTGTTGGTATTCGGGATCCGGATGCCTGTCGTGGCCACCGGTATCAGCAATGTAGAGCCGGGTTTCATCCGATGAGAAGACAATGCCGTTGGGCATGGCTAGGTCTTTGACAATGGCTTCCACCTGTTTACTGGCTGGATCGAATTTGTAAACCCAGTGGCCGGGAATCTCCGCCGGTTCATTTACCTCCCAAAGCCCCCACGGTGGATCGGTGAACCATAGGGTTCCATCGGAGCGTACGGCTACGTCGTTGGGGGAATTGAACCGCTTGCCCTCGAATTTGTCCAACAGAACGGTGATGCTGCTGTTAGATTCGGTGCGGATGATGTTACGGGCGCTGTGCTGACAGGAAATCAGTCGGCCTTGCAGGTCCAGGATATTGCCGTTGGAGTGGGCACTTTGACGGAACAAAGATAGGCCGTCCCTCTCCCTCCACTGCATCAGCTTGCTGTTGGGAATATCAGAAAAAACGAGTATCCTTTTATCCGGTAACCACACCGGACCTTCGGTAAATTCCATGCCACCGGCCAGTTTCTTCACCTCTGCCACGGCAGCAACCAGTGACGTGTCGTCGCCGGCACCGACGGCGAAGGTTACCAGAAAGACAACCGAAACAATAACTATCAACGTTAAGCGTTTCATACTGAGATCCCCTTTACGCCAAATACTGGATCCGATTTTTAAATTGTGGTTGATGATGTTCATCTGTAATTTGGAAAATTCGATCTATCATATAATAAGTGCCTTATAGATAGGGGTAGGTCGCGTTCGGTTGATAGTCTGGTAGCAAGGCGTCATGAGTTTGACCTGCTATTAGCGTCGTGCCATTGGTGAAACCTTCTGGGCGGTGGAGGAGAAACTCGATCAGGCGATTCCGCCAGGGAGGCAAATGGGTTTCAGCCCCGCTTTCGTTGGCCAGATCGTGTGTCTCGTGCGGATCGTCCTGCAGATTGAAAAGGTGTTCCCGGCCAGTTTGAGAGTACCACACGTATTTATAGTGTCCGTCGGTTACATAATGATTGCCGTGGCTGTAATCATAACAGCCGGAGTGCTCACCGTGCAGACAGTCTCTCACGCGATCGGTTTCGCCCCGCATGATGGGTAGGAGACTTCTGCCGGTGCAGGTGTTGGGAATCTCGATGCCTGCCGAATCCAAGATAGTCGGCATGATGTCTTGCAGGCCGACGGGGCTTTGACAGACGGATTCTTTTGGGTAACCCCATTTCGCCGGCGCCCGTATCAGAAAGGGTACTCGGGCCGAGGCTTCGTAAGGCCAGGTTTTTCGAAACAGGTTATGATCGCCCAGCATTTCACCGTGGTCGGAAGTGAAAATGATCAGGCAGTCTTTCAAACCTCCGGTATACTGGATCAGACGGCCGATCTGGTCGTCAATGAAATTGATCATCCCGTAATAGGCGGCACGGGCACAGCGCATATCGTGGTCGTCGAGGCAGATTTTCCAGGCGTTTGGATCCAGCCCCTTCCGGGCGCCCTCAAATTCGGGTACCCAGTTACCAACGACGGGTGGAGGAAGGTCCCGCTGGATGTAACGCTGGTAATAGGGAACTGGTGGTGTTAGCGGCGGGTGTGGGTCAATCAAAGAGATGTTGAGAAAAAAGGGGGCGGTCGGGTCGTGTTTTTGCAGGAAACCAAGGGCGCGGTCGACACACCAGAAGGTGTGCATCTGCTCTTCAGGCAGATGGTGCGGACGACCGACCCATCCATTGGAGGAGACACCGTGAGCCATACCGGGATGAACATCGTTCCGACGGTGGTATTGCTGCAACCAGTCGACGTAGTCGTTGTCATCGCCCCGGGTAGCATCAGCCAACTGTATGTGATCGAAACCGTATCGCTTGCGCAACGGGGTCAGATGTAGTTTGCCGATCATCTCGGTTTGATAACCCGCTGTAGACAATTCGCCAGCCAGAGTATGCGGTGGATCCCACTGCGACCCTTTAAATCCAACCGCGCCGTTGGCTGCTGGCGCGGTACCAGTCATTAGACTACGCCGGGCCGGAATACAACTCGGGCATTCCGCGTACCCGCGACGGAAATGCGTGCCGGTCCGACCGATCCAGTTAAGGTTTGGTGTCTGCAGACAGTCGGGCCCGTCGGGATCCAAGCCCAGACAGTCGCCGCGTTGTTGGTCGGTGGTTATTAACAGGATGTTGGGTTGGGTATCAGACATCTAAAACTCCAGGTTAGGAAACGTCAAACCGATGATTCAACGCATTGTCTAGTTGACGGCGCCGGCAAAACTAAAGGGCAGAAAAGGGTCAGATCGAGAATACGCGTCGACCATTTCTGCCTTGGTTCGGTCGGTTGCAGCCTCAAATTTACTCTGCCAGGTCGGAGGTTCCTCGCTGGAACCAGTTTTTGAGGGTGGGCTCTTCCTAGCAAATCTGTTTGACTCCAGATTTTTCTGCACCTGTCAGCAATTGATAGGCTGCAATTTTCATTTTTTCCCTAGCCATTAGTTGTCAAGTTGTGCCTAAGCCCAACTCAATCGGTCTCATATTTGGCTATTGTAGAACAAGGCTGATATTTTGTCAATTCAACTACCAACTTTTTGGTCACCCTGGTGAGATCCCGAGTTTTTGTTACTGGTGATGTCACCAATATGAATTCTTTTGTTGAATCATAACGATGATATGCAGAATGAAAAGGGTCGTATCATCACTTTTAGTGTTGATGATGAGGTAGGCGAGAAGTTGGAATTGGTGTGAGGTTAGCTTCCTGAGCCCAGATCTAGTCAGCATTCCATTGGATGCAGCTTTGAACTTCGGAGCAACTGACAGTTTAACACTTGAAGTTCGCATACAAACATCAGCAGAAAAAGCTAATGTATCGTCAGTTATCCTCAGTAAAAGAGTAGTAGGATTAAGCCAAACATATAATATAGACATACCTGGCGGTGCGATGCCCAACATGCCTAGCTTCTTTTTCGGTCGAATCACACGAAAACTCTTTGCACCCACTAAAGTCAATGATAGTTATTGGCATCATATAGCTTGTGTTCGGAACAAAGAGACAAATCGGCTTCTGCTATATGTTGATGGATATTTGCTAGACAAGGTTGATAAAGATATTTCTGAAGATTTAACTAACACGAAATCTTTGTTTATAGGTACTCATTTATTTAGTATGTCAGATGTATTTGATGGTGAGATAGATGAAGTTTGAATCTGGAATGTAGCAAGAACTGAAGCGGAAATCCAAGCTACAATGAATTCCACTCTAGTCGGAAATGAAGACGGATTAGTTGGCTACTGGAATTTTGATGATGGCGCAGCTAAGGATCTGACTGCCAATGGCAATGATGGGGAATTGAATAGGGATACTGAAATTGTTGAAATGCCGTTGGTAATTATCGAGAATAAAGTTGCTAATCTCAGCAATGCTAGTATCAAGGCAGTAGGTGTCATCCCACTCTATATCAAATGGATTTTTAGAGAATACCCCGTTCAACAGGAAAACGACCAAATGAGTATTACGGTTTTTGATCTCAAAACACTTTTTAGGTCATTTATAATCTCCTCTCCTTAATTGTTGCTTGTGCAAAATAACTTAAATACAGGTTACACAATTCGCAACCTATAAACTCCATTTCAGCTATCACAACTAGTTAAATCCCCACTGACTTTTATTAAATCGAAAGAATATGAGGAATTGCTCGCCCTGATAATAACGAACTGATGTTTTATGATCACTGACAAAGTTCAAGATTTGTTTATCATAGACCTACAGGGTATCATAATATATGTGGGATTTTCTGACATAAGCACTTCTACTGTTGATCTCTCAAATTAATAAAATGTTGATATGACATATGCAAGGAAAAAACTCATGATTAACAAGACTGCTAAGTGGAAC
>Ga0066834_10000620_pt1 | contig 16883 bp, 9 predicted proteins | sample ETNtaG_30_FD_66729 | JGI IMG/M metagenome (GOLD analysis project Ga0066834, IMG submission 66729) | Marine microbial and viral communities from oxygen minimum zone, Eastern Pacific Ocean - ETNP201306PF43B | ecosystem: Environmental > Aquatic > Marine > Oceanic | place: Pacific Ocean: Eastern... | reverse complement strand
CACTCGATCTACGATCACTCTGGATGCGTTGAGGTAGTAAGGGTCGCCGGTCGCGGCGTAGGCTGAGGAATTCATGATGAGATGCCAGCCCGGCACGCGACAGCTCGAAAAGTCGTACGGCCTTCCGAGATGTTTGTGAATGAAGAAGTCGGAGATGAGCTTGCCGGTCTCGTAAGAGCGGCGGTCACCGGTCAGGAAGTAGTGGGCGAAATGACCCTCCGCCCACGCGTGTCCAATGCTGCCGCCGGCCCTGGGTATACCGAGGGTGCCGGGAACGGACTTTGTGTAATAGCCGCCTACGTGCCCCATCTGGTGGACGTAAACGAGGCCCCTGCTTTTTGGATTAGCGGCCCAGTGAAGCGTGTCTATGTCCCGGTTGTGGAGCTCCGTTACTTTCCCAAGGACAAACGCGTCGGCATTGCCGGAGCGAACGTATTCCTGAAAGAACGAAAACTGAGTGTCGTATTCCACATTGCCCCAGTTGGCGCCGCGCTCACCGTACCAGTCCCCGTAATTCATGAGCCCGTAATCGTGCTGCTGCTCGCGGCGGAGTTTGTAACGCTCAAGATTGTGGTCGATTCCCTCTTCATAGAGTTTGAACTTCTTGGGATTTCGCGGGGCGATGTCATAGAGAGCTTTCGATTCGCAATACCATTCTGGTGGAGCGGTGGCGATCAGTGGCCGTTGAAAGAGCGTGCACATCGCTTCGCGCTCTTGCCGGTTGCCGGCGCCGATGAGCATTTCATGCGTCTTCGCCATGCCGCTCTTGAAGCGATAGTGGCCGTCCCGCAGGTAGTAATAGAGTTGGTGTCCCTCGCGCTCGAACGGAAAACTGTCGTAAAGGCCGGGCTCGAAATCCGGGCAGAGACCGATAACGAGCGCCTTGCTGGTGACTGAAAAAGACTTTGGATAGTTCTGCCAGAAATCTCTGACTGCGATGGCCAGGCCGCTGTCAGTCGTACTGATGATAGATCCGTTCAAACGTCCCTTTGTTTTCTGCTTGTGGTGTACAAACTCTGAATCGAAATGCTGCTGCACCGATCGGGTGGGGGTGAGGCTGACCGTTGAACCGTCCACACGAAGGGCATCCCAGTTCGGTTCAACATTGGCAACGACATAAGAGAGTTCATCGATATTCGTGAAGGTCGGTGCCAGCGAATTCAGGAACGTGTGATGCACACGGACAAAGGGAACACCGCGCCAGGCTTCAATTCTCTTTTCAATCGTGAAGGATGCCGAGCCGTCCTCATTCGAGAGCGTTGAAACGGTCTTCACCACAGCGCGCACGGGCCCGTTACTTTCGAGGGTGATCTCGGCCTCTTTTCGTGGGCGAGCATCTCTGTCCGTAATATCAATCACACTCGTTTCGCAGACATTACCCCGAATGTGAAGACGCCCCATACGATCGATCGATGCGCCAGGCAGGGCGATTCCCTCTTCCGAAGCCTTCGCTATCGGACTTGCTGTGCCTGCCCGCTTCACCTGTTTGCCGAACTCGAGCTCGTAGGTGGCTGTCGACCGGGCAGGGACATCCGCAAGAAACGAAACCAGCAGCCATTTCACACTCGCGTCCGGCCATCGGGCCGTGACCTCGATCTGAGATTCCGAATCTTCGCCTGGAAAAATGAGTCGGACATTTTCGGATGAGCCCAGCCGGCCCTGTGGTATGGGAACACCCGAGCTGACGGGCCAGTTCTTCGCCTCAACATCATGGATGTTCTGCACTTTCAGTGGAACGCGAACGGTCTCAGCCACTGACTCCGGAGCTTTGGGCGGCGAAAGGCTGAATTCAATGACCTCGCTGGCGTACGGGCTGTCATCCAGCTTCATGCCGATTGCACGTCCCTGAAAAACCTTGCCCTCAGGCAGGTCTCTAAGAACCACGCGATGGACCATGTGGGGATAAGGATCTTCAATCCTCTTTCCCGCTGGTTTTCCATCGCCAAACTCAAACACCGTTTTGGAGGGCATGGTCGTCGTCCATGAAATCGTCACCTCGCCGGGCGCGACAGGTAAGACTTTCGATACCAAGTTCTCGACTTTCCAATGCATGCGTCGCGGTTTGGGCGCGCTCTTCAAAAAGAGCAGATTGATCACTGCGTGCTTGCCATTGGCGCCAACTGCTTTCAGTTCGATTTTTTCGTCGCCTTTCAGATCGACAGGATCCCTTAGCCAATAGAGCCAGGTCCGGTAGTTGTTCTGGTTCGAAACCGCGAGCCCCTTGGATTTGCCGTTAATGAGAATCTCTATTCGTTCGTCTGCGCCGTCGTCATACATCATGAATCCAATGGTGTGTCTTCCCTTGACGGGAGCGGTGCACCACGCCCTGGCCCGCGATGTGGACAATGAAAGGTGAGGAAAGCGCCTTGACGTCTGGTGGTCCACGTAAAAGCCATCTATCTCGAGTTGGTCGTGCCGAATCTCCGTCGCGTCTTTGTGAAGGAGAATGCGATGCAGTTCATCGAGACCGAACATCGCATCTACGTTGAAGTTTTCCTTGTGATCTATGGCCCGGAGGATCTTCTTCCGTTTTGAAATCGGTAAGCCACTGAGCTGCACTTTGCGGGAATAGTCACTCATCGTTGCGCTCTTCCCATAGCTGGTCAGCGTATGGCTCAGGACGTAAAGAGCGTAGCGGATGCCCTTGCCATCGCGATCCAGCGGCGCATCGCATGCGACGAACAGGTCCTTGCCCTGCGCAAAAAAACTCACCGCGGGCCCGGCTGTTCTCGTGCCATCCGGCGCGTAATAGGCACATCCACCACGCCCACCGACAACTGAGATCATGTAATCAGTACCTGTAGCGGACGCTCCTTTGCCTGCGCGGCGGCCAGTTTCATTGTTGGCGTCCGAATCGACGTAGAGATGGAAGACAGCGTTCTTCGGCGTGGGCGCTTCGGCGAATGTGGCCTTCCATATGGAACGACCTTCTGCCACGTTGCAGTGTTCGATGTGCAGAAAGTCTTTCGTCGGATCGTATGACTCTCGCTTTCTGTGCTCTTCAGATTCGAGGCCGTCGTTGATGACCAGCTTGAAAGTCTCGGCGGAGTCTGGGTCAGAACCGAATTCTGCTTCGATGTGGTCTGGCAGACCGTCTTTATCGCGATCCTGCGCGTGAAGGAGGGGAAGTGCCAGGATGAGGACGATGGTTAGTTTCATGTGTGTTCGAATCTTGATGGCGGTCGTTTCGAACAGCGCGCTGGCCAAGCCGTCCAGGGCCGGTCATGCGAGGTCGCGTTGACGGAGTGCCATTCTTCAGGAGCCCGGTACAGAAAACAGCAACTTGGCGGAAGCTAGCCGCAGCCCAGCCGCGTTGCCTACCGAAAGATCGTACTGCAAATGAAATGGCTGGGTGGCCGTCTGCGGGCGTAGGAAGGAGCGGTGCCCGACCGCTCTGGTCTCACAATCTGCAGAGGCCCGACGGCCGACTTTCGGAGCAACTTCCTTCCGATGGCCTGAAGCGTTGCACTCCTGGCAAAAGAGGGAGCAACAACAGGGCTGTTCGAATAGTAAACATTCGTAGCGGCCACGCCCGGCGAGCTCTGTCTGAGCAGATCGTCGCGCGCCGAACGTAATGTGAAGAGCTCCGATGCGCTGTTACTCAGCATCACCGTGGCCACGCAGCAGTTGGACTGGTTCTTGCCCTGTGTTTTCTGGACATCCGCACCAGAGGATCCACCGCCGGTACTTCCCCCTGTATCGGGAATCACGACCAGGCCTCCCACCAGAGAGGTCAACTGTCCTGTTTGTTGCCAGATAATGGCTCGGGGCTCCGCCTCGGTAGTAATGTCATCGTCCGGGTCAGCGGCAACATCGACCTTTAACGTCGCCTGAGTCCCAGCAGGAGAGACTGCAACTATAGAGTGGGTGATATCGGGTCCAGTAATGACAAGCTGGTTGGGGTTGTTCGTATCCTCCACAAGCCCTACACCACCCAATGTCAGAGTAATCGACTTCCCTACTGCAACGTACACCGGGCGCGCCTGTCCGTCCACGGTATTCACTGCGATATCGGCAGCATTAAGAAACAGGCCCACACTGTTCGTAACAGAATCTCCGCCTCCCGCTGTGATGTTAAAAATCAGATCCGTGGCGGCAGAGTTGAAGTTTTGTGCCAAGGTGACCGATCCCGTATTCGAAGATGTTGTATCGTCCAGGAAACGGCCGGGAGCCGTCTCATCAAAAGAATTATTAGGCTGGAACGGTACATCATCCCCGGTGATCGGTCCGTCATTCGGCTCAATGAGAAACTTGTACTCACCTGGTGGCAAACCATTGAAGTCCTCATTCATGAAATCCTCATCGCCCGCCAGGGTCTGATCAGTCGTCATATAAGCCGCAGGAATGATCCCGGTTTCGTTATTAATCGCGACCACATGGGCACCGACATACAGATCGATTTCCAGCGGGACGATTCTCGTTCTCTTACCCAAACGCATGGTCAATTGCCCAAAGAACGTCCTGAAGTTGGCGCTGGGATAAATAATAGCCATCCCGCTCTTATCGTCCTGCGTGAGGGCCCGTTTGTGTGTATTTCCAACATTGGGGAATGGATACATCACTGCAGACATCAGAGTCGAAACGTTCAGACCGCAAGCCCGACCGAGAAAATGCAAAGCGAGGGACTCGGCATCCACCTGCCCTCCGCTGGGTTCTGTGGCGATGGTACTAGGTGGATTGGGATTAAAAGCAATATCGACATCAACGATCTCACGCTGGAAGAGGCCGAAATTATTGCCAGTGCGACCAAAAGCGTCTGTATTGGAAAAGGTCAGGAGCTGATGCTGCGTGGTGGTAAAAAAGACTCTACCGAATTCGGAACTGTCAAACGTGACCCCTGTTGGCAAGGTTGCGGCAAAGGAGATGATGTTAACCCCCGCCTGAGTCCCAAGATTACTCTCATCTTGAACGGTATTCGCGTTCGCAGTGCGTCTTGTAACAATAGTCAGATCAGAAAAACCATCCACGGATCTCACATTGTTCCAGGTTGTGGCGGCATTCTCGATGGCAGTCTTCAATTCCTCTGTCGCGGCATCATCGATATCAAAAGTCACCGTCACGGTCTCGTTATCTGGATCGTCGGGATCGATCCCAGCGTTTCCACGGTGGCTGATGGGAACTGCCCCCTCAAATGTAAAGGTGTAGCTGTAGCCAGGCAGTGCAATCAGTGAGATCGAAAGGACGGCCACTAAAATCCTCTGAAACATAAGAAATACTCAGTGTTGGATTTTGCCCGCGGGCAGGATTGGGGGAAGCTCATTCAGCAGCAGCCATCCTTGAAATGGCGTTGGAGTCTAGCAATGCGAAAATCCTTACGCAAGTGTTACATCTCTTCCGAGGCACGCCGTAACCTGATGCAACCTCAAACTTTAGCGCCGGCTGTCTGAACCTGTGGCCGTTTCCATTTTCAGCGTAACAAGTGCTATTAACAGAGCACTTGAAAACTCCTTCAATTTCGCGCCTGGCTGTGACAGAAGGGACGCGAGCCACGCGAATCGTTACTTCAAGAGCTCACATTGTCTGATGAGCTCGTAAAGCACGATCGAGGTGGCGTGCGCCAGATTCAGGCTGCGTCCTGAAAACGCCTGGCACATCGGGATTCGAACGCTCCGTTCCTGATTCTCACTGATTAACGTGCGGGGAAGGCCGGCTGTTTCTTTACCGAAAACCAGGAAGTCATCCGGCCGGAATGCGAACTCCGTATAAACCTGATCCGCCCGCGAACTGCAGTAGACAAAACGGCGGTCGGGGAATTCAGACTCAAGCCCCTCGAGTGTCTCGTGACGCTTCACGTCGAGTTGGAGCCAGTAATCCATTCCTGCTCGGCGGACGGCTTTTTCGTCAATGGAAAACCCCAATGCGCCGACAAGGTGAAGGTCTGTATCCGTGCACGCGCATAGTCGGCCGATGTTGCCGGTGTTCTGGGGAATCTCAGGTTCGACAAGTACGATAGAAGCCATTGGCAGAGGGTGTGAGTCTGTTCTTCCTGATCCTGACCGTTTAAGTCCTACTCGATAGTCTCCAGGCGCAGTCCAATCAGCCTCTCAAGACGTGACGCTTCATCAGTTCTTTCGCAGCGGACAGTACCCTCTCATGCTGCAGGCGTTCCATGCACCTGTGATCAATGGGACAGACCTTGAGCTGGCAGGGGCTGCAATCGACCTCTTCACGGACGATGATTGTCTTCCCGAGATTCACGTCGGTGTACTGCGTGCTCGTCGGACCGAAAACCACCACCACCGGTTTATCCATGGCCACAGCGATATGCCGGGGGCCCGTGTCGTTCGTCACCATCATCGAACTGCGCTTGATCAGTGATTTCACCACGCTCAGGTCCACATCCTCTCCATCGAGTCGGATTGGCCTGCAAGTAAGGTCCCCGCAGATCTTACCGGCAATATCGATTTCTTTGGGTGAGGTAATCAGCAGGATGCGGGCGCCATGCTGTTCTGCCAGAGCGTTCATCACTCTGGCGTAGCGGTCCAACGGATAGAGTTTGGCAGGGCCGTACCCGGCCCCCGGCGCGAGGCCCACGATCGCATCGCTATCCTTCACTCCATTCTTCTTGAGAATCTCATCCGCTCGTCTATCGCTCTCCGTCGAGGTGAAAAGCTCCTCTGTCCGACTGAGCTCCGCGCAGCCAAGATGGGCGCATATGGCGAGGTAATAATCGACCATGTTCACAATCTTGAGTTTGCGTCCGTCACGTGGCGCAGGAATGGGATCGGTCAAGAGAAGTCCTCGGCCCTGCCTTGCGTAACCCACCCTCCGTCTTACGCCCGCGAAACGCATCTCCCACGCGGCCCTGAACGAATTGGGCAGCAGTACACCGAGCTCGAATTCTTTGTCTCTGACCTGGTACAAAAGCCGGTAATAACCTTTGAGACTCTTGTGCTCGCCGTCCGCGTCATACTCGATGATTTCATCAATGTAAGGGCAATCGTCGAGCAACTGCCGCGCGTATTTCTTTATAAGAACGGCCAAGTGCGCATCGGGATATGTTCTCCTCAAGGCCCGCAGCACGGGTGTCGCCATCACGACGTCACCCACCCAGTTGGGGAAGCGAATCAAAATACTCTCCGGTGAAGCCATGGAAATGATGTTCGGCTGGGGGGCAGGTCTGTAACCTGCCAACTGGGTCTGGTTGGCGGCCCCTTTCGACTTTCGCAGGCTGAAAACCTGCGCCACCTGGTCGCATCATATTAAGTGAAGGCCGATGCTTCACAATGAACATCATTTCCATATCTACGGCACGTGCTCCCCGAGAGTTGACTTAGTCTGATCTGCCAGGTACTTCCTCTCGGATTCCATCACTGCCCTTTCCTTAACAGATATGCCGGACACTTGGAACATCTATCTATCCGGTGAAATTCACAGCGACTGGCGCGAGCAGATCATTCGCGGCATCGAAGCTGCCGGCCTGCCGGTGAGCGTCACACAACCAGAAACCGACCATGCCGCGAGTGATGATGTCGGGGCACGGATTCTGGGCGAAGAGGAAAAACCGTTCTGGCGCGATCACAAAGGCGCAAAGATCAATGCCATCAGAACTCGCACTCTCATTTCGCGTGCAGATGTGGTGGTCGTACGCTTCGGCGACAAATACCGGCAGTGGAACGCCGCGTTCGATGCCGGCTATGCGTCCGCGCTCGGCAAGCCGGTCATCATTATGCATGACCCGGCCCTCGCTCATGCGCTTAAAGAGGTGGACGGCGCCGCGCTCGCAGTGGCAGAGACTCCGGAGCAGGTGGTGGAGATATTGAAATATGTGACTCCGTGACCCGCGTTCATTCCGCAGGAATCGAATCCGCGACACTGGCCGCCACGCCATCTGCAGCGGTCAATGCGAAGTTATCCAGTCCATAGCTCTCCCCGAATCGGTTGCCGCCAATGCCTGATCGCAGGTACTCGGCGAAGGGCGCCGCGATCTGGAGTTTCTGGACAGAGTACTGGCTGGCTGACGGGAGCTTCTCCTTGAGTGCCACCAGCAGGTCGTAACTCACCGAATGCCATTTGCCGTCAGCTTTCACTTTGATGGGGCGCAAAACCAGAGAGTCAGAAACATCCTCTTCGGCAGTCATCGGAATCGACAGCCTTGCGCCGTTCACGACTGCAGACAGGTTCACCTTGACGCTCTTATCAGCACGAAAATCAAAAGAGAGTTTCGGAAACTGGACCGCATCGAATGCATTAAGGCTCGCGGCGATGCCGAGGCTTCCGCCTGCGATTCGATTCCTCACCTGTAGATACTTCCGCCTTCCGTCCTTCGCTTGCCCGGCTTCGGTTTCATGATCGTCTTTCGTGCTCCATCCCCTTGTACCGTTTTCAAAATCGCAGATCAGCCGTACAGGCTTGTTCGCCACCTTCCAGGAAGAATCATCTTTATCGGCAAGGGGCGAGCCGTAGGTGGGACGCTGCGGTAATGAAATCTTCTCCGCGGCTATTCTCGTTCGAGCGACCATCAGGCCGCCGCGCCATGTCCACAATGCCACGTGCCCGCCGGGCAGAGGTTTTGAATCTTCGTATTCAAGGGTTGGGATGCCGTCGACGTAAAAATCAATCTTCTTTCCGCTCCTGATGATGCGCAGATGGTACCAGTGACGCTGCCAGCCGATGTGCATGCGGCGAGGCGCTATCATGCGCACGAGAAAGTTTTCACCGACAACTTTGCTGCCCTTGCGAATTTGCGAAACGGTATTGCCCTTTGCACCGAATTGAAAGCTGTAGCCGCTGTCGAGATTCCGCCCGTCCGCGCACATGGTGACGTTAAGATCGCTGACATATTTGTAGCCGACCCTGGATTCGCCCACGTTATCCATGTACAGCGCGATCCAGGCATCGAGGACCATGTCGCCATCGTATCGGCGTTTGCTCCAGAGGACCGGGGATTCGCTGTTGATGCCGCCCAAAAATGACCATCGATCGTCGCAGGGCCAACGGGGATGAATGTCCCACTGCCCGCGTTCGGCCCACCATTGAACGGGAGCTCCGGAGAAAATGATGTCGGTCATCCGCGGGGAGCGGACACTGAAATAGGAGGGACTTAATTTGGTCGTCACCGGATGGAACAGAAGACGATTCCAACGATTGCTGTTCGACACCTTGGCATGAATCAAAGCCTGATCGCCAAGAGCCAATTCAATAGAGCGTTCCCGCTTTTTCAGCTCCAGGTTGAGACCACTCTTGCGAAGACCGGGAGGCAGTCCGGCCGAGCCAACGGTCTTTCCATCGATCGAAAGTGAAACATTGCCCGCGCTGACTTCGAGCCTGGCCGAAGTTTTCTGATTGGCGTCGGACAGGGCCAGGGACCAGTCATCGGACGCGGTGATATAAGCGGTGTTTGTCAGCTCGATATCCATGTCCCCGAAGATGCCGCCTTCGTAAAGGTACTCACCGCTTTCGAGGGCCTGCCAGACTGAGGAAGGCGTGGACCACTCGAGCATGGTCCGTTCCCTGAGGAACTGGTTCGTTACCCGGCCCGGCGGGTAGAGCGAGAGATCCTGTGACACGTCGAGCCCTTCGAAAGGAACGGGCTTTCCGCGCTCCCATGCCAGCCCCATGGCTCCGTCCGTTTCGCCTGGGTCGTATACCGACAGCAGCGGTTTGCCATCAGCAGACGCATACACCGTGTGCCCTTCCGGCCGCAAGGTGATGTTGCCGAAGCTTCCCGTCGAAGCCTTACCGAGGGATTGGGCGCCCTCCCCTTCGTTCACTCTAAAGAACTCCACACGCCGGGAAGAGATCTGCATCACGCCGAAACTGTACCGGCTGAGGCCGTAAACGATGGCCGCATTTTTGGATCTCCTGCCCGACAGACGGCAGACGATGTTCCGCCAGCCGCCGTGGCCAAAGGTGACCAGCGAAGCGCTGCCAAATGGAAACATGGTTCTTCTTTCAGGAGCCGGCATCGTATCGGCCGTCGCGTGCATGCCATCGGTGGACAACACCTGCACATCATCGAATTCCGCGCCGGAGCTCTCCGCGATAATTCCAACGCGCCCGCACTGCCAGCCATCGTATGCAATCGTGCAAACGGGCTCGCCATCAATGCGTGCCGCGATCTGATTGCCGACAGTTACCACATCCAGGCGATACCATTGCCCGGGCTCAAGCGTGGCGTCAGCTTCTGCTAGCTTCCTCAGTTTTCCCTGCCGCATTTCCATGAGACGGCTCTTGCCGCCGGGGCCGCTGTCACATCCAAAGGCCACGTAGTTGTCTTCATCCTGCACAAGCACGCACATGCCGGTAATGCCAAACGTTTTCGGGCGAACCGATAAGGCGTAATGATAATTTTTCCAGTTCCACCTCCCTGCCGCAGCGAAGTTCGTATCCTCAGGATCGCTCTGCCAGCGGAATGCATTTGCGCTGTGGCTCGCCCCCTTCTGCGCCTTCTTGGATTTCCCCTGGATCTGTTGCACATCAAAAGCGCCAGACCAGACATCCCATTCTCCTGTCTGCCCCTCGCCCCGGGTGAAATCATCGGAGAAATAGATGGGCGCGACGGGCTGCAACGAAATCGATGAAAGCTCGATCCCTGATCCTGCAACGTAAAGCCCAACTTTCCCCGCCTTCATCGTCCCTTCGTTGGCGCTGATGATGCGCATTCCTCCAATGGTCAGATAGACCTGCCACTGATTGCGAAAGAGCCGCATGCTCAACGCGCCTCTCAGGGATGGCAACTTCGCCTCCGCCAGCGTGACCGTGCCTTTCTTCGTGATTCGTTTGACCGAGGCTTTGCCTTTGACCAACTGAATCTGCATGTGCCCTTCACCGCTGTGATGGACGGCGATGGAGAGGGTGCTCCTCTTGACGTGCGATGAGTTGATGTTGAGCCGCCCGCGCAGCACAAAGGCAGCGGGGCATTCTTGCGGCATGAATTCGTATGAAATTTCAGCGGGGAACAGGCCGCCGAGGCTGGCGAACGCCAGCGGTAACCAGAGTCTGATTGCTGTCATCGGAGAAGGTGGGAGATCTGAGAGGACGCGAAGTTTATCTCAAATGCCGTTGATTGCAGAGCGGATTACATAAAAGTGATGACGGTCTCTGTTGATTCCTTGATGGTGATCTTCGATCATGGGCGAGCGCGATTTATTCTTCCCGGGTTGTTCCTCCGCTCTCCCCACATGGTTCAATACCTGGCTGTCATCCGAAATGAGAAGGGTCTTCATGCCCGCCCTTCTACGCAGGTGGTGGAAGCCGGCAAGCAATACCAGGCCGAGGTCATACTTCATTACGATGGCTATGATGCGAACGCATCACGGCTGCTGGAACTGCTTTCCCTTGGCGCGGAATGCGGTGCAGAGATCCAGATCACTGCGGATGGTCCGGACGAGGAGGATGCGCTGGAAGCCATCAAGGCCCTGGTCGAGCAGGAATACGATCTTGACTGATCGCTACCGATTTTTCGCTTTCATGGCCTCGTTGCGAAGCCTGGTCTGATGCCTGGTCAGATCGCCGCCCAGTTCCATGACGCGCATGTCTTTAAAATAGACCTTTACATTGTGCATATTCTGTAGGCCTATGTACCCCCTCGTATATTGCAGGCCTTCAAAGTGATTCACCAACTTGTCATTCATTCTCACAAAGGCCTCATCTGCGATGCATATCAACTCCAGTTGGTTCCACTTGCCTGCTTTAGCAAGAGCGCGGAGCGGGCGTGAATATCCATAAACAGCCCCGGTGGAACGACGATCCCAGCCGAATGGACCGATCTGAATTTCGTACCCGAATTTGTAGACCCGACTAATACTCCCCCGAGGTTCCTGGAATCGGAACATGACGCCGGAGTTGTTGCCTTCTTTCTGCTGTTTGAATTGAACCTTCAGAACGAAATCGCCAAACATCTTGTCTGCGAAGTACCAGATACCCAATCCGCCGTCCTGACTGGCAACGCCGCGTTTTACGTCAAAACGGCCATTACCAACGAAGCTCCATTTCTTGAGTTGATCCGGTCTGAAAAGCTCCAGGTAGCCCGCCCCTTTCTTGACGGAGACAGGGGGAGTGGAGGGGGCCTCTTCATCTTCCTTACTGGCAATGCGCGACTGGATAGACCGGATATACGCCACGTCTGTGCCTTCACGTTCGGCCTTTTCAATATAGGTCTTGGCTCGAGTCACGGCGGTGGTGTCCGACGCAAAGCAGAGGAACGCGGCCATCGCGTATGGCTCTCTGGAGACGGGCAGGCTTGAAATACGAGCGTAGGAGCTCAACTGCAGGTGCGACATATCAGCAAGTTTGCTCCGAATCTTCCCCTTCCCGATATCGAGCACTATCTCACCCTCTTTGACACTCAGCAAGACCCCGCTCTTTCCCTTGAGAATGATGTTTTTGCCGAGCTGCTTTCGCAGTCCTTCACCAGCGGCCTGGAAGATTTGAGCTGCCGCCGAAACCGTCTCTTTCAGTCTGTTGATTTCATCCACGCCCTCGGCAAGGAGCGGATCGATGAGGGCGGTGGAAATCCTCTTTTCGGCCGTTGAAAAGTCCTTGGCCTGGCCGAGACGGATGATGTCGCTCATGAGCTGTTCGAGGCGGCCGCGGCCCTGTTCTTTTCGGATGGCATTCTGTTCCTTCTGTTGCATGAGTTGGTCTCGCATGTCCCCGACTGCAGCCTGCAGTTTCGGCAAGCCAAATCCTTCAACTTTCTGCAACAGCTCTTCCGCTCTCTGAAAGTCTCCAGCGAATGAGTGATTGCGTGCCTCTGCGAACAACGCTTCCGATTTCGTTTTTGCCTCGGTCTCGATCGTCTGCCTCAGCTCCGGCAGCGTCTCGGAGCGGATTCTGGCCTGAACGTCCGGCGAAAGGCCTTCTGAAACTTCGAGCGCTTTCAAGGCTTTGCTGAAGTCTCCCAGTGCTATTAGCCGCTGCACATTGTCGCTGAGAATCTTCTGTGCGCGGTTCACTCGTTTATCAAATGCAGTCTGGATGCTTGCTGCCTGGTCCTCCGCCTTTTTTGAATACCGGGTGCCCTGAAGGAGGAGGCCGGCCTCTTCCAGTTTTCGGAGATTTTTGGCGAACTCGGCGGGGTGCTCTCGGATGTGCCGGACCACAGAATCAAATTGTTCTCTGGCAATCTCATCAGGGGTGAGCTCCACAGAAACCGGTATCGAGGTGGTGGTGGTGGTGGAACTGGTGCTCACACTGGCTACGACCTCCGGTAATTCAGGCTCTTCAGGCTTCTTGCTCGCGAAGTAGGCAAGGAGCAAAAGGCCCCCCACGACGAGGCTGGCGGCAACCAGCATCAGCGAAGAGGATGCTTTCTTTCGCACCAAGTCGGAATAGCTGTCCCCGGTACTGGCCGACCGCGCCGTGCTCAGGTCGATGGAGGCGCTGGCTTTGGCATGGATGGGCGGCTCGCCTTTGCGTACGAGCTTGAGGTCCTCGATGAGCTCATCTGGTGTCTGGTAGCGCGCCGCCGGCTCCTTTTCTGTCATCTTGCGGATGACATCGCAGATGCCGGCCGACAGTTCGGGATTCCGTTCGTGCGGATCGGGCATCGGCTCTTTGAGGTGGCACTCGGCGATGACCGCGGCGGTTTCACCTTTAAACGGCAGCGTGCCGGTGGCGAACCGGAAGAGCATGATGCCGAGTGAATAAATATCCGTTCGACCATCGATACTCAGATCGCCCATGACCTGCTCGGGCGAGGAGTATTGTGGGGTACCGATAAAACGCCCGGCCTGGGTCAAGGTGGCGTCATCATTATCGGTGGCCTTTGCCAGCCCCAGGTCAAGCAGTTTCACCAGGCCATCATTGGTGACCATGACGTTCTCGGGTTTGATGTCTCGATGAATAATGCTCTTTCTTGCCGCGTGCTGGAGGGCCCCGGCCACCTGCAGAACCAGATCGATTGATTCCTTTTCGGTGAATTTGCCTTCTTCCTTCACCCGCTTCTGAAGGTTGACGCCTTCCACGTGTTCCATCGCAAAGTAGTAATAGTTGCCTTCCTTGCCCACGTCATAAGCGGCCACGATATTGGGATGATTCATCGCCGCAGCAGTCTGCCCTTCACGCAAAAAGCGTCCGACATATCTTTCATTATCCGCGTACTTGGAGGCAAGGATTTTCAGCGCTACCGGCCTGTCCAGCTTGGTATCGGTCGCCTGATAGACAATCCCCATCCCGCCCTGGCCGAGCCGGTCAATGACCAGGTAGTGCGCAAGCTTCTTAATCTTTCGTTTTGGTTGCTCTTCAGCGCTCATGGATGTGGGGTAAATGCAGGCTTGGTAGGGCAAGATTAATTGAAAAGGCAGCCCCCTGCGAGCTTTTCGGCATGTCGGCTCGAAACTACCCCCTCTGGGGCGGACTCCTCAATGTTCCTTTAGCCTTCATAACTATGGAGTAGTGTTTTCAGGCTCTGCGCCATCGCCAATTCTGCCATTGGTGTCATCCGGCAATAGAGTTCCTCCCAGCTTCCCCTCTATTTTCAGATACAGCCACGTCCCGCCGATAATACTCAGCGGCATCAGGGCGAGATTTATCAGCGGCAGTGTCATGATGAGAAAGCAGACAATGCCGAAGCCCAAAAAGTAAAAGAAGTGGTTCTTCAAGTAGACCCACTTTTGAAAGTATTTGAAAACGCGCTTCGAAAGCGGGATATCAATGAACTCCAACGAAAGGACCAGTGAAGCGAAAAGGATATCGAGCCAGACGAAGGCGACATTGATGAACGGAATGATGGCAAGAATGGCCAGCGGGATGCCGATGGTCAGAGTTATCGACAGATGCTGGCATGTGTGGAGAAGGCCTTTCCAGATGGTCAATCCCGGCAACGGCTCATACTTTTCGCCGAGCAGGAATTTTTCCGTCCTGGCTGAGATGACATCATTGATGGGTGTGGCCAGCGCAAGACCGATGGGTGTGAAAACCAGATAGCTGAGAAGAATCGCCACCAGGATCAACACGAGCTTCCCCAGAAAGTTAACTACTCCCGTAAAGTAGGTTGGAATCCAGTTATCTGCCAGAGCAAAGATATCGACATTCGAGATTCCATATATGACGCAGGCTAGCGCGCTGCCCATAGTGAAAAGGGTAATGATGACGGGCAGGATGCACAGGCCGCCAAGTTGCCTGAAATTCCTTCTCAGGATGGCAAGCCCGCGCAGCGGGGCGGTGGCGCCTGTCAGAATCTGTTGAAAGGGAGAAAGCAGTCGTCGCGCCATCAGCAGCCTAGCCTTCGACGTTCAGATTAAAGTCTTTGGCGAATTTCTTGAGGGCCTCGATCTGTTCGGGAGTCGTCGCTTCAGGGATCTCCACCTGGATCTCCACGTAATGGTCCCCACGTGTGCCGTTGGGTTGTTTGAGGCCAAGCTCCCTCAGGCGCAGTTTCGCGCCGCTCTTTGTACCTGGCGGGATGCGCGCACCGCGGGCTCCATCCATCGTCTGCACCTTCACCTTGCCTCCCATCATCGCCTTCGGCAGATTGATGTTGACCGTCGAATGGACATCGTTGCCATCACGGCGGAAATCTTCGCTGTCCATCACATGCACCACGAGGAACATCTCTGTGGGCTGGTTGTTATTCCTGCCCGGGATGGTCGTGGTCACACTCATCTTTGCTCCTTCCTCTACGCCTTGAGGAATGTTGACGAGCATCTTGTGCTCATACCTGCTGAAGCCGCTGCCGTTACACTCGGTGCACGGGTCGGTGACGATATGCCCGCGGCCGCCACAGTGAGGGCACTCCTTGTTGACCGTGAAGCCGCCCTGGCCTTCGGGCACGCTGCCCTTGCCCTGGCACAGCGCGCAGCGTTTGTTGGCCGCTCCTGCCTCTGAACCGGCGCCTCTGCACCCTGGGCAGGGATTCATCAACTTGAAGGTAAAGCGTTTTCGAGTGCCGTGGACCGCTTCTTCGAAGGAAATCTCAATGTCGCGGGTAAGCGGCTCGGGCCGTTCATGCATCTTGGTTTTGGGCCCGGTCTGCGGCGGTCCTTCGCCATCTTTCTTGAACATGTTCGAGAAAATGCCGCCGATCTCATCGCCGAGCTCGTTGAGGAACTCTTTGCCCTTCTGTTTGACGTCACCTGTCTTTGATGCTTTGCCCCGCGGCGGCTGGCTGGTCTTGGATTTGGGCTGAGCCTTGGATTTAGGAGGCTGTTTCGGCGGCGTGTCCCCATCTGCCTGCTTGAAGAAATCCTCAAAGTCTTCGGGGTTGATGCTGCTGACGCCCGCCTTGCGCATTTCGTCGTATTTCTTGCGCTTCTCTTCGTCTCCGATGATGTCGTAGGCTTCGCCGACGTTCTGGAATTTTTCGACCACCTCGCTGTCACCAGGGTTGGCATCCGGATGGAACTGTTTGGCGAGGCGGCGGAAGACGCGCTTGATCTCATCCTGGCTGGCATCAACAGAGACGCCCAAGATTTCATAATAATCTTTCGACATGAATGCTGACCGGTTCAGCGGTCTATTCCGAACATGCTTCGGAGCCGCAGGCGGAAGAGGACGCTCAAGGTCTCGATGATCTCGCCCAGGTTCATCTTGGATGTCCCCAGCTCGCGGTCCTTGAAAATGATGGGGGTCTCTCCGAGGTCGCGCGTGTGCTTCGAGTAGCGATAAAGTAACTCCTCCTGAATGGCATATCCAGTCGAAATGACTTTATCGAGAGGCATCTTCCTGAGAATGTCAGCCCGGTAGCATTTGAAGCCCGCGCTGCAGTCCTTCGCCGGTATCCAGAGCACCACCCTTGTAATGAAATTCGCCGCCCAACTGTTGAGCTTCCGTTTGAAGCCCCAGTTCTCCGTGCCCCCGCCTGGCACGTATCGCGAGCCAATCATCAGGTCATGGGTCTGCATCCCCTCGAGCATGGCCGGGACATATTTCGGATCATGCGAGAAGTCCGCATCCATGGTCATGATGTAATCGTAAGATTTGTCGAGGACATGCCCGAT
>Ga0066834_10000613_pt1 | contig 16976 bp, 24 predicted proteins | sample ETNtaG_30_FD_66729 | JGI IMG/M metagenome (GOLD analysis project Ga0066834, IMG submission 66729) | Marine microbial and viral communities from oxygen minimum zone, Eastern Pacific Ocean - ETNP201306PF43B | ecosystem: Environmental > Aquatic > Marine > Oceanic | place: Pacific Ocean: Eastern... | reverse complement strand
TTGTTGGCAGTTTTGTTGATTCCCTCCTCGGTGGGAGTATTCAAGCCAAGTTCACCTGTTCAGTCTGTACTAAAGAAACGGAAAAACGATCACATTGTGGAGAACGCACCCATCATTCCGTCGGTTTCAAATGGCTGGATAACGATGGCGTGAATTTTGTGAATACGATCGTGGGGGCGGTAGTTGTGTTATTTTTTCTTAATTATTACCAAATCTAAAATAGTAACCGTTATTTCGAACCACCTATGGCGAAGAGAAATTTACTTTGTTAATCATTTTACAAATTCAATGGAGAAAGAACCATTATGTAGATCTCTCACCCTTCTCTTCTTTTCAGGGTTCGAGATGACAAATACATTTTATTTCAACAATACCATCTTCTTTGTCTGAACAAAATCACTTGCTTGTATTCGGTAAAGATAAACACCGGCGCTCACCTTTTCTCCATAATTGTCCGTACCATCCCAAACAATTTGATAATAACCACTCGCCTGTTCACCGTTCACCAGTCTCTTTACTTCCCTACCTAACATATCATAAATGGTTACATTAACAAAACTATTCTCCGGCAGATCATAGCGGAGTGTTGTTATTGGATTGAAGGGATTAGGGAAATTATTCATTAATGTAAATTTTGCATTTATATGTTCCTCATTAGAGGTTAATAAATTATACATTATATAGTTAAAAGATTTCATAGCATAATCATGATATTCCGGCCAGACATGTAAAGTAAGAGATGATACAGAATCTGATTGTACAGCTGGTTCAAATGAAATCGTAATCTGTTCGTTGGCATTTAGAATAATGGTATCCCTGCTTTCACTAAACCACCCTAAACTATCAATTAGAGAATATATATATGGTTGGCTGTAGCTACTTTCATTATATATTGTAAATGTAAGAGATGGATAAGTATCATCCAGAACAACTCCATTTATAAATTCATTTGATAAATTCACTTTACGATATTGATTTAACATGACACTAAATGCATCAGGGTGTAATGAGGGGATTTTGAACGATCTGTACCAGACCGTATTTACTTCTGATGTCAATTCCCACAAAATTTCCTTATCAGATGTTATCTCTAAATTACTAAAATCATTACTGCCGCGACCAGTTGCCATAGTATTAATAAAATAATTCCCATTGTCCAGATATTGAACACTGCCTACTGCATGAGCATATAGATGGAGCGGCAAATCATACTGCCATACTGTTCCACATTCACTATCATCAACAACTCTTATTCTGCGAATCCTTGTTACCGGATAAGGATCACCAAGCAACATTTCACTTAAATTACCATTGTCAAAAAATAATAAATCTCCATTTTCAAGTACTTGAATATGATGCTGAAAACTGAAAAGTAAATCAGTACAAATATTGTCATCACCTGTACCATATCGTTCCGGTAACCCCATATTCCATATTACATCCCCGGAAGGATAAGCTATCTTGGTAATTCTTGATAAACTACGAAATGAAACATAAATCACACTTTCTTCTGCATCAAAATAAAATGCGTTGCCATGCAGCCAATCATACCAATTCTTATGCAATGCATAATTCCAGGTACCGCCATATGCATCATAATCATCCATCGAAAAATGATCAAATGCATTCCAATCCCATACTTGTTCTTTTGTATCTTTATCAAATTCTACAATTCTATGTCCTCTCCACGGGAATTCGTTAGTAATTCCATCAGCGAGATAACCGGCATTTTGAAATGATTGTGTCCAACTACCGCGATGTATTGGGCCCATTTCATAGACGTTAATAAAAGTCATATAATTCCCATTAGGTAATTGGAAAAATTCATGATTATCTAACCCGCCACCAATCGGTGTGTGCCATACAGTGTCACTTTCAAAATTAAATTCTCTGGCTATATAGGGTGGCGCCAGGAAACCGCCAAATAATTGACCATATTCATTTGCAGAACTAAAAAATATATCCTCCATATGCCATACTTCATTTCCATTTTGATCTACAACGCCTGCATTGTTCCCATAAGGATTCATTTGACCGAATACAATTAAGCCATCTTCAACAAGTTCCCCATCAAATGTTGTTGTATTAAAATTTTGAAATATTGATGCACCTGTTGTGAAATTTGAAACTTCACTCCAAACTCCATAGCTGCTGTCATTATAAATCGGCCTTACACGCCAATAATAAGTATTTTCCCAAGATATAGTTTCTGTTTCAATATAAACAGTTGTTTCATTAATAATATCAACAATGATATCAGTAAACGATTCTGTTTCAGAAACTTGTAGGTTGTATGATTGTGCATTTGGTTCCTGGTCCCATTCGAACAAAACATGTAAATAATGCAATTCTTCACCATTGCCAGGACGGATCAAGCCAGCGTAACAATATGAAAACGCCAGCATGATGATTAACCAGTGTTTCATTTAAACCACATTGCTAAACAATAAGATTATTAAAAATTATTTTCTCTTTTAGGATGTTCATCTATTATCAACCCCCAAACAATGAAGTTTGTAATAAATAATAAACCATTAAATATATTTAAAGAATCCACGGGATAATGTAAATATAAAATACTTATAAAACAAAAAACGGGAATTGGACGGACCAATCCCCGTTAAACAAACTCTTGTTTTTGTCTCGTACTAAATAACTTTATAGACGAGTACGCCCACCATGACGATTAGAGACACAAAGATCAGGGCCACGCCCATATTTCCTTTTTTGATCTCTTCCCATTCGTCAATATCGGTGGAAAGCCAGTCAAATACCTTAATGGCTAGACCGACGCCAAATGAAAAGCCGATCGCCGCAGCGATGGACCAGCCAATGGCGCGTAAGTAGTTCATTAGGGTTGACTCAAATCCAAATGGATCCATAATTACCTCCTATAGTGTTACCATGGAATTTTTGATTAAACGCATAAATTCTGCAGAATCGATCTTACCCACAGCCAGCTGCACCACTTGATCCGACGTGGCACTGGCAGTAATGACCATATTATCTCGTGTGACGGGAACATTCACCGTTACATGAACAGTTTTGGGTTCTACAGATTTTTCAATGATCTTTTTTTGTACCATAGATCGTTGGTGTCTCACTGCCTGACCTACGGAAACAAAACCGACGATCATGGCCATTTCGAAATTATTCCGGTTGCTGTTGACCGTTAAGTAGAACTTGTCTTTCGTCTTTTCATCCTTCCCAAAATATATTTCGCCGTCCTGGGCTTCGATCCGGTAGGACTTACACGTATTCGTGACTTGCTTGTAAAATGCATAATTTGCCCACAGGATTTCCATCCCAAAGAGAAGTATGAGGGGGAATATTAACTTTTGAATGTGTTTCATCTTCAATTGATCATTAAAGTAGGCGCAAGTTTACACGACTCACCTTCGCCAGTCAATTGCTTTTCCATTCTTTATGACCATTTTGATAGCCAGGTCCGTCACATTGTATGGAATTTCCATTAAATGATCAACATCCCAGACAATGAGATCGGCCTGCCGGCCGATGGTGATCGAACCCACCTTTTCCTCCAAATTCAACGCTTTGGAAGAAAAATATGTGGCGGCAGCAAATGCCTCTTCCACCGCCAATCCCAGGTGAATACACGACAGCGATATTATAAACGGCATGGACTGGATATAACAGCTTCCGGGGTTAAAGTCCGTGGCCAAAGCAAGATCAATGCTATTTTCCAATAATTTTCGAGCTGGGGCGTACGTGTCTTTGCCGAGGAAGAACGTGGTACCCGGGAGCAATGTGGCGATCACGTCATTTTCCGCCAATTTCTGAATACCCTGCTCACTGATTTCCATGAGATGATCTGCAGAAACTGCTCCCACTTCTGCCGCCAGTTCAGCCGCACCGGAATCCTCGAATTCATCGGCGTGTAATCGAGGGGTTAAACCATGGTCTTTGGCTGTTTCCAAAATTCGTCTGGATTGCTCCACGTTGAAATATCCATTTTCGCAAAACACATCACAAAATATGGCTATTCCCTGCTCCGCCACTGCAGGAATCATTTCAGTACAAATGAGGTCCACATACCCATCGTGGTCATCTGCAAACTCCGGCGGGAATGCATGGGCGCCTAAAAATGTGGGAATCATGTCAATATCATGGTCTTGATTTACTTCATGTATCACTTGAAGTGATTTTAGTTCTGATTCTGTATTTAAACCATATCCGGATTTGCACTCTACAGTAGTAGTGCCCAGTTTCAGAAAACGTACCATGCGCCTTGCAACTCGATCTACCAACTCATCTTTAGAGGCATTTCTGACTCCATTGATACTGGCAACGATCCCTCCTCCTTGAGCAGCGATCTCTTCATAGGACACACCAGCTAGTCGTTGGGCGAATTCTTTTTCCCTTCCATCTAAAAATACAGGATGTGTGTGGGAATCAACAAATCCGGGAGTAACAAGAGATCCTCCGCAATCAATGGACTCTCCACCGCCATTTACGACAATAACCCCATCCTCGATCGCTAAAGAAGTATTGCTTATAGTTTCAACTACACCTGTTTTGGGGTTGAAAGTCGTTAATTGGCCTATGTTTTCTAAAATCATTTCATCATTGGAATATCTACATCCCATTTCTTTGCATTATCAATCGCTCTTTCATAACCAGCATCCACATGTCGAAATAAACCCATTTCCGGGTCAGTCGTGAGGACTCTTTGGACTCGTTCTTCCATTTCAGGAGTTCCATCCACACAGATCACCTGCCCTGCGTGAATAGCCAAGCCCATTCCTACCCCTCCGCCGTGATGGATAGACACCCACGTCGCACCACTGGCTGTATTGGCCAATGCATTCAATAACGGCCAGTCTGCTACAGCATCACTTCCGTCCTTCATGGCTTCCGTCTCTCGATAAGGCGATGCAACAGAGCCGGTATCCAAATGATCACGACCAATGACGATGGGTGCAGATAATTCTCCACTGGCTACCATCCGGTTTAGTTCTACACCAAATTGTGATCGTTGAGTGTAATCCAGCCAGCAGATCCTCGAAGGCAGTCCCTGGAATTGAACTTTTTCCCTGGCTATTTTGATCCAGCGTGTCTGTGTTTCATCATCTGGAAACATCTCTAAAATTTTATCATCTGTTTTATAAATATCTTCCGGATCACCCGATAATGCCACCCAGCGAAAAGGTCCTCTACCATCACAAAATAGCGGTCGAACATATGCCGGGACAAATCCGGGGAAATCGAATGCATTCTTCACGCCGGCTTTTTTAGCCTGTCCTCGGAGGTTATTTCCATAATCAAATGCAATGGACCCCATTTTTTGTAGGTCTAACATCCCTTGGCAATGTTCAGCCATTGAACGAAAACTTTCTTTGACATATTTTTCTGGATCGGACGTCCGGAGATCGAGAGCTTCCTGATAGGACATTCCATTTGGAACATAGCCATCCAATTCATCATGGGCAGATGTTTGATCCGTCACCATATCCGGTATAATGCCCATTTCTGCGATCTTTGGTACAATATCGGCGGCATTTCCTAATAATCCAATTGACAGCGGTTCTCCCTTTTCTGCGGAGTTCCTGGCTAACGTAAGAGCGTCATCCAACGATTCAGAAACAACATCCAGGTACTTTGTTTCCAATCGTCTTTGGATCCGAAATGGATCGATCTCAATGCAAATGGTGACACCATTGTTCATGGTCACAGCCAAAGGTTGAGCACCACCCATTCCTCCCAGCCCAGCTGTCAGGACAAATTTTCCAGTCAAGTCTCCGTGACAATGCTGTTTGGCGGCGGCGGCAAATGTTTCATATGTTCCCTGCAGAATCCCCTGTGTGCCAATGTATATCCACGAACCGGCTGTCATTTGCCCGTACATCATGAGCCCCTTCTGATCCAATTCATTAAAGTGCTCCCAGTTGGCCCATTCCGGCACAAGATTCGCATTGGCAATGAGTACCCGTGGAGATGTGGTATGGGTGCGAATAACACCCACCGGCTTCCCGGACTGGACGAGCATGGTCTCATCCGGTTCAAGGCGTTTTAATGTATTCAGGATCGCATCAAAACACTCCCAATTCCGTGCGGCCTTTCCTTTTCCACCATAGACTACAAGTTCATCCGGGTTTTCTGCCACATCCGGATCCAAGTTGTTTTGAATCATGCGGTACGGTGCTTCGATCTGCCAATTTTTACAAGTGAGTTCACTCCCTTGAGGCGCACGGATCGTTCTGGACATTATTTCTCCTGAAATTAGTTGCTAATTTATGTTAATCTCTATAACACTCAAAGTTGGTAAACAATTCAGCGGTATGATTAACCATTGATTAGCTGTTCATTCCAAAGATGATATTGAAGCTGAATTGATGGTGAGATAATTATTGATGGTGAGATAATTATAGTAATTAAGGATTTATGATCAGTTGATTCATATAATTTTGATTTTCTAAAAATACATTATACGAAAATAAGGAAATCCCTTTAAAACGAGTGATCTTTGAATACTTAATTTTATCACTTGCAGAAAGTTCATCTTGATTATATAAAGCGATACCCATAATGATGCGATCACGATATTTTTTGGGTAATTGATCATAAATCAAATCAATATTTTCAGCAAAATCGTGAATGTCAGGAGTATAATTCATAGGCATAACCCAATCCAGGTAACCGGCTGCGAGCCACACGTCCCACTCCTGGTAAAAGCGATTGTGCGCTAAACGTAGATTTGGTTTTACAGCCGCAGATAGTTTACAGTCCGGCCGTACCTCTAAAAGCATTGCTTTTGTTTCTTTTACGAGATTGGTAACAGCTGCTCTGCGAAAATCATCCCAAACAACACTTTCATCATCTTCGAATATCTTTTCTTGGTTTTTATACTTACTTTTGTAAAAATGAGTTTTGGCATCTTCATTATTACCATATTCAGCATCACGAAAACGAATATAATCCAAATGTAAGCCGTCAATTTCATATAAAGCTGTTAATTCCCTGAAGACAGTCAATAGATGGTTATTCACATCAGGGTGATGGGGAGCGAGAAAATATTTTTTCCCGTTATTATTTTGCTGTTTATTTACTGTTGCAAAACCATTTGAATCAAGCCAGTTGGGACGGCTATTATATACATGATGAAGAGCCCTGGGCCTTTTTTCTGCAGCCCATATAAAATATGCATTCACCCAGGCATGAACTTCAATACCGCGATTGTGGGCCTTCTCTATAATATATTCTAAAGGGTCAAAATCCGGGTCTAACAGTAATTCACTTCTAGGAACTAATTTGGAATCATAATAGGCATCTCCCCTGCCGCGGACCTGTACCAGCAAATGATTAAATCCATTTATATCAGCAAATGTCAACATTTCATCAATGGATTGGGGACTGGTCAAGGTATTACGCACAACCCATAAACAGCGCTTTTCAAACTGGTTTATCCCGGCACTGACAACAGCATTACAGAAAAAAAGAAGGGCAGCCAATAAGACTGCCCTCGAGATATATTGAATATGCTTAATCAAATTTATTATTCAGTTTCCTTTTCTTCAGCAACAGTTGCAGTTGTTTCAACTGCACCTTCAAAGTCAACGAATTCAATCAATGAAACTGCAGCCTTATCGCCGTCACGAAAACCAAGTTTAACAATGCGTGTATATCCACCATGGCGATCAGCATAGGCAGGGCCAATTTCATCGAATAATGTTTGTGCAGCATCCTTGTGTAATTTTCTCAACACCATACGGCGGGAATTCAAATCACCTTTTTTCGCCTTCGTAACAAGTGGTTCGATATATTCACGCAGTGCTTTAGCCCGGGAATCTGTCGTCTTGATGCGTTTATGCTTGATCAGGTTTTCCGCCAGGTTCATTAGCATAGCCCGGCGGTGTGCCGGGTTTACACCCAGTTTGCGATGTTGATTATTTTTTGCCATGATTAAGCAGGATCCTTCAAATAAGCATCCACATCCATACCGAAATGCAGTCCCATCTCATCCAGTTTTTCAACAAGTTCAGTCAGGGATTTACGGCCAAAGTTCTTGTATTTCAGCATTTCACTTTCTTCTTTCTTCACCATTTCAAAGATGAATTTGATACCGGCTGCCTGGAGGCAATTGTGACTACGCACTGAAAGTTCCATTTCGTCTATTGTACGTTTCAATAATTCCCTGATTTTTAGATCTTCCTCGCTGATGCCTTCAGAAACTTCTAACACTTCCGGGCTGGCGATTGCTTCAACGAACTTAAGATGCTCTGACATAACCGTAGCAGCATAGCTGATGGCATCCTGAGGTGAGATGGATCCATCAGTCTCTACTGACATAGTCAGAATTTCAATTGGTTCCTTGGCTCCGGGAACCGGGCTCACATCAAAAGTTACTTTTGTGACTGGGTTAAAAATACTGTCTATTGCCAGCGTTCCTACCGGGGCATTGGGCAATTCATTCTCTTCAGCGGGTACATAGCCCTTTCCGATACCAATTCGTAATTCAATATCCAGTTTAGTATTTTTGTTCAACTCGGTGATATAATGACCATTATTGAGGATTTCAAATTGATCACTAGCTTTTTGGATATCCTTGCCTGTGAATTTTCCAGGTCCTTTCACTGTAAGATTCACTTTATCAGGATCATTGTCCATCAATTTGAAGCGGATACCTTTTAAGTTTTGAATAATATCAGCAACATCTTCGCGAACACCTTTCATTGTTGAAAATTCATGCTGGACACCATCAATACGAATATTGGTGACTGCAGCGCCTGGAATGCATGTCAGTAAGACACGACGCAGTGAATTTCCTAACGTAATTCCATATCCTCTTTCTAAAGGCTGCAGTGAGAATGTGCCATTAGTGTCCGTTAGATTTTTTTCATCAACTTGAACTTGTATATTCAGTTTATTAGCCATTTATTAAAGACCCTTTTGTTAATTATTTAGAGTATAATTCTACAACCAGCTGTTCGTTCACCAGAACCTGCATATTTTCACGTTCAGGGACTGCTATCACAGTACCGGTCATTTTTGCCTTATCCAATTCCAACCATGGTAAATCAAGATCACCCTTAATGCGCTTCATTGAATCAAGAAATACGTCCATTTTCTTGCTGCGTTCCCGCACTTGGATTACATCTCCTGGTTTGACTGAAAAAGATGAAATATTCACTTTACGATTATTTACCAGGAAATGACCATGATTCACCAATTGCCTTGCAGCTGAACGTGTGGAAGCAAAACCTAGACGATAGACCACGTTATCTAATCGTCGTTCGAGAAGCTGCATCAAATTTGTACCAGTTTCACCAGTCATTTTATCCGCTTTTTCAAAATAATTCCGGAATTGCTTTTCCAGCACACCGTATAAGATTTTGATCTTCTGTTTTTCGCGAAGCTGTGTTCCATAATTGGAAAGTCTGCGGCGTCTAGATTGACCATGCTGACCCGGAGCATATGGCTTGCGATTTAAAAGTCGGTCAAATTTTGGATTGCCAAAAATATTTTCGCCAAACTTACGAACCAGTTTTCCTCTAGGTGTATTTAATTTTGCCATAATTCTATCTCTATCCTATACACGACGCTTTTTTGGTGGTCGACAGCCATTGTGAGGCAGAGGTGTCACATCTTTAATTGACAGTACTTCCAAGCCTGCCACTGCCAGCGCACGAATTGCAGATTCGCGACCTGATCCAGGTCCTTTAACACGTACATCTATTTTCATTAAACCCATACCCAGTGCTTCAACAGCTACTTTATCTGCTGACAAGGTTGCTGCATAAGCAGTGCTTTTCCGAGAACCCTTAAAGCCGGACGTACCAGCTGTTGCCCAGGCGATGACATTACCGAAGCTATCCGTTAATGTAATATGAGTATTGTTAAATGTTGCTTTGATATGAGCAACGCCGTTCGGTTCAACGGATTTTTTTCTGGATTTTTTCTTACCTGAACTTTTTTGATTAGCCAATTATTTATCCTTTCTTGTCTACAGTACTTTTGCCCAAACCAATTGTTCGCTTCTTACCTTTCCGCGTACGGGCGTTGGTTTTTGTTCGTTGACCATTCACCGGCAAACCCCGGCGATGACGGATACCTCTATACGAACCCACATCTTTTAAGCGTTTAATATTCATCGCCATTTCAGAACGGGCTTCACCTTCAACTTTTATTTCTAATTTGGCGATAGCATCACGGATAGCAATCACCTGTTTTTCTTTCAAATCTTTTACTCGAATATTCTCATCGACTTTTGCTTCAGAACAAATTGCTTTCGCTTGGGTCAGACCAATCCCGTAAATGTAGCGCAGGGAATAAGCAACCTTCTTATCACGGGGAATATCGATACCAGCAATACGAGCCAAACCTAACTCCTAACCTTGTCTCTGTTTGTGTTTAGGATTTTCACAAATCACCAGCACCACACCTTTGCGGCGGATGATCTTACATTTTGAACACATTTTTTTAACTGATGGACGTACTTTCATAATTCTTATTTTTGACGATAAATAATTCTTCCGCGATTCAAATCATATGGAGATACTTCTAAAGTAACTGTATCGCCCGGCAGAATTTTTATAAAATGCATACGCATCTTCCCGCTGACGTGCGCCAGGACAATATGTTTTTGTTCTCCAATCTCTATTTCCACTCTAAATGTTGCATTTGGCAAAGTTTCCTTGATGATACCATCAACTGTTATGGGTTGCTCTTTGGCCATTATGCTTTACCCATTGTCAAAATTTTCGGACCATTTTCCAGGATGGCAATCGTATGTTCAAAATGTGCAGATGATTTTCCATCACGGGTTTTGATTGTCCAGCCGTTTTCTGCTGTAAACACTTCTTTCTCACCCAGATTGATCATGGGTTCAATTGCCAGGCACATACCTTCTTGAAGTTGAGGTCCTTGCCTGGGTAAACCATAATTGGGGACTTGGGGTTCTTCATGCAATGCAGTTCCGATACCATGGCCAACCAATTCACGGACTACAGAATATCCTTCAGCTTCAACAAACGTTTGAATAGCATGACCAATATCAGATACATGATTTCCAGCTTTTGCTACGGCAATACCTTTCATCAAAGATTCACGGGTTATATTCATAAGTTTCTTTTTATCAGTATCAATTTTACCAACAGCAAAGGTCCTAGCTGAATCGCCATAGTAACCTTTTTTCTCCACTCCGCAATCTATACCAACAATTTGTCCTTCTTGTAACGTTCGTTTTGAAGGAATTCCGTGAACGACCTCTTCATCTATTGAAATGCAAAGGGTTGCGGGAAAACCCATATATCCTTTAAAAGCGGGGCGTGCTCCACATGAACGAATAAATTTTTCTGCCATGGTATCCAATTCCAATAAATCAGCACCTGGTTTTACATGCACAGTTAACATATCCAATGTATCGGCAACAATCTGGCAGCTTTCTGCGATCAATTCTATTTCCCTGTTTGTACGGACTTGAACCATCATTACATGCGCCTCCGACCGCGAATTTTTCCTTTAGATAAAAAACCATCGTAATGACGCATCAGCAAATGGGATTCCACCTGCTGCAATGTATCCAAGGCAACACCGACAATGATCAAAAGACTTGTACCACCGAAAAATGAAGCCAAATCATATCCCACATCCATGGCATTCATTAGAATATATGGGAAAATTGCTATGAATGCTAAAAAGAATGAACCGGGCAGTGTTACTCTGGTCAAAATATTATCTATATAATCAGCGGTCTTTTTCCCCGGCCTGATACCGGGAATAAATCCACCATGCTGTTTCATTTGTGTAGAAACTTGAACGGGATCAAATGCTATCGCTGTGTAAAAGTATGTAAAGAATACAATCAACGTACCGAAAACTAACCAGTAAAATGGATGATCAAAGGAAAACCAGCGCATCACACCCTGCATGAATTCACTATTGGTAAAAAACATGGCGATTGTACTGGGTAAAAACATGATGGATTGCGCAAAAATAATGGGCATGACACCGGCCGTATTCACCCGTAATGGAATGTGAGTTGACTGGCCGCCATATACTTTTCGTCCCACTACTCGCTTGGCATACTGTACAGGAATTTTTCGTGTACCTTGAGTTAAATAGACAACAAAAGCAATGATGACAAACATGATACCTAAAAGGATCAATTCTGAAAGTAAATTGCGGACACCTTCATTTATCAATGCAACTTCACTGATGATGACCGTTGGCAGACGAGACATGATACCGATCATAATGATAAGGGAAATACCATTGCCGATTCCTCTTTCTGTGATCCGTTCACCGAGCCACATTAAAAGCATCGTTCCAGTAACAATACTGACAATGGCAACAAATTTGAAACTCAACCCTGGAGAAGCAACAACAGCGATGGTCCCGGTAGAAGAACTGGCAGTCATGGATTCAAGAAATACAGTAACACTGTATGCCTGGAATGTGGCGATAAGAACTGTCCCATAACGTGTAATCTGGGTAATCTTTTTGCGTCCAGCTTCTCCCTCTTTCTGCAAGCGCTGGAAATATGGCACTACAGTACCCATTAGCTGGATCATAATAGAAGCAGAGATGTAAGGCATGATTCCCAGAGCAAACAACGTTGCCTTTTGGAATGCACCACCTGCAAACATATCAAATAATCCAAACAACGTATTCTGCATAGTTTCAAAAGCAGCACGTAAGGCATCTCCATTCACGCCTGGAATTGGAACATGCGCTCCAAGTCGCACAACCACTAAAATTCCGAAAGTGAAAAGAATCCTCTTCCGGAGTTCAGGAATGCTAAATACGTTTCTTATTTTATCAATCATTGTATATTTACAGATCCGTCTGCTTTTTCAATCTTTTCTTGTGCAGCTGCGCTAAAAGCACTGGCAGAAACATTTATTTTCCTTGAAATATCACCATTAGCTAATATCTTTATGGGCTGTAAAGCAGACCGCACTAGGCCATGTTCTTTCAAAACTTGTCCATCAATATCCACGGCTTCCAGTTTTTCCAGTGCTGCTAAATTCACCACTTGGTATGATTTACTAAAAATTTTATTCGAAAAACCTCTTCTTGGCAAGCGGCGCTGCAAGGGCATTTGACCGCCTTCAAACCAAGGCATTTGCTTGCTACCACTGCGGGAATGATAACCCTTCTCACCCCGGCCGCCTGTACGACCCAAACCTGTTCCCGGTCCACGGCCGCGGCGTTTTGGTTCTTTAACAGATCCTTTTGTCGGTTTCAATTCACCCAATTTCATCAGACTTCCTCTACATGCACCAAGAAATTCACTGTTTTGATCATTCCCCGTATAATATCAGAATCATAATGTTCAACAGTTTGATTCATTTTTCTCAAACCAAGGGCATTCAACGTTGCCTTTTGATTCGGTTTTCTGCCAATACGGCTACGGACTTGTGTAATCCGAATTGTCTTTACTTTTGATTTTGCCATATTTAACTGAATACTTCTTTAATTGTCATACCACGCTTGTTAGCTACAGAAACAGCGTCTTGTAAATTTTCCAGTGCATTTATGGTTGCCCTGACAACATTCAATGTATTATTTGAACCATATCGTTTTGACAAAATATTATTCACTCCCACCTGTTCCATAACCAAACGGACTGCAGCCCCTGCGATAATTCCCGTACCTGGAGATGCTGGTTTCAACATGACCCTGCTGGCACCATGTTTACCTGTAATTTTATGGGGAATTGTATCATTTAATATCGGTGCTTTAAAAATATTGCGTTTTGCATTGTCTTTCGCTTTGGCAATGCTGCCCATAACTTCATTCGCTTTGCCAAGGCCAATACCAACGTGACCATTACCGTCTCCTACTACAACCAATGCTGAAAAACGGAATCTCTTGCCACGGGAAGTCACTTTCGCTACACGGTTAATGCGAATAACTGTTTCTTCTTTAAGATCTAATTCTGCTGGATTTATAATTGCCAATGAAAACTCCTTTTAAAAAACCAATCCGCCTTCACGCGCCCCATTTGCCAGTGCTTTGACGCGGCCATGATAAGGAAAACCATTTCTATCGAAAACTACTTTATCAACTTTCTTTGCTTTTGCCCTGGCAGCGAGTTCTTCTCCAACCAGCTTGCTTTGATCAACTTTATTATCCAGTTTTTTCAATTTTGCCTGCAAATTTTTATCAATTGATGATGCAGAAACAAGTGTTGTACCTTGTATGTCATCGATAATTTGTGCTGAGATATTTTTCAAACTGCGGTTAACCACCAGGCGGTAACGCTCTGCATGAAACCTGTTTTGTTTTTTACTACGATTACGGCGGCGCTCAAATCGAATTTTTGTATCAGTATTTTTACTCATTTACTAAACACCTGTAGCGACAGTTTTACCTTGTTTAGAGCGAACATATTCGCCTTTATATCGAATACCTTTTCCTTTATAAGGTTCAGGTTTTCTGAATGATCTGATTTTCGCCGCCACAGCTCCTACCAATTGTTTATCAATTCCGGAAACATTTATTTCTGTTCGTTTTGCCTTGATTTCAATCCCTTCCGGTGGGTCAAAATGAATGTCATGTGAAAAACCCAATTGCAAGACCAAACGATTGCCTTGCATATTGGCCTGAAAACCGATACCTATAATCTCTAATTCTTTTACAAAACCTTGTGCAACACCTAAGATAGCATTCGCAATTAATGCACGTGTTGTACCATGCAGCGCCCGGTGTGACTTATTATCAGTTGGTCGTGAAACATTTATTTGATTTTCAACCTGTTCGACGTTCATATCTTCATGAACATTGACTCTCAACTCCCCTTTTTGTCCTTTGATAGTGACTAAATTGGGCTGCAGGTCAACCGTTACACCTTCAGGGATATTTATGGGTTCTTTTCCTATTCGTGACATTTAATCACCAAACGTTACACAGTACTTCACCGCCAACACCTAACTTTTTGGCCATCTTATTTGAAATGACTCCTTTTGATGTAGACATAATTGCAATACCTAATCCATCAAGTACGCGGGGTAGTTCTTTTTTCCCTTTATACACTCGTAATCCCGGTTTACTGACACGTTGAATACTTGAAATAACAGGCTTACCACGATAATCGTATTTCAGAAAGACACGAATTTGTTTTCTGTCCTTATCTTCGATTAGAATAAAATCTTCAATATATTTTTCTTCTTTTAAAATATATACAATTCTTTTCTTTTCATTGGATGATGGAATATCTACCCAACGTTTGCCGGCGCTTAAGCCATTACGTATCCGTGTCAGGAAATCAGCAATAGGATCTGTCATACTCATTTAATTTATTCTTCTCCTTACCAACTTGCCTTTGTTATACCAGGGATTTCACCTTTTAAGGCCATTTCACGAAAACAAATTCGGCACAAACCAAATTTGCGTAAATAGCCATCCGGGCGACCGCAATTAAAACAGCGGTTATAGCCACGAGATGAAAACTTAGGTTTCCTTTTTGATTTAACTATCAGTGATTTTTTTGCCATTAGGCAGCCTCTGCTACTTCTTCTTGCTTTACAGGTTTTTCCCGTAATGGAAATCCAAATTCTTTTAACAGCCAATAGGCCTCATCATCAGAGTTTGCTGATGTAGCAATGGTAACATCCATTCCCCGAATTGCATCAATCTTATCATAATCAATTTCCGTAAATACAATCTGCTCTATTACACCAAAAGAATAATTTCCTTTGCGATCGAATGATTTGAATGAAAGACCATTGAAGTCACGCGTTCGAGGTAAGGCAATGGAAATTAGTCTTTCCAGGAACTCGTACATACGGTTACCCCTAATTGTTACTTTGCAACCTACTGGAAATCCTTTGCGGATTTTAAAGTTTGATATATCTTTTCTAGATCGCGTTACAACAGCTTTTTGACCTGTGATCAAGGATAATTCTTCAACGGCATTTTCAAGTGCCTTCGGATTGGTTTTTGCATCACCAATACCCATATTGATTGAAATGACAGAAATGTGGGGCACTTCCATTACATTTCTATAACCAAAGCGTTTCTTCAAAGCTGGAACGATCGACTCTTTATACTGCTTTTTTAAATTTGGCACGTACGTTTCTTTTTTAACTGCGCGTTTTATAGTTGATTTTTTTTTATCAGCTGCTTTTTTAGGTGCAGTTTTTTTAGCTGTACTTTTCTTTACAGCTGGTTTTTTCTGTTCTTTTGGCTTTTCGTTTGTTTCTTTTTTCGCCATGATATTACTCTAATTCTTCACCTGTCTTGGCCGCCACTCTTATTTTACGCCCATTGTCTAGAATTTTATAACCGACACGTGTTGTATTCCCTTTATGTACTGGCAGCATATTTGAAATATGGATCGGACCTTCTTTTTCTACATAACCACCTGCGGGGTTTTCCTGGGTTGGCCTTGTTGCTCGCTTAACTAGATTCACACCTTCAATAATAACTTTCTCTGAGTCAGGAAAAATGTGCAAAACTTTTCCTTCTGAACCTTTATGGTTACCGCTGATTACTCGTACTGTCATTCCTTTTTTAATATGCATTACAATACCTCCGGAGCCATGGAAATAATTTTCATATACCCGCCATCTCGTAATTCACGGGCTACAGGACCAAAAATACGTGTTCCCCTTGGCTCACCTGCACTGTTCAACAGCACTGCAGCATTATCATCGAAGCGGATATATGAACCATCACTACGGCGGATTTCTTTGGATGTCCGCACCACGACTGCCCGGGAAACATCACCTTTTTTTACCATTCCGTTCGGTATGGCATTTTTTACCGTTATCACAATAGTATCGCCCACTGTGGCATAGCGGCGTTTAGATCCGCCAATGATTTTGAAACACAAAATTTCCTTGGCGCCGGTATTGTCCGCAACTTTAAGTCTTGTTTCCTGCTGAATCACTGTTCTTATCCAACTTTAACAGATTCACGAATAATTTCACTCACTTGCCACCGTTTATTCTTACTTAATGGCTTTATTGAACTAATGCGTACAATATCACCATCTTTAGGCTCAACACTGG
>Ga0066834_10000609_pt1 | contig 17057 bp, 12 predicted proteins | sample ETNtaG_30_FD_66729 | JGI IMG/M metagenome (GOLD analysis project Ga0066834, IMG submission 66729) | Marine microbial and viral communities from oxygen minimum zone, Eastern Pacific Ocean - ETNP201306PF43B | ecosystem: Environmental > Aquatic > Marine > Oceanic | place: Pacific Ocean: Eastern... | reverse complement strand
TTCATCCAGAAAAGGGGTTGATGACGTTCAAAACTGCCGGTGCGGGTGAGCAAAGGCGTGAGGTCAGAGCCGTCCAGGAAGACGTCCTTGGGTTTGTCGATGCCAAGAAGCCCGCAGAGGGTCGGAAGCAGGTCCACGGCTCCAGCCGGCTCGTCCTCGACGCGGCCACCGGGGATTTTTCCTTTCCAGTAGAAGATGCCCGGCACGCGGTGGCCTCCTTCATGATGTGATCCCTTTTTGCCGCGCAACTTTCCGCAGCGATCCTGGCGGTAACTGCCGTTGTCGGAGGAGTAGTGAATGATGGTGTTGTCGAGTTCGCCGAGTTTTTCGAGCTTGGCGACGAGTCGCCCGATGGCTCGGTCGGTGTTGTCGATGGTGCCGTTGTAGATGGCGGCCTGATTGTTGAGCGCGCCATACCGGGAGACGATCTCGTCGGGGGCCGCAATGACGGCGTGGGGTTCGTTGAACCAGAGGTTGATGAAGAAGGGAGCGTCGGAGTCGCGTTTCTTGTCGAGCCAGTCAATGGCTTCGTCGACGACGAGCTGGCAGGAGTAGCCTTTCATGGGCCCGACGGGTTTGCCGTTGCGCAGAAAGTTGGTGGGATCTTTGTGACTGGGATGAGCCCCATTGACCAGGCCGAACCAGTAGTCGAAGCCATGTTCGGCAGGGGTGGGGTTGTCGCGATTGTTTACCGGCATACCGAGATGCCATTTGCCAAAGTGAGCGGTGCCGTAGCCTTCGTCTTTCAGGACTTCGGCGAGCGTCGTTTCACTCCGAAGCAGATGCATTCGGTGACGCTGTTCACTGAGGACGGAATAGACTCCGGCGCGGATGTGGTTGCGGCCGGTGAGAAAGGTGGCGCGCGAAGGGGAGCAGACCGGCGCTCCGGAATGGAAGTCGGTGAAGCGCACGCCTTTGGCGGCCAACTTGTCGAGGACCGGGGTCTTGACTGGACCCCCGTAACAGCCAATGTCGCGGTACCCCAGGTCGTCGACAAGCAGAGTGACGACGTTCGGGCGATTCGGTTTCTTCGATGCGGCAGGCTTGGGCCTGGAAGGCGTCGGTGCTTCATCAACCGAGCCCCAATCAGGCGCCTCGGCCATTACGCTTGCATTGACCTTGAGTAACTGACGTTTGAGTCGTGAGAACACTTCGGGGTGTTGCTTCGACACATCCACCTTCTGTGTCGGATCCGCCGCCAGATCAAACAACTGAAACCGATGGTAGCTGCCCGACTTAAGGACGGGGATCCACGAATCCTGAAACACGTTCAAGCGCATGAACTTGCCACGAAGTCGTTCAGCGTCCTTGTTCTTGAACTTCTTGTAGAAAAAATCGGTTCTCTCAACCCAAGGGGCAAGCTCCGGGCTATTGGCTTTCCTCAAGACTGCTTCGATTTCCTTCTCCACCTGGACGATGGCTTGCCTGTCTCTCGGAAATTCGTAGTCGCGATAGGCAACCATCGAGTAGTTTCCGTCTCGGATTGCCAGGGAAGGGTTGTTTGAAGGCAGATGCCAGTAGAGCGGTTGGTGCCGAGCGAACTCGTTGTTACGGCCGGTGAGCAACGGCGATATATCCGAACCGTCGAGATGGACGCCCTTGGGCTTGTCGATTCCGAGCAGACCACAAACCGTCGGCAGCAGATCGACGACTCCAGCCGGTTCGTGCTCGACATGTCCGCCCTTGATGGTCCCCGGCCAATACAAGATCCCGGGGACTCGGATGCCGCCTTCAAAATTGGAGCCCTTTCTGCCACGGAGGTTTCCGTTGCGATCGTCGCGATAGCTGCCGTTGTCGGATGTGTAGAAGACCAGGGTGTTCTCGAGCGAATCGACTTCCTTCAACTTGTCGAGCAGGCGAGCGATTGCGCGGTCTGTGTTGTCGATCGTGCCGGAGTAGACCGCGGCCTGATCGGTCAAATCTCCATATTGAGAAACGATCGATTCCGGCGCCGCAACGCGGTCGTGGGGTTCGTGGAACCACAGGTTCAGGAAGAACGGCGCTTCCGAATCTCGTTTGTCATCCAGCCACGAGATCGCCTCGTCGACGACTATCTGGCAGGAATATCCCTCAATCTTCCCAACTGGTTTGCCGTTGCGAAGGAAGTTCACGGGGTCCTTGTGGCTGGGGTGGGCCCCGCTGTTCATGCCAAACCAGTAATCAAAACCATGTTCCGCGGGTGTCGGCTTCTTCACGTCGCGCGTGGGCATGCCCAAGTGCCATTTTCCGAAATGAGCCGTCCCATATCCGTGTTTCTTGAGCACTTCGGGTAGGGTGACCTCACGCTGGAGCAGATGCGGTTTCTGGATCGAGTCGAAAATCACATTGCCGTAGATACCGGCGCGGGCGTGATGGCGTCCCGTCAACAACACGGCACGGGAAGGCCCGCAAACGGCCGCCCCGGCGTAGAAATCGGTGAAACGCACGCCATTCGCAGCCAACTCGTCAAGCGCAGGTGTCTTTACCGGTCCACCGTAGCAACCAATGTCTTTCCATCCCAGATCGTCAGCCAGCAGCACGACGACATTGGGGCGTTTGTCTTTGGCAAAACCGGGGCAAACCAGCAGCAGGGAGCATAAAAATGTGAGGATGGTTTTCATGTTATTTGTTCAGTCACTATTCAATCCGGAACGATTTCAGTCTTGGATGATGTTGGAATCGCGGAGCCAGGCGACAAAACTGGTGGGCCAAATAGCCATCGACTTTCCTTGACCAGCGCCGAGACCAAAACCATGGGAGCCCTTGCCAAAAACATGAATCTCGGCTTGGACTCCGGCCTTCAACAACCTTGCGTAAAAATCAAGACACTTGTCCACAGGGGTCAATTTATCAACCCGAGCATTTACGATGAAAAACGGGCAGATGCCGGGCATGGCCGACTCGGGCGCCGTGCGGCTTTCCATGACCTGGGTGATGTCATCAGGAATCCCGGGATAAAACAGACCGGCGAAGTCCGGCATTCCGCTGACTTTGGATTCCGGCAGCTTGGGTTCAGGGCGCAGCGAACAGCTTATCGCGAGGTGGCCACCCGCCGAGAACCCGCAGATGCCAATCTTGTTTGGCTGCAGGCCGAACTCTGAGGCTCCCTGCCTGAGAATTCGAATGGCCTGCCTGCCATCGGCCCGAACAGCGCGCTGGTAGTTCTGCCACGCGTTCGCCGACTTGAGGCTGGCCGGGCGCGTTCGATACTTCAAAACGAGGCACGTCACGTTGTGATCCTTCAGCCAGATCGCCAAATCGTGGCCTTCGCGGTCCAGCCAAACATCGCGGAAGCCGCCGCCCGGGCAAATCACCAGGCCCACGCCATTCGGGTTTTTTGGACGATGGATGCTGTAGGTGGGCGACGACACCGAACTGAACACACGATTCAATCCGGACGGGGATCCGGATCGCGCCTTGTGGGATCGAACCTGCTCTTCGACATCAAGTCGAAACCCATGGTCGGGCGACGACTTCTCCCAGAGCGGCAATTCCGGGGGCAGGTCAACGGCCTTGGCGTCATCGAGCCCCGTCGTGAGTAATCCAAGCGTGATGAGAACGACTTTCTCCATATTAATCATCGGGGGAACTTGCTCTTGCTGAACTCTGTTCACTGAGTTGGCTTCTGTTCAAATTCAGCGCCATGGGTTGTCAGCGTCCAAGTCATTTCACATTCTCGGCCACGTATTCCAGGATCTTCACGAAGGCCACGCCGCGATTGGGCATGTCGGGATCCCTCTTCTGTTTCTCCCTCCACAATTGCCCGATCCTGGCCCGTTGCCCTTCGCTCAATCCCCCGAGGCGCTGATCGACGTATTCCTGATGTTTCCCGGGCCCATACCGTTTTGGCAAGTCGACGGCATCGATCCGGGACCACAGATGTTGATCGGTTGAATTCAGAGGTTTGCCGCTCGGCGCCCTGATGTCGCTTTGAGTCAAATGCCAATCCGGGCCGTCAGCCATGACGCTCGCGGTAATCCTGATCAGTTGTCCTTTAAGTCGGCTGACCAGGTTCGGATGTTGCGCCGACACGTCTGTCTTTTGAGCAAGGTCTTTCTCGAGGTCGTACAATTCGAACTTCTTGTAGCCGCCCGACTTGATGGTTGGGATCCATGCTTCCTGAAACCGGTTGTGTTTTAGAAATTCAATTCGAAGTCGTTCAGCTTCCTTGTTGGCAAACTTGGCGTTGTACATTTTGCTCCTGAAATCGCCATCGCGAAGCTCCGGACTATTCTCCTTCTTCAGGATCTCTTCAACCTGGTTCATCAGGTCGTTCATGGCTTCCACGTTCCGTGGCAACTCGTAATCGCGATACCCAACGAGCGCGAATTTGCCCTCTCGGACAGTCGCTGTCGGGTACGACGTTGGCAGCATGAAAAAAAGGGGTTGATGGCGAGCGAACTCGTCGCGTCGGCCGGTCAGCAACGGCGTGAGGTCCGATCCGTCCAGATGCACGCCCGCCGGCTTGTCGATCCCGGCAAGACCGCAAACTGTCGGGAGCAGATCGACCATCCCGGCCGGTTCCTTTTCGACGAGGCCCTTCATAATTCTGCCGGGCCAGTAGAAGATTCCGGGCACGCGAATGCCGCCCTCAAAGTTGGATCCTTTGGATTGGCGGAGTTTGCCATTGCGTTCCGCTCGGTAGCTGCCGTTGTCGGACGCGAAAACGATGACCGTACCCTCCGGTGAATCAACTTCTTCCAATTTTGCCAGCAGCCGCTTGATGGCTCGATCGGTGTTGTCGATCGTGGCGGTATAGATTGCCGCCGGATCTGTCAGCTTGCCATATTGTGAAACGATCTCATCGGGCGCCGCGATCGGAGCATGGGGCTCGTGGAACCAGATATTGAGGAAAAACGGAGAGTCCGGGTCTCGCTTCTGGTCCAGCCACGAGATGGCTTCATCGATGACAATCTGGCACGCATAGCCTTCGATTTTTCCAACGGGCTTTCCGTTGCGATGGAAATTGATCGGGTCTTTGTGGCTTGGCACCGCGGTGTTTTCAGTGACGAACCAATAGTCGAATCCGTGTTTGTCCGGCGTTGGTTTGTTGCGGCCATGCAACGGCAAACCAACATGCCACTTGCCAAGGTGGACGGTATCGTAGCCGGCGTTTTTCAGAATCTCAGCGATGGTGATTTCCCGCTCCAACAGGTGCATGTTGTGACCGCGGTCATCGATCACATGGTAGACTCCGGCGCGGATGTGGTGTCGGCCCGTCAGTGTGGTGGCCCGTGACGGCGAGCAAACGCCACAACCGGAATGAAAGTCCGTGAAGCGAACTCCCCCCGCGGCGAGGCGATCAAGAGTCGGAGTCTTCGCGGGACCGCCGTAACAGCCGATGTCTTTCCAACCAAGATCGTCAACGAACAACACGACGACATTCGGTCGGCCCTGCCTTTGGGGAACGGCGTCAGGGGCAGCTTGCCGATCCTGCGCCCAAAGCGTCGGGACCGACAGGACGACTACCCCCAGCGTGATGACAAACCGGCGGGTCATTTCTCATTCTCGGCCACGTAGTCCATGATCTTCACGAAAGAAAAACCCCGATTGGGCATTTCGGGATCAATCTCCTGTTTCTCCTTCCACAATTGCCCGATCCTGGCCCGCTGTCCCTCGCTCAATACGGCCATGCGTCGATCGACGTATTCCTGATGCTTCACGGGTTCATAGCCTTCGGGCAGTTCGGCGCCGTCGATCCGGGAAAGAAGTTTTGCCTGGGGTGAGTTCAGAGGCTTGGCGGGTTCCGCCGGTTTCCTTCGCGGCTTGGAGCTCAGATCAACTTCGCCCGGCGCGATCCTCCTGATGAAGATGTTGCGATACTCTATCGGACAAGGATTCATTTTGCCGAGATTATCCCCATCAACAACGATGTGCTTCTGTAGTCGGATCGGCGCCGGTTCCAGGTTCATCATCCAGTCGTGATACACGAAACTGTCATGAATGACTTCGCCGTCATACTCGGCTGAGAAGGTCCGGCCCTTCATGGTCAACTTGACCGTATGCCAGACTCCGACTTCCGGATCGATATGCCTGAGATGAGGTTTCTCCTCCTCCCGGAGTTTCACCTTCGCTGCCGTGTCTTTCGGCAGAAAGTAGTAACTCTCCAGGTGTCCCATTCCGCCCTTGGATCTCAGGTTAAACTGCTCCATGTCTCCGAAGCCCGGAATCTCCGGAATCAGTCGGCGGAAGTTGATGCCGCTGTCGGACAGGGTTGGCATCCGGAAATCGAGCAGCAGTATGAAATCCCGATAATGCTCCTTCGTTGCCAGGCTGGCGCCCCAGTTCTCAATCAGCCCGGGCGACTTGAGTATCCCGTCCTCAATCGACCAGTATTCCCGGACCAGGGGCGGTGTATGCCAGCCGGTGAGGTCCTTGCCGTTGAACAGCGCGCTGAAACCCTCCGGCGGGACGTTCAGTCCGGGAGTCCTGATCTCTTTGATGAAGATATTGCGAAACTCTATCGGACAAGGATTCTTCTCGCCCGGTTTGCCGCCTTCGAGGAAGCGATGTTTCTGAAAGCTGATGACGCAGGGTTCTTGGCTGAGGATCCCTTCCGGATATTCAAAGCGATCGAGGATGATCTCCCCGTCAAGCTCGGCGGTCAGATTCTTGCCGACCAGGGTCAGTTTGACCGTGTGCCAGACCCCGGTTTTCGGCGCTGCGCGTTTGATGCGAGGGAGATCCGCCGCTTTCAATCCCAGTTTCTGTTTCATGGTTTCCGTCATGAAGTCGAAACTCGACAACCGGCCCATGGCGGCGTCTGTCTTGAGGTTAAACTGCTCCGCGTCGCCATACTCCCCAATGACCGCCGGAGCCAGTTTTCGGAGATAGATCCCGCTGTCGGATTGCGTCGGCATCCGGAAATCCACCATCAGCACATAATCCCGATACGTTTTTTCGGTCGCCAGGTCCGCGCCCCAGTCCTCGAGAAGACCGGTTGATTTGAGAACTCCATCCTCAACCGACCACATTTCTGTCACCCTGGGATGCGCGCGCCAGCCGGTGAGGTCCTTGCCGTTGAAGAGCGCTGTGAAGCCTTCCGGCGGCGTGTTCAACATGTCCGTTTTGCCATTCCATTCCTTAACGCGCACGTTGCGCAGCGCAATCGGGCCGTAGTCGCCCTGGATAATGACTGGGCCTTGCGGAAACTGCTTGCGCTCCCAGTTCGTGCCGTTGGCGTAAGGCATTTCGACGTTCTCCTGGATCACCAGGCCGTTGTGCACAACTCTGACAAATTTGGCGTTGGCCGTTTTGGCTCCGGCGTCGTCGAATCGGGGAGATTGGAAGATGATGTCCAAGGTCTGCCATTGACCAGGCGGTTTGGCCGCGTTGACTCTGGGAGGCGAACCCTCGTCAAGATAGCGGTAGGTCGGCCTGGTTTCGGCCCGGGGATAGATCCCGCCGCAATGGACAGCCGTGGGCTTCCTGACATGGCTGCTGTCGAGGATCTGAACTTCATAGTTGCCATGGAACATCACTCCGGAGTTGGACCCTTTGGCCACCATGAACTCCAGGTGGACTTCGACGTCACGATAATCCCGACGTTTGGTGACGAGGCTTGGAGTCCGGCCGGTCCGGCCGTTGATCAGCACGCCGTCGCCCCGATTTCCAAACAGGTGTTTCTCGTTGTGCGGATCGACCGTGGCGTCGCTCGCCAGGTACCAGTCCCCGCCCACCCGCCAGGCTTCGAAGTTCTCACCCGCCCCGGCAGGCATGCCGGATAGAAGCAACGTCGCCGCGGCCAGCGAAGGCAAAATCATCTTTTGCATTCCACCGTTGGTCTTGTTTTTCATAATCGAATTCCTTCTCACAATTCCCAGCCTTTGCGGCTTTCACGACGAATAAACCGGTCCGCCTCCGGACAGTTTGCGGCCCTCAGATTGTCCGAATCCCACTGGAGCTTCTGGCCGGCGCGATAGGCGACATTTCCCAACAGCACGGTCTCGGTCAGGTGGGCGGCATAGTCAAAGCGGCAGGTTGTTGGACGGCCCGTCTTGCATGCCTCCAGCCATTCTCTTGCGTGGCCGATTGATTTGGGAATGGTCTGCGGGGGCGGCTTGAAATCGGCGTATTTCCCCTTCGGATGCAGCTCGAACCGCGGGGGGACCACTTCAAGTTCGGTGATCAACATCCCTTCGGATCCAACGAACAGTACGGCTATGGGCCAGTCGGGCAAGTTTGTCTCTTTCAACAGCGGAGGCCGTTTGCCGCCGTGATACCAGGTCATATTCACCGGCGGCAGATCGCCCCGGGCCGCAAACGTCCAGCGTGCAATCATCCAGTTGGGAACGCTCTCCGGATTCACGGGCGGACCTTCCGCCTTGATTGTGAGCGGGGCTTTCAAGTCCAACGCCCAGACCGGCAGGTCGATTGCGTGAATGCCTATATCGCCCAGCCTTCCGTTGCCGAAGTCCCACCAATCACGCCAGGCGAGAGGGTGATAGGCGGGGTGGTAGGGACGATGGGGAGCCGGGCCCAGCCAAAGGTCCCACTCCAGATGCTTCGGAACAGGTGGGGTGTTTTTTGGCCGATCGCGGTTGCCCCAGGCCTGATCGCACCAGACATGGACATCCCGGACTTCTCCTATGGCGCCGGATTGGACCAACTCCACGACACGGCGGAAGGTCTGGCTGGAGTGATTCCCAATCCCCATCTGAGTGGCCACCCCATGCTCTCTGGCCACTTCGGCCGCCATGCGAACTTCATGGATGTTCTGGCCCAGCGGCTTCTCGCAGTAAACGTGCTTGCCCATCTTCATTGCCATCACACTTGCGGGGATGTGCACATGGTCGGGCGTGGCAACCACAACCGCATCAATGTTCTTCTCTTCTCTGTCGAGCAGCTTGCGGAAATCCTGGTATTGTGACGCCTTGGGAAACCTCTTGAAGCCGGCATGGTTCACGGCATGAAACGGATCCGTCCGAACGGTTGTCTCACTCGCGCGTTTTTCATCCACGTCGCAAACCGCGACAACATTCACGCCTACCATCCCTCTCGCTTGACCCAGGATCTCGTTAATCAGAAAAGCCCCGTGCCCCCCCGCTCCGACAAGGGCCAGATTGAGCGTTTCGCTCGGCGCCGCAAAGCCGACGCCGCCCAGCAGACGCCGCGGAACAATCATGGCCGCAGACACTGACGCCGCCGCGCCCGCAAACTCACGTCTTGTAAGTCCTGACTTGCGGGTTGTCTTGTTCTTCATAATCGAATTCCTTCTCACAATTCCCAACCCTTGCGGTACTCGCGCCGGATGAACGCGTCCGCCTCGGGGCAATTCACGGCCTTCAGGTTCAACGCGTCCCACTCAAGCTTTTGGCCAGCCCGATAGGCGGTCGAGCCGAGAAGGACCGTCTCGGTCAGCGGCCCGGTGTAGTCGAGATTGCAGAGGGCGGGAACGCCGCCCTTGCAGGCCGCCAGCCACTCTGTTTTGTGGCCCGGGGAGTTGGGAATCGTCTGGGGCGGAGATTCGATGTCGGCGAATTTCTGCTTGGGATAGAGCTCGCGTCGCCCGTAATCGGCGACCAACATCCCTTCCGAACCGACGAACAACACGCCCTGTTTCCAGTCGGGCAAGTTCTTTTCCTTCAATAACGGCGGACGCTTGTCGCCGTCATACCAGGTCAGTGTGACCGGCGGCTGCTTGCCCCGGGCGGGGAACTCCCACCGGGAAATCAGCCAGCGCGGGGGGCCATCCGGATGGACGGGCGGACCTTCCGCCTCGACCGTGAGCGGATACTTCAAATCGAGCGCCCAAAACGGCAAGTCGATGAAATGGCAGCCCATGTCGCCGAGCCTTCCGTTGCCGAAGCCCCACCATGAGCGCCAGGTCACGGGAACATAGCGGGGGTGGTAAGGCCGATACGGCGCCGGGCCCAGCCACAGGTCCCAGTCAAGCCACTCGGGAACGGGGGGCGTGTCCTTCGGTCGATTCGCCGGAGCCCAGCCGTCATCACACCAAATGTGGACTTCTCGAACGTCGCCGATCGTCCCCGACTGAATCCGCTCAACGACGCGCCGATAGTTCTGGCTGGCGTGCGTGATCGTCCCCAGCTGGGTGGCCACTCCCTGCTCCCGCGCCACCTCGGTTGTGACGCGGACTTCATGGATATTCTGCCCCAGTGGTTTTTCACAGTAGACGTGTTTGCCCATTTTCATCGCCGTGGTCGCGGCGACCGCGTGCACATGATCGGGCGTCGCGATCAACACGGCGTCGATATCCTTCCCCTGTTTTTCGAGCATTTCCCGGAAATCAATGTATTCGGCGCAGACCCGGCCTTTGCGGCCGCGTTTCTCATTGTCCCGGTTGATGTGTGCGGCCACGGGCCGTCGCCCGGCAACGCTCTTGTAATAGAAATTGGCGTAGCTCATCTCGGCCGTTGGATCCGCGACCGCGACAATTTGGGCGTGGTCTTCCCTAAGGAGTTCTCTTACGTTTACAAGCCCCTGTCCGCCTGCCCCGATAATCGCCACATTGACGACCTCGCTGGGAGGTGTGTTCTTCGGTCCGCCCAGGACATGCGAAGGCAGGATTGAAAATGCGGCCGCGCCCGCAAATGTATTGTTCAGAAACTCACGGCGGTTTGTTTTCTTGATTGTGCTCATCGATCACTCCTTCTAATTGCGCTGGCTGTGGCCATCAGTTTTGGGTTGAAAACGATTCAAAGTTCACGCGGTCATGCCGCATGTGTTAAAGTTCATCAGTCTCATTATCTGTTTGCTCCGAAACAGACTGGGTGTGTTACAGCGAATCCGCCCCCGAGCGATTCAGTCGCCCACTCGTCAAGCTTGCCCGGCCGCCGCACGCGCACCTGATGCGTCGTCTTGCGAAGTCCCTTCAATTCGAACTTACCGTCCGGCGCCGTGAAGACGGACGCGCTCATCTCCAGCGCCTCGTCATACGCCGTCACCATTACGCCCGCCATCGAGTGCCGCCCATGCAGATCCTTCTGCGCCTCTGTCAGTTTCGCCATTCGCGCATCGACCCATGCCTGGCGGTTCTTGCCGATATACGTGTCCGGCATCGCCTGGGAATCGATTATCTTCAGCAGCTCAGCCAGTTTGACGTCGCCGGGCTGTTTGTCCTTGGCAAAACCGGGACAAACCAGCAGCAGGAAGCAAAAAAATGTGAGGATGGGTTTCATGTTATTTCTTCAGTCACTGTTTACTTTTCCGCTTGCGTGCAGCTCGATTTTTTTCTGAGGCGTCTCCTGACGTCCCTGGAACCTGCTGCAGCGACAGCCAGTCGAGTTGGGGCCAGCTCTGCAGGACGTTTTTCTGGCGAGGTCCCGGCGTGCTGCGTCCTTTTCTGACATATTCGGCGGCGAGAGCAGTCAATTCACTGACGACTTCGGGACGTTTCTCGATCAGATTGGTCGTCTCATCCGGATCAGTCCGCATGTTGTAGAGCTGGCGGTTCGCGGTTTTGAATGACTTCTGTTCGATCGTTCCCTTGTACCTGCTGCTGCGTTTTCCGGCTCCGTAACCGTTCCCTCCGGATCCCGCGTGCAAGAGCAATTTCCAGTCACCCCTGCGGATCGCAAATCGACCACTCGATGAGTGATGGATGATCGCATGGCTTCCCCGGTAGCCACCATTTTTGCCCTGCATCAATGGAAGAATGGAGACGCTGTCGACCCCCTGATCTTCGGGTAGTTCGACAGACACCATTTCCGCGAATGTCGCCATCATGTCGACAAGACAGAACGGAGTGTCGCACTTCGAGCCTGGCGCGATCACTCCCGGCCAGCGAGCAATGAAGGGAACCCGGTGTCCGCCTTCCCAGTTGTCGCGTTTGGCCCCCAGGAAGTGGGAGGAGCTGTCGTGACCAAACTTACTCCGGCGTGGATACATGTTGGTCTCAGGTCCATTGTCACTGGTCACAATCACCAGGGTGTTGTCTGAGAGTTTCAATCGATCCAGCTCATCCAGAACCCTTCCAATGTGATGATCCACCTCCACCATGAAATCGCCGTAGATATCCAATTTGCTTTTACCGACGAAGGCATCACCGGGCGCGTGGGGTGTGTGGGGTGCATTGAGCGGCATGTAAACGAAAAAGGGACTTTGCCTGTTGCGCTGGATGAAGGAGATGACCTCGTCGGTAAAGGTCGGCATGACGTGTTTATGCCGCCAGCCAGGAACCGCGGGCCCCTGCCGGCCACCTTTGTCTTCTTCCTTCAAACTGGAAGTGGGTTGCTCGGTTACACGGTCATTCCGAATGAAAACGTAGGGGGGCATGTCCAGAGATGCAGCAATTCCGAAGAATTCGTCGAACCCGTTTACAGTGGCGGTGTTCTGAATAGGTTTTGTGAAATCTATCCCCTTCGAATTGTTACGCATGCTGTAGCCCTTTTCTCCGCGCATTCCTCCGGCCCAGTCCATTCCCAGGTGCCACTTCCCAATGCAGGCAGTCCGATAGCCCTTGTCCTGAAACAGATGAGCCAGGGTCCTGCGCCCCTTCTCAATGAGGGGCTGTGAGAAGCCACCGAGAACGCCACTCTTCAACCCGGTTCGCCACGAGTAGCGGCCGGTCAGCAAGGCATAGCGTGAAGGCGTACAGACAGCGGAGGCGGAATGAGCATCTGTGAATCGCATGCCCCCCCCGGCGAGCCGGTCGAGATTTGGCGTGTGGATTTTGGATTTGGCATCGTAGCAGGTTACGTCGCCATAGCCCATGTCATCAGCAAAAATTAAAACGACGTTGGGCTGTTTAACTTCAGCTGAGGCAAACACAGTCAGCAGCAGCAGGGAGCACAAAAACGTGAGGATGGGTTTCATTATTAACAGTTTGCCAAAGCTCCTTCCTTGTCTTCCGGTCAAAGTGATTTAGCTAAAATTATTTTCTTGGTGCCGAGGAACGTTCCTGATGCCACAACCAGTCTGCCTTGGCTCCTTTTCCCTTAGGCGCCCAACTGCGACTGTAGGTTATGTTGCTCTTCATTTCATGGTTCCATTTCTTGATTTCAGAATGACCATCGGCAAAACCGTAGCCGCATGCGTTGTTGTGCATTGTGCCAGGTAAATCGACATAACTTGGACTAGATGTCGTCATGTTAGTAAAAAAGCAGCCATCATTCATGCTATCCGGATGCTCATCCACCACGACCCATTTGTTGGATGGATCAATAATGTCCCCCTCCTTGAGGTAAATTTGATGATACTGAGGACCATACCAGAGCTTGCCATTGCCATCTCCCATGTTTGAGTTCATCGAGAAGGTCCGGATTCGCTTTGACCATCCCTTCTTTTATTGTGCCGTGCTGACATACTTGTCAGCAGGGCAGTGCACCAGATTTTGACTGTTGCCCTGATAGGGAGCTAGTTTGGCATATCGCTTGTCCGTAACGTGGAGCACGTTGGTATTGTCGGGACGCATGCCCCAGTCCAGCCAGCCCATGATCCATTGGGCATATCGGGATCGGGCATTGTTGCTTTGTGCTTCTCCTCCGTGGGTGTTGTGAACCAGTTCACCATCAAAGTCGCCGGAGTAGGAAATCCAAGCCAGCATCAACTGCTTGCTGTTGCTCATGCAGGAAATACCTGTCGCCTTGCTCTTGGCCTTGGCTAGGGCCGGTAGCAGTAAGCCGGCAAGGATAGCGATTATGGCAATCACTACTAGTAGTTCAATGAGCGTAAACCCATTTTTCCATTTTAGTTTCATATTTTTTGCAAACTGATTGATTCGTTTCGCATTCTTATCAAGAAGGGTGCCAGTTGTGGGCGACCGATTGGGCGTGGACGACCGAAGCCCCCAGGATCGAAACGGTAATGAGAAGAAAGTACTTCATGATGTCTGTCTAGCGATTCGAAGACGATTCAGGTGAGATGAGTTCGACACTGGATACTTCCAGTCCCACGTCCTTCTGGAAGGTCTGGATCCAGAACCAGCTAAGTTCGTGCCCCACTGGCGAGGCAGGGAAGCGATTCCTCATGCGCGGGAAGTCGTCGAGGAATAACTCCAATTCGAAGTGCCCTTCAGCATTCTGATCAATCTCGATCTCGCGCTTGGTCGCAAACTTGCCGGAGAACCCTCCACGCGCCTGGCGGATCGCGAATCCGAAAGCCACCCGGTAGCTTCGCCGGAGCTTCCCCCGAATTCGAAAGCGCGCTCCTTCGGTGAGCAGGACGGGAGGATGCGCCCCACCCGAAGGGCCCGCCACCACGCTGTGCAACAAGATGGGCTCGATCTCTTCCCCATGATCGCCCCGGAAGAGGTGCGCCTCGGCTTGCATGGCGTCCGGACGGCCTCCTGCTCCAGGCTTCCATTTGCCTTTTCGCGCATCATGCGGAAACTCGCTCTTCCAGATCCGCACGTGTTCGCCACGGGGATGAGCCTTGAACTGGCTCTCCTGTTCCAGCGCCGCGACGACGCGGTGACCGGCTTCGACCTCCTGGATACTTCCGTCAGCGAGTCGTGTGACGCGGACCCGGCCTTCGTTCACCGCGATGCTCGTCGAGGACGAGTTGAGCGAGATGTTGAACTGCGTTCCCAGCACCACCGCCTCGGCGGAGGGCGTGATCACATGCATTGGCTTGCCCGGCGGCTGCGGGGACACATCCAGGGACAGATCACCTTCGCTGAGACGAATGAGCTTGCCCGATTCTCCGTCCGACAAGGTCAGCACGGCCGGGCCGGACACCCACACGATGGAGCCGTCATTGAAGACGACCTCGGCCCAGGAATCCACGGAGGAAACTTCGAGCGTGCCGCCCGTCAATTCATCACCAACCGCCGGGCGCTCTTCCTCCTGCCTGCCATCACCAATCCAAGCGACCGTCCCATTAAACTCGGCAATTCGCGCGATCGGTTCAGGCGATCTCCGATTCGCTTCGAGGGAAGACCCGGGACGGAACTGCAAGAAAAGGACCGCACAGAGAAGCAGCACCGCTGCCGCCCCGAGTCCGACCAGGACGTTGCGGCTGGCGCGGATGGATACGATCTTCGGCTCGTCGTTCGCCTGAGAAAAACTCGAAGCGGCATCCCGCAGGTTGGTATCCAGGCGCGCCGCTGCTGCGAATTGCGCGCGCAGTCCTTCATCGTCCTTCAAGCGCCGATCCAGTTCCACCATTTCGTCCTCGGAGATCGTGCCAAGGAAGTAGCGCTGGATAAGCTCGCCGCTCTGGTCGTTGTTCATGGATGGCCTCCTTCTGCAACCAGTTCCCGCTCCACACAAAGGCGAAGCTTTTCCCGCAGACGGCCGAGCAACTTGTAGAGGCTGTTGGCCGAGCGATCAGTCCTCTGGGCGAGTTCGGTCAATCCACCCGGCTCACGGTAGGGCAAAAGGACCAACTTTTGGTGTTCGTTGGAGAGTTTCTGCAGGCAGTTGTCGAGGGCCTTGCGCTCCCGGCCGACTTGATCCGGAGCCAGCTCAAGCGCCTCTTCGGCCAGCAGTGCCACCGTCTCCTCGCTCAAGACGAGCCGATCACGCGCGACCGTGCGGCGGGCCCGCAGAGCCTTGAAGCGCACAATCACCTTCGCCCATGGCAGGAATCCATCCTCGCCCTCAAGCTGATCCAGCTTCTCCCACATCACCACGCTGGCTTCCTGGAGCACGTCGTCCACCATCCCCCACGTCGGAACCAGCGTCCGGAGGAAGGCCCGCAACTCGGGCTCGTGCGCCACGAACAGGCGCATAAACTTGGATTCCTTGTCTCTATCCATGGTCATCAGCAGTCTATATATCCTACTATTCCCGTCGACCTCTTGACCTGCCGAAAGTGAGGCGACAGGTCCTTCCTGGCGAATCCGAAATCGCGGGTCGAGTCGCTGCCGTAAATTTTTAGATTCAGCGAATATGAGCGCAGACGTAGAGAGTGAGGTCAGTGCGGTTCTCTCCAAGGATATGGAGAACATCGCGGCCAAGGTCGCAGCGGGGAAAACCCTGACTTCCAGTGAGCGCGAGTTCTTCATGCGCCAGCAACCCGAGGTCAAGGACGACAACCGGATCACCACCAAGACCATGCTCGCTGACGAACCCACCGGCAACCTCGATTCCAAGAACGGCGAAGCAGTCATGGAACTGCTGACCAGCCTGCACGCGGAGGGCTCCACCATCGTTATGGTCACCCACAACCCCGAGTTCTTCGACTACACCCAGAGAGTTGTCCACGTGATCGACGGGAAGATTGTCAGCGAAGACCGGCACCCAATGTGAGAGGAGTCCGACATGTAGGCCTCTGAATTGAATTCGCTCACCCGAACAGACGAAATTCAAAAATTCTGGAGATATCTTGCCGAATTCCGAACGCGCGCCGAGTAAGAACGAGCACTCCTCATGAAGATTCTGACTATCATCCTCACCCTTCGGAGATTTTTTCGGCAGGTCAAGAGGTCGACGGGAATAGTAGGATACATGGTTTTGAATAGAAGTCTCAGCCGAGCGGTGATTTGTTGTTTGCTTCTCCTTGGAAGCTCAACCTATTTGAATGCGCAAGAATTGTTATGGACCGTTGGCTTGGACGATAACGGTTGGCCCATGGGTTTCGACGGCGGAGCCGACACCAGTTTTGTGCAAGAGAACGGAGAGATTAGCCCTTTACCTGGTAGTCCTTTCAGTTCCTCGGAACCACGGGGCGCGGATAATGACTACTACTTCGCTGGAGAATACGACACACTCATAGACGGCAACGGCGATTATGAACCAATTGGCTTAGTGGACTTTGATGAAGAGGCGGCCGAACGGGCTTTTGCCGGTGGGGATCTCGATCTGAGGTATCACTTTAATCTTCCAGATACGCTGGAACCGACCAGTCTTCTCTCGGTCACTTTCGACGCTTTTAATTTGGATACGCGGCCAGCTGACCCGCGTTTTGGGGTTGAAGTCTACTTTAACGGAGTGCTGGTGCAGCCCGAGATTCTTATTCGCGGTGCACAACTGGATGTCGATTTCAAAACACCTCAATTCACGCTGGAAAGTGTGAATGCGGAGGTCGGTGAGGGATTCGATAACATCGTCAGTCTCCGAGGCACCAGTTATAATTCGGATGGGGGAGGGAGCTGGATGGGCATCGACTACGTTCAGCTTGATCTCGAAACTGAGGTGATTCCACCTCCCGTTTATCCTTGGGCGGTTGGGCTG
>Ga0066834_10000605_pt1 | contig 17152 bp, 14 predicted proteins | sample ETNtaG_30_FD_66729 | JGI IMG/M metagenome (GOLD analysis project Ga0066834, IMG submission 66729) | Marine microbial and viral communities from oxygen minimum zone, Eastern Pacific Ocean - ETNP201306PF43B | ecosystem: Environmental > Aquatic > Marine > Oceanic | place: Pacific Ocean: Eastern... | reverse complement strand
TTTGGGCCTCGACAAAAGCGTCAACCCCAGAACCTCTGATACTGTCTAATTTTGACTTCTCCATCCAACAGGAAATGAAAAACACTCGAATTACATTCATCGGTGGCGGCAATATGGCCCGCAGCCTGATCGGTGGGCTCATCACTGCCGATACACCAGCAGACGAGATCTCAGTAGCGGAACCGTGCCCTGAGGCTCGTAGCGCACTGCAAGAACATTTTGGGGTAAGCACCTTTACCGACAATACTGCCGCGGCAGAACAGGCTGATGTTCTGGTGCTAGCGGTCAAGCCACAGGTGCTGCACGAGGCTCTGGCGCCACTCGAGGGCTTGATTAACCACAATAACCCTCTGCTGATTTCTGTGGCAGCCGGCGTCACCACAACCAGCATAGAGAAGTGGGTGGGCGGTAATCCAGCGCTGGTGCGGGTGATGCCCAACACCCCCGCACTGATCGGAGCAGGAATCTCGGCGCTTCTTGCCAATGCCCATACCAGTGAGGCACAACGTGATCTTGCCGAATCGATCATGCGTGCGGTCGGCACCACGGTGTGGGTACACAACGAAACTCTGATGGATGCGGTGACCGCCGTTTCAGGCAGCGGGCCAGCGTACTTTTTCTACCTGATGCAAGCCATCGAGAATGCTGCTGTAGACGAAGGCCTGGATGCCGGCACCGCCCACCTGCTGACAGTAGAAACCGCGCTGGGCGCTGCCCGCCTGGCGTTGGAATCGAACGAAAGCCCGGGCACCCTGCGCGAGCGGGTTACCTCGCCGGGCGGTACCACCGAGGCGGCCATCGGGACTATGGATAATGCCAAGGTCAGCGAGGCCATTGCACAGGCGGTGGCTGCAGCTCGCTCACGCTCTGCCGAGCTCGCAACACTGCTGGGGCAGGACTGATGACGGGGGGATATTTTTCTGACGCCGGTCTTTTTCTGGTGGATACCGTACTAGGTCTATACACTCTGATTGTGCTACTGCGTTTTTTGCTGCAGTTGACCCGGGCAGATTTCTACAATCCGCTGTCGCAGTTCATCGTCAAGGCGACCAACCCGCCGCTGACACGGTTGCGCCGGATTGTTCCGGGCCTGTGGGGAATCGATCTTGCTGCCGTGGTCTTGCTGCTAGTTCTGGAGGGCCTGCGCTTGAGCCTTACCGTGTTGATGCTCGGGCACACACCAAATCTTGCCGGGGTCGTGGTTCTCAGTATCGCTGAACTCATGAAGCTCACCGTCTACGTGATTGTTTTTTGTATTTTTGTGCGGGCCATGCTCAGTTGGGTCAGCGGCGGTGTGCATCACCCGATAGCTAGACTGCTGGGCTCGTTTACCGAGCCGCTGCTGGCCCCTGCCCGGCGGTTGCTGCCGACAACCAGCGGGCTGGATCTCTCCCCCATTATTGTCTTTATCGCGCTGATGCTAGTGCTCAAGCTGTTGGTGCAGCCACTGCTGGATATGGGTCAGATGTTGCTCTGATCCTCTTTGTTTGATGCTGTCTTTTTTACATCCCAAGGTAGCCAGGTTTGGTTTTGACCGCACCCAGGCACTACTCCTCGTCATTTTTGTTCTGGTCAATGTCGGGCTCTTTATGTACTCGGTCGATACCCGACCTTATCCCGATGGACCCCTGGTAAGTGCCACCTACCAAAGTGCTGCCGATGGCCAGCGTTATTGGGGGGTTGCACTCAGTCTCGCGGAAAAAGGCTCTTTTTCTGTTCCGCCGCTTTGGGACTCCCGAACCGAGTATCCTCTCACTCGGTCTGGCCCGTTAACCAGTCTGATTTTTGCCATACCAATAAAATTACTCGGCTTCGATATTGCGCCGATAGCAATTGTTATCTTACAGTGCGCACTTCTGTACGTTATGGCTTTCGCCGCCCGCTCTCTCGCAAAGCCGTTTCAGGTGAACCCGACCCTGCTTCAGGGTCTGATTCTTTTCAACCCAAATCTTATCGGGCTTTCACATTTAGCGCAAAGTGATCTATTTTTTGCGGGCCTATTTACCCTTTTTCTTTCTTATTTCACCCGCCTGATGTCTCAACCAGACAACATCAGAATCCGCTCCTTTTTATGGCTTGGGGTTTTATTGGGATTGCTCACAATGACCCGTGATATCGGGTTCGCGTTTTCGTTATTTTTCCCTGCCGCTCTTTTCATGACTATCATCCTTCATCCCGCACGATCACTGATATCAAAAAAACGTCTGGTCTTTGGGTTCTTCGCAGGCCTGCTGGTTTACACAGTGCTGATAACGCCATGGTCGATTCGCAACTATATGGTCTTTGGCCAGTTAAGTCCCACAATCAGCCAAACCAGTCAATTACACTACAACTATCTCCGCCTGAAATATCTTGAAGGAGGGAATTCTGAGGAACAACGGAACCAATACATAGCAGCACAAATCAACGCGTTATTGGTCGACGAGGGCAATACCCATTGCGCTGAAAAATCTCCCAGTACCTCGCACGAGGGCTGTATACGAGCCTTACAAAAAGCCTACCTTACCGCGATTTTTTCAGAACCCAAATTATTAATCAGCAAAGCCGTTGTATACGCCGCGGTGCGCACTCTTTTTTCGGGCGGGTCGTCGCGCCTTGTTAACTACTTAGGACTTTCCAAAAACGAGCCCTCCGCATCATTAATGGCAACCTTCTACGGTATGACAGGGCTCCGAAATTTTATGGCCGAGATCAAGGCAAACGGTATTGGCCATACAGTCATATTTTTTACTTTTACCGGGTTCACGCTCCTTGCCCGCCTTACCGGTCTAATTGGCATTTATTGGGCTTTACGTCATTGGTCCGATTCACGCTATATCCAAATTTTTCACCTGCTGATTGTCGGGTTCTTCTTGGTTGCCTATTTTGCCGTCTCAACCAGCCGATTCCGAGCGCCGCTTGAACCTATTCTGATGCTTTACGCGACAATTGGCCTAAGTTTGATCGCACCGGCACTAGGGGTTAAAAACACCCATGAATTGAAGTGAACCTGTGTTACTCAGGCTCTGTTTTGTTAGCGACGAACAGTCGCTTGGGCAAACATCGGCATTAATTGATCACGGGGCGTCTTCCTTTAATGAACCCTCCGGCTACCAATGCTCGCGGCTTGTCAGCGGAGTCTCCTTTTCATGGGTAAAGCTCCGAACCCTTTCAAACTCGCTTTCTTACAACCGCCTCGATCTGCGCAAGCGCATCCCCTTCTGTTTGGTCGATCGGCCGACCTTTTTGTAGCCAATCAAACTTAAGATATGGGTCGTAGGCGAGGCGGTAAGCGATGTGGCTCACAGGTCAACACACTACACCGTGTGGAGCACGACACTTGCTAAATCCCTCCATTGGTTCTGGAACGAATATCGGGTCGTCAGCGGCTGCCGGATCTTTACCGTCTTTAGTTTTTGATAAGCACCGCCCAAGCGGTGAGTAATAAATCAGGCACCATTGAGAGTATTGCAAAGAGACGCGATCACCTCGGGGGCCAAATCAGGGTAGTTTCCTATGTACCATCCAAAAAAATGGATGTGTTCCACTTCTGGATATAACTCCCAAGTCCCCGCACCGACAACCCCGCTAAGGTACGGCTGCCTAATCTGGTTGCCTCCACCTGAACTTCCTCTGCGATATTCAATTCCTGCGGCGGCCAATGCAGTCTCAATACGGTCCCGCAGATCTAGATCAGAATCTCGAAGAACCACATTGAATGCATAGCTGCAACTACCCTGAAACTCAAAGTCGGTGCGAAAACGATGCGCATCAAGTTGCTCAAAAAAGATTTTTTGGTTTGCACGACGTTTACGATTGTTTTCGTCTAGCTGTTTTAGTTGGTTGCGACCGATAATCGCGCCAATCTCGGTATTCCGAACATTGTATGCCGGGTATGCAAAAATGAAATCTGGATTTAATTCTTGATTTTGCTCAGCGTACGTTTGTTTCACTGTTTCCTGCGACGCTTCACGAACCATTCCATGGGATCGATACATACGGAGAATCTCATAAAGCTCTTGATCATTAGTGCAGACCATGCCTCCTTCTATCGTGCTCATATGATGGGCAAAATAAAAAGAGAAGTTCGACATGAGTCCAAAACTACCAAGCCTACCACCGTTAAAGGTCGCACCATGCGACTCACAAACGTCTTCAATCAGCGGAATATCCCGCCTCGACAATTCATCCAGCAACTCCTGGGTCAGTCCATTAAAACCCTGAATGTGAGTTAAAAACACAGCTTTGGTATCGGAATTAAGAGCCTCGATGGTTTTCTCGGTATCAAGTGCCAAGGTGTGTCGGTTAATATCAACAAATCTCGGAGTAAAGCCGTTCTGTAGGCAGGCCGCAATATCGGATACCCATGTAAGCGGTGGGACGATCACATCACCCGCACCTGATAATTGTTTGAGCGCAGCAAGTGTGATTAGATTAGCCGACGAGCCTGAATTGACAAATACACTGTATTTGACTCCTAGCCAATCCGACCATTCACGCTCGAAAGCTTCAACTGCGGGGCCTTGGGTAAGGCGCGGCGAGTCTGTTTGAAGGTAGGAAATCAGTTCATCCAGATCCGTTCTCGTGATATTGTCGCGCATCAGCGGATGGCCAAAGGCAGCCTTATTCACGCTGTCATTTTTCATTGTAGTAGTCTCCGTACTCCACAATTAGCGTCGAGTGGCCGTCAATGCGCTGGTAGGCCCTCTGATAGGCCGGGAAGATTTCTTCCGGTTCTTCAAGGCGTATCACCTCGATGCTTTGCAAGATCAATCGGACGGCATCGGTAAAATCACCGATATGCTGGTGCTGCGGGTTTAGTGGTCTTTCCGAGCCTATCGAAGTACGGATGATCACCTTAGGCGCATACCCCTGATTAGAAATATCAGAGATCCGGTCGAGGTGGTTGACCAGCTGATTGATGGCTAATAGTAGAAAATTCCAGCGCGGGTAAATGGCGATTGGTACCGAACCTCCCATTGCAAAACCTATGGCCATCCCCATCTGCATCTCTTCGGCAACGGGCAATTCCAACTTTTGGGCTACTGGTACCTGTGTCAGAGTGTTGAACATGGCAGTGCCGGGCACCTCGACGGCCTGGCCGAGAAAGACAGTATCGCCGTGACTAGCAAGCCATTCCATCGATCGCTTTAGTTCTTTGAAATACGCCACGACCGACTAGAACTGCACCCGAGCACCAGCGCCGGCATGCGGATAGCTGGTTTGGTACCGGTAATAGACCACTTTGGGGTGGTCGCCCCGTCCGGCGAAGCTCGAATTTTCAGCACCCCAGGCAGAGAAGGTATCAGTGCAAACCGACTTACCGTTATCTTCCACGACAAAACGAATCGGCAAATCAAAATTCGTGGCGTACTTGATGCACTCATGCGCAATGCCAGTCTCAGCCGTCATATCGCCAAGAAAGCAATGCACACGATTGCTGGCACCGGCACGCTTGACCGAGAGCGCAATACCAGTCGCGATCGGTAACACACCCCCAACAATGGCCGAGGAGAAAATCCGGTAATCGGGGAAGCACAGCGAAATTGACCTCCCGGCCACGATCTCGCTGAATACGTCCTCTTGCGGGACGCCCTTGAGGAGACACTGGTAATGACTGCGCCACGAGCACAATACCCAATCCTCGGGCTCTACTTCGGAAAACACCTCAATCATCTGCTCTTCGTTTCCCGAATAAAGGTGCACGGGAGCGTGAATTTTTCCGGCATTGAACGCCTCAGCGACCCGGGTCTCGAAAGCGCGAAGCTCCTTTGCGTTTAAATCACTGATCACGCGACTTTTCCAGTAATCTACGGCGCAATTTCACCTGAGTAAGTTCACGCAGATTATCCACGGCAACCTGACCAAAGCGCTTGTGCAGTTTTTCAATAAAAAGGGGATTGGTATGGTAATCCATGAACGCCTTATCACGAAATGCCAGTACCTCGGCCGGTGAGAGTTGGTCTGTCGGTAATGGCAAGGTGTCGTAAGAGTAGAACGAATAACCAGCGTAGTCTTTGGGCAATGGGTGGCCCTTTCCCCTCGCCTCTCGGTAGAGCTCGCTACCCGGCAGAGCCATGACCGCGTAACCATTCCACGCCGCGGTACACAGCTCCAGACCAAGATCAAGTGTAGCCTGCATGGTCTGCAGATTGTCACCGGGTAGGCCAAAGAGGTAATTCGCAATCACCTCGATACCGCTTGCCTCAATCATTCGCACGACCTTGCGGATGTCGACGTCCTGGAACCGACCCTTGGCCACCTCCAGGCGCACACGCTGCTCGCCGCTTTCGATACCCAGGGCCAACCAGTCAATGCCGGCTGCCTTGATCAAGCTCAAATGCGCTGGGTCGCGTACTGTATCGACCCGTGAATAGGCCCACATATTAAGCTTTTCACCATAGCCCCGGTCGCGGAGCATCTCGCATAACGGGACGAAATAGCGCTTGTTGAGTAGGAACATTTCGTCGCTGATCCGTAGCGTCCTGACACCCATATCCACCAGTTTGTCGAACTCGCGAATGATCAACTCTGGTGACCAGAAGCGCATTTTGGCGTAATTTCCAGCGACACCAATATCTTCATTGTCACTACGGTTGAGGATATTGATCATGCAAAAGTTGCACTGGAAGGTACAGCCAAGAGAGGTATAAATGGCCGCAAATGGCGTTCTTTTCGCATGATCGTACTCGGCGTGCCAGAAATGTGACCGGTAAAGATCAAGTGGTTTATCCCGGTACGGCAGCAAATCCCACGCATAGCCCGGAAGGTCAATATCCATACGCTCCTGCGGGACAATGGCTTCGGGTCGGGTAAGCACCACTTCGCCCTCCAAGCGAAAGCCTATGCCGTTTATCCCTGACCAAGAGTCGGGGCCATCTAGATCACCAGCCAGAAGGTTACGCAGAGCGTACACACCCTCATTACAAAAAACGATATCGATCGCGGGTTCTGTGTTGAGCACCTCGCGCGGCAAGGCCGAAACGTGAGAGCCCACAGCGGCCACAGGTATAGAGATTCCGCCGGCCTTCACCGCATCGGCGAGCGCCACTGCCCCGCTCATGTTGACTGTGCCTGAGTTAGGGTTCTGGCCATAGACGACAAAGCAGATCAACCGGGGCGAGACTTCCGAGATGCGCTCAACAGCCTGCGCTATTGATAGTCTCTCGGCGTTGACGTCGAGGATGGCCGGCCCGAAACCAACCGAACGCACCGACTCTGCTAAAAGCAATGCCCATGTCGGCGGCTCAATGGCCGAAAAGTCAGTCGCAAGATCCTGGTATATCGCCTTGGCGTTACCAGGGTTAACGAAGAGTACATCGATACCCAAGTTAAGATACTTCTTCTAAATTAAACACAAGTAAGTTACCGGGCCTGAAAAAGGGCTGATAAATTAACTGACCTCTAGTTCGTCCGCCTCGACAAAGCGCTCCAATGTTCTTGGGCGCGAAATCGCTTCATCGTATCTCGTCTGTTGGTCCCGGAAAATAATTTCACTTCCTGTGTCGGAAAAATTGAAGGGGATATACAGCAACCGGGACAACGCCTTTCTAACGTCATTTTGTCGGCCCTTAGGGACAAAAAGGAGCATCATCCCGCCTCCTCCCGCACCAGTCAACTTGCCCCCAAGAGCGCCGGCCGCTCGCGCGGATGCATAAATATCATCGACCCGAGAGCTACTGACTAATCCACTGAGACCGCGTTTCTCCATCCAGTTTTCGTGAAACAATTCGCCCAATTGGCTCAACGCCGACTCGCCAGTAATTATATCAATAGCTTCATTCACGAAACGGTTCATCTTCTCCAACCGACTGGCCTGCTTTTCAAGATTTGTAGAATAACTTGAAGCGACCGTTTCTGCCGTCCTCATAATACCCGTATAGAACAACATCAAATTATCGTTCATCTGGCACTTTCTGTTGCTGGATAACTCGACGCCTTGGACATGAATGCTGCCATCCTGACGGAACAAGATATGATTCAATCCACCATAAGCCGCGTTAACTTGATCCTGTGATCCAACGCATTCGCCAAGGACGTCTTGCTCAATATGAATGGCTTCGTCTGCGAGCTCCCTACTTGATTTCGAAGTGCCAACGTGTGCGGCAATCGTATTAATCAGGCCCACGCTGAATGCAGAACTTGAACCTATCCCACTTCGTGCTGGCAAATCTCCATCGTAATGAATCTCTACTCCGTTAGAGATTCCATACATTTTTAGTATTTCCCTTGCGGTAGGGTGCTGGATTTCATTAACGTCACTGCACGTTTCGATTTTTCCGTACACCAGGCGAACCCGGTGTTCAAAAAACGGTGGTAGATAACGGCAACTGATATAAATATACTTGTCTATGGTAGTGGACAACACTTGGCCACCGTGTTTCCTATACCACAACGGGTAGTCGGTGCCACCGCCAAAAAAGGAAATTCTATATGGTGTTCTCGAAATGATCATTGATCAGGTCGTGGTCTGTAACCTTGGAAAGAAAAGTCGCCGTAACGGCCTTTGCAACATTTGGTTGTGATCACAAAAAAATCTACTGACCGAGCGGCTACTCCGGTGCGTGGCATCAACAAAATCCCCACTCAATAATCGTTTGATTGGATCCGCTGACATGCCACTAAAGGTAATTCACCAAATCACTGATGTTTTTCGGCGTCGGTTGGATCGCTTGCGTTATCCGCCGAATAAAGTCTCGCCCCTGACCTACGTAGATAAGGCTTTGGAGCCGAAAATTATACCGAATTATCAACAAGAAATACCGTTTAACGTTTGGCAAACTTGGAAAACCACCCATCTTCCTCCACCCATAGCCCGAACCATCCGTCGCTTTCGGAGCAATAATCCCGAATACGCACATCATCTGATGACAGATGCCGAGTGTGGGCATTTTATAGAAGAGCATTTCAGCGGAACCCGGACCGAGCAAGCCTATTTTCGCATTAACCCGGATTTTGGTGCGGCCCGCGCGGACTTTTGGCGCTATTGTGTCCTATTTCAGTATGGCGGAGTCTATCTGGATATTGACTCCACCTGCCTGACACCGCTACGTGATTTTATCGCCGCTAAAGATTCTGCCGTTCTTTCCCAGGAAAAAAACCAAGTAGGCAGCTGGGAGACAGATCTCGATATTTTTAACGAGCCTGGCTTCCTTGCCGAGCCACCAGAGGAAATAATCCCGAGACCTACTAATGTTTTTTTGCAGTGGATGCTGATTTTTTCACCTAAGCACCCGCTACTGGCGGCTGTTATTGAAAACGTGACCAATGCCGTACTGAATTATCACGAATTGGTTCCAAATCGCCGGCCTGGCGGCCAAGCCCGAACAATTTACCTTACCGGACCTCTGCGCTTTACCGATACGATATGGAAATTGATCCAGACTAGCCCAACATTTTTTGACCAAGTACGGATTGATGGGGTCGACTTTCAAGGAAAAGCGATATTTCAATTTCCAGGTCACGCGGAAAAAAATCGACAATCAAAACACTACAGTAAGCTTGGAACATCTTTTGTACTCCCCACTCCCTAGATTTCCCTTACGGGATATGCAACTTTTTCTCTTGACGAAGAGAAATGATTGATTACCCCTTTTGACGGCCAATCACCTACCGCTCCTGAGCCAAATCAACTCAACTATGACATGGAATATCTTTGCTACTCCCCAAAAAGAATCACTACAGGCTATTACTCAAAACACTTTCCTATTGTGCCCTAAAAGCCTGCAGGTGCTCGAACTGATTCCCAAGACAATCCACAGTAATAGAATGGATTATCTAGTTAAGAGTCACAATCTCCATTGAACTGCGACATAAGCCAACATTCATAACTCTACGCCCTTAAAAAACTCTCCAGCAGAAAGCAAGGAATCTGGTGTTCCGATATCTATAAATTCGCCGGTAGTGGGGAACCCCCACAACCCATTACCTACAAGTGATGGGAGGACTTCCCTCTCTAGTGAGACAGGTATTTTCCCAGGAAATTCATTGATACACTCGCGATTGATCAAATAGATGCCCGCATTGATCCAGCCTTGTCTTTTTTTCGGTTCAGGCATCTTTTCCGAAAAACTAGTTATGCGATTGCCTGTCCCTAATGCCACCGACCCATACCGGCCAACATTAGGGACCTCCCTCAATACGATTGAAAACTTGGCTGCTACTTTCTGATGTTGGCTCACGAGTCCTTTTAGATCGTATTCGACGTACGAATCCCCGTTTAACACTACCACCATCGGCTGGCGAATATGAGTGACGGCGTTTTTGATGGCCCCGCCTGTCCCTAACGGTTCATTTTCTTCAGAGTAAATCACCTTCAAGTTTTCGTATTGTTCTCCTACAGCATCCTTTACTTGATTACCCTGATAGCCAGTGCATAAAATTACTTCTCCAAATTGAAAACACCCTAACTGCTTAAGCAGTAGATATATAAAGGGGATTCCGTTTACCTCTGCCAGCGCTTTTGGTTTATCTGGGACAACGGATTGAAGTCTTGTTCCCCGTCCACCACAAAGTATGAGGCACCCCAGTTCAATAGCCTTAGACATTAGCAAATATATTCGGGCGGAGTATTTGATACCCTTTAATTAGCTCCTCAATACCATCGTCAAGACTATAGTCCGCCACCCAGCCCAAAGATTCAATTTTTTCGTTGCTTATCAGGTAATCCCGTTTATCCGGATCCTCTCCGTTGTCGCTTGTGAATACCTCGAATTCCGGTACCTGCTCCTGGATCTTCTCACAGAGTTCCCTCTTTGTAAGATTGGCGGAACTTAGCCCCACATTAAAAGGTTCACCACGCATCTTGTCATATTGGTCTATCCCCAACATAAACGCCTTGCCAACATCACGAATATGAATGTAATTTCGCCGAAACTCTTCCTCAAATAACACGATAAACCGATCCTTCACGGCTCGATAAACAAAATCATTTACCAACAGGTCCAGTCTCATTCTGGGACTAATGCCGAATACCGTTGCAAGGCGGAATGTTACGGCACTTCCCTTTTGCAAAAAGGCATCCTCAATTTCGACCTTTGAACGCGCGTAATCTGATATTGGACGCAGCGGCGAATTTTCATCACAATATTGATCGGCCGCACCAATTCCATACCCACTATTAGTAGTAGGAAACAATACAACCTGACTTGACGAGAGCTTCTTCAACATCTCCAATGGCGATTCATAGTTGACAAGTCGTGTTAGAGCAGGGTTGCGAGCGCAAGCAGGTGCGCCGACGATCGCAGCGAGTGGGATTATGATGTCAAACCCTTTGAGCAACGCTCCAATCTTGCTCCAATCAGCTACATCTCCACGAATAAATTTGAAACCCCTCTCATGACAGCAATCTAATAACGATGCCTGATTGAACAAAAGACTATCATAGACTGTCACCCGTAGACCTTTATCCAGCAACTGCTTCACGAGAACAGATCCAATGTAACCTGCACCCCCCGTAATCAAAACCTTCTCAGACATAACGCTCCACGTGCTATTGACCAAAAGATTAACGACTCGACTACATATGCGTTCTCGTAATCGTGAACTGAATTCCGAACAACAATTTACCCGACTAATATAATCAGGTTCTTCGCTTACCTACCAAAAAACGATAAAAAATCCAACTTATTGTATTCATCAACAAACCAAGTCGAGCGAGCAAGAGAGACTTTTCTGAGCACCTGACGATAGCACACAACTCATATAGGATGTCTTTTGGTCTGTGCCAAAGCAACTGAATTCGTGCACGTAGCACCATTTTCTTATACCAATATGGTAACTGCCGCTCATTCGCTAGCTGATTGGGTGATATGCCTATGTCAATTTTCTCGATTCTTTTTTCCACGGTGGCCATTATTTTTTGATCTTCATAATTTTCGCGACATTTGCAAAACAATTTTTTTGCGCAACTCTCCCGCTCTGTTTCATCGCTCAGAAAATATCTAATCATTTTAAGACATTCAACTTTATTGTGGAAAAAAGGCACCTCACGCTCTCCAAATAACAATCTCACTGACGGTGTGTATTCTGACAGACACATCGTGCCACATAGACCGGATTCAATAATCCTTCCTTTAAGTTGGAAAAAAAATCTTACGCCTTGTCGTTGCTCCTGTTTATTTAAATATCCCGTCTTGGAGAAATTGATGACCATTTTCGCGCTACAAATTTCCTTAACTAATGCTTTGGGATCAATATATTTGCCAGGTCCCCCAATCACCTTTACAGCCACATCGTGTTGCATCAGATGGTCAAGATACTCTTTTCTATCCGCCAAATCGGAATTACCAAAAAAAAGAACATCTACCGTCTTTTGCTTCTCGACGTTCTTGTAAAGATCTTTTGACGACTCCAATGGAAAAAACTCAGCCTCTAGCCCGGCCTCTTTATATTTGAGTACAGAAATTGGATCCGCGCTGAGAACCAGATCGCATGCACACCCTGTAAGTTGATTAAATTGATGAAGAGTCAAGTCATCGAAGGTCACCAAAATCTTGACAACTCTTGATGAAATTTTTGTAACAAAAGCCTGATCTAAACAGAAAAAAAAGTCCACAAAGAAATAGACTCTGTTTACAACACTCTCATCAATTACCTGATTCAAATGACGTACTAATCCACGAACCCCCCGATCGCGGATAATGGGAGCCGCGTACACGTTGATAACACCTTGAGTTAAGGCTAGTTTTCTCTGTACATGGTGGCACCAAGGCCTTGCCGATTTAAACAAGGCAATCGCTTGGGATTTACTCTCACTGTTTATCCCTTTCTTTATCATTAGTGGGCTTTAGATATTAGCTGTGCGTTCAATTCAGGATAGCAATTGCCCGTGACTGAATCTCCAGCCCCAGAAGAAGGCAACCAGCTTTAGGCGCGTAGAGCTGCAAAAAAATTGGTTGTGCTGTACTGTTCATAAAGATACTTATATGACGACAGATGAAGCGGCCCGGATTTTCTAATCAAAAATAAGTCATAGCGGTATTCACTAAGAAACTCAAAAAACATTTTTAGCGTTGTGTTGGTATCAATGCTTGACCCACCCAGTTCGAACTGGAGGTGGGAGATTTTTCTACTTTTAATGGCTTGCTCTGCGCCTAGCAGGACATCCATCTCATGCCCCTCGACGTCAATCTTTGCGAGATCAACTTGACGCAGGCCTAGAGTTTGAAAAATATCGTCCAAACGGTGAATTTGGACTTGCTCGGTTAGATGGTCCTTGGTGACGTCCAAAGGACTGAGCGAAGCGATTCTCGCATGATGGTTTTCCTTGTAAAGAGGCACCCTATCGTTAACATTACCCAGCGCGAAATTATGCAGTTGGACATTCTTTTGATTACGAAGGGAGGTGCGCAATAGTGAATAGGTCTCGGTTGATGGCTCAAACGCATGGACCGTTGCACCCGGAAATACTTTCACGATCGCTTCTGTGTACTCACCTCTGTTGGCACCTATATCAAGCACCACGAGAGCGCGCTCATGGGTTCCGGATAGAAACTGCTGAGCCGCACGAATCTCGCCACTACTATCGATACGCGCTCCCGATCCAAATCCTTGAGATTCAAGGAGGAGGCGGGCAAGCCCCATCGTAAGCTTGAAAGGCATCAGCGAACCGACCTTCTTAATAAATCTTGCCAGAATGCCGACAATACGTTTCCTGAAGTTTACACGGCTGTATTTTTCAGTTCTCAATTGCAGTCTTCCAAGCACCTACTCTTCCAATTGCGACCTTTCCCTTGAAGGGCGCAACATAGTTCGGATTGGTTTCACCCAAGAACTCCAACTGAGATCCAGGTTTGCACGGGACTCGACCGACTCACCCGCTGCTGCCATCCATTCTTTTGACAACATCGGCTCCCACCACGGGTGGTCGTTTCCTGATCGATCAAGGAATACTACTCGGTATTTCTCGAGGAGCGAATCAAGGGGGCTATGTACCGTAATCACAGTGGCCCCCAATGCCAGCGCTTCCCAGGTACGATGGCAATCAAGCCCGTGCCCCGGCAATGACATTACAAAAAAATACCTTCCGTATGTTTTCCAAATTTCTTCTACAGGTAAACGGTGCTCCGGTCTGTCAATAACTGAATCGAGCGCACCTGACTCAATTGCTGCTCGCAGCTCAATTCGCGTTTCGAATAGGCTCGCTCCGGGCTTTCCGTGCTCCTCCGGAAACTCATTGACCATCGCTCCAAGGTCCGATTCCAGATGTACATCACACCACACTCGAAAAAGTCGTTTTTCACGCTGTTGGCAGTTCTGCATTGCTGTCAGGAATATTTTTGATTTCTTCTGCGGGCTAACCCATCTGCCAATCCTAGTGTGCAGATCGAGGCCAATCGGAATCGGCTTAAGTTTCTTGTGGAATCCCGGTCTATCCAGATTCTGCGTGTACCAAGCTACAACACTAGGGTCTTCTAGAATTCTCGACATGGTCTCTTTCGGTAATCCCGATGGGACCCCGAGATCACCATCGGTAGTCACTAATATCACAGGCCCCTTTAGAGAACCAATAATCTCACGGGCAAATAAATTAATATCACCCACCGCCCCAGTTGCGATCTCAGGTTTCTCTGGGTCTGAACCCATGCGTAACCAGATGATCCCTTGTTTCTGTTTTAACCGCTCCAACGATAATGTCCGATACCGCGTTGGATATGCAGGGTATACGAGGTTACTGTTCCCAGCCCAGTCAGAGAATTTGTGCCAACCCCGACTCCACAACAGACCTTTCCCGCTAACGTGGCAATCAAGAATGCCCTTTATCAGGAGTTTCAAGCCGTGCCAGTTCTGCCAAAAAGGATCCACAATCAAAAGAACGTGCCTCTAACCTAGCGGTCTCTATAAGATAACGCTTATTTTATGGGTAGAACGCGCAAATAGAGTGACAAGCAGTTCTCATCGGCTCCCTGAGGTACGACACTTGGACAACTTCGTTCTGCCGACACTCATCCCGACGCCAGATAGACTCGTTTCTTGGCACCGCGCTGAAATTAAATATCCCCCATTAACCAAAACCGTAGCAACAAGCAGATTACCCTGACAAATCTATTGTACCCTGATCGTCATCATTGTTCGTTTCAAGGCCTTTTTTAACTGTCCTCCCACTTACCGGCGCAATTAACTAGAACGACCTCTCCTGATTATCCTCCCAATTTCCTTGGGCAGTAGTTAGAAACAGAGTTAACCAAAATGCGAGGCAGTTAGCCAGGAGTCCATTAGTGAACTGTTCTACGAACACGTACTAACATTAAAATTCCCGCCTATTAGTTTGAAAAAGCTAGAAACACTTTTCGAATTACTATTTTTGGATATTTTCGCCCCACAATTTGTGCATCTCCTTAATGAGTGGCCCTTAGATGATCCCACTCCAAATCTGCGTCGACAACCTTTCTCATGCTCACAACCGCAATATGAAGGCAATCGAAAACATTGTGGATGCCACCCAGCATCAAAAACGATCTTTTTCTGTCACTAGCAATGAATAATCAGTTAACGGAGCCAATTGACATTCTTTTGGATAAAGTAATCACTAATATAAACCTCGGGATCGACCACTCCATGAAACTGATCCCACTCCGGATGTGATTGCAATATTTCCCAAAATTGGCGCTGTCGATTGATACTATCCGGTTTACTCACCCACATCCCCCGTTCTCTTTGAATCATCTCGCGGACTACATGTCGGATCTCATCAGGAGTAAGATTCCGGATGGCAACTCCTCCGTCATCATACCGCTGTCCCGAAAGATAACTTGCTCCCAGATGCTCCCTCAATGTCAATTCTTCGCCAGATCCAATCCAAAACAATCTTTTGGGGGCATTTACACCAGGACTGTAAGTCACCATATTTCGGATGGGCAGGAAGTTAACGTAAGCAGCCGGTCGCCGGAATGCACGCGCCACTTCATCAAGACCAGTGCACGTGCTGACGCAGAATCTACAATTTGCCATTAACCAAATATCAAGAAAATCATTTTGCTGCGAACTAGCAGCGTAATCAAAAACCCTTGGATTTTCATAAGTGAGCGGAGTCTCAACATGTTTTCCCATTCGGAAAACCCAAAACCCCGCTTCTATTAGCTCTTGAATTGCTCCATAGTAGGTTTCGATTTGGGAATTTCGGTAGTCATGATAACTCCAGTCTTTGTCTTCCACAAGTTCACGACTCCGTTCCCGTTTGTATGCCGAATCTCGAATAATAAGGCAAACAAATTGATCTTTGGGACCTATTCCCAGACCTCGAAGAAACCCAACACCAAGTTGTTGCTCATCCTTTGTAAATGAAAAGTGACCCTTTGTTTTATGTAATACACCTAAGCGATCCCTACTTCCCTCAGCGAAGGCAATTCGATTAACCTTGCCGCCAGGAACCAAAAAGCTTGCCAAAAAAAGGTATCGGTACCACTTTTTGACAGGCACCAACCGCTTGACCATCTCATCCCATTGCTGATTCACGCTGTGATCGTGACTCAAGAAAAATAGGTCGCGCCCTTTAGCCTTGGTCAACTCTTTAGTCGCTAAGTAGTACTCTAAATCAAATACATAATGCCCGATGATATTGCATCTCAATTCGCCTACTCTTATTAGGACAAATGGTGAAAACAATCGCATTAATAACGCAATCGGCAACATCGCAACTGTACAAGAGACCGTTTTAGCCCTACGCCAAAGTTTTGTATTGAGGTTCATCATCGACAAACTACACAGGCATCCCATGGAGGTCATTCGCACCCTTGCGAAATTCTAGAGGTCCGCCTTATGAACTGCACCCTTTTGGCTTAGCCTATTGTCTACTTGTCCATAAACCGCCAATAAGCGCTGCCGAGTAGCTGGATCTAACGGAAAAACTGTTCTGTCCAGTTTGATGTCAACTGCTGGAAGAATCGGCTTACCCAGAAATGTGTTCCCTACGCGCTCCTGATCCTGATCCAAAAAGCATTCGACTCCTTCGGAGCCAAGTTCACTATACAACCAGCTGGCCCCTATTGAACTCCCGAAAATACGGACATGATTTTCTTTACTGATCCGTTGAGCCTCCCGCTTAATATCCTCCAGATAGTTGATGGATGACGCCACTGTTTTTTTGACGGCTTCTATCTTGTCCTTTGCCGGAAGCATCCACTGTATTCTTCTATTGGCTTTCTTCAAAATCACTAATAGCTCTTTATTTCCT
>Ga0066834_10000601_pt1 | contig 17193 bp, 9 predicted proteins | sample ETNtaG_30_FD_66729 | JGI IMG/M metagenome (GOLD analysis project Ga0066834, IMG submission 66729) | Marine microbial and viral communities from oxygen minimum zone, Eastern Pacific Ocean - ETNP201306PF43B | ecosystem: Environmental > Aquatic > Marine > Oceanic | place: Pacific Ocean: Eastern... | reverse complement strand
AACGAAGGACTTACATAGAAATCCGTGTTCCAAAAGGCTGGAATGCCACCGAGATTCTCAGAATTCTGTGCGATGATTGCTGTTTTCCGATCTCAGCATTAATTAATGTATTTAATTCCAATGGCTTAGAATCCTGACGAGTGCAACTGAAATTGGCCAGATCAGTGGATTCGCTCATGGAGGCCGTCATCACTCTTCCCAACGTCGCGCCGAAACGATACAGTTTGGTTTGTTATGACTCTTGTGCTTTAATTCGAGTCTTATAGTTGGCTCGGAGCACCTTATTGGACCTTCACCATTACTACTTCGCGTCCGGATAGAGACTGCCTCGTATTACCAAGAGGGGCCACGTTTGCTGCGTAGTGCAGGCGCTCCGCGACTGCAAGAACTCGTCGCGGAGCGCCGAGACCACCTACCGCACATTACTTACTTGTTGCTCAACTCATTACTTCCCTGAAGAGGACTCCTCCCAACACCAAGGGCTGTCACCTTTCGGCACATTACTCATTACTTCATCGCGTCCCCATGCCTTTCCTGACAATCATTGACGGTCCTGGAGTTGGAAATTCTTTTGACCTGGATATCGGGGAGCAGGTTGTCGGGCGTGAGCTGACTGCGGACATCCCGCTCAACAGCCTCATGGTCTCGAGGCGTCATGCCAGGGTGTATCAGAAAGATGACCAGTTCTTTCTGCAGGATCTGGGAAGCCAGAATGGGACGTTTGTAAACGGCCTGCCCGCGGACCTGCATTCCCTCGCCGCGAACGATGAAATCGTCATTGGGGAAGTCGTGCTGAATTTTTCGGATTCCTTGATGTCCGGCACTGGGGTTCACAGCGCGCTGCAGACATCGTCTGATTCGGCGGTCTTGTCTTTGACCGAGACCATACAGAGCCCGCCCGAACACATCAGCAAGATTGTCGAGCCAGAGCAGCGCTGGCGACGTCTGCCCAAAGACATCCGCAGCCTGGCCGTTCTCAATGAGATCTCGCAGATGGTGGCCAAGACTCAGACGATGGAGCAGTTTCTCAATCGTCTGCTGGAGCTTGTGATCAACTCTACGGAGGCAGACCGAGGCGCGGCGCTGCTTTTGAATGCACGTTCCAATCAGCTCTCGGTGAGGGCATCGCGCAATCGCGCCGGCCAGGCAGAGATTCAATACAGCAGGTCGATTATCCGGTACGTCCTCAAGCGCGGTATCGGCATCCTCAGCCCAAGCCCTTACGAAGACGACCGATTCAATGCAAGCGACAGCGTCACTGACCTGGGGCTGCGGTCTATCATCTGCGTGCCGATGCGGGTCCGAAACAGAACCATCGGCATCATCACGCTGGACAGCGCTGAGGGCGAAGACTTTCAGCAGCAGCATCTCTACCTCCTCAATACCGTAGCCGCGCAGGCCGCTCTCTTTATCGATAATCTGCGGCTTCAGGAGAATCAGAAGCGGGCCAATCTAGGCGTCCGCCGCAGCCTGCAGAGCGAAAATCTTGTCATCGGCAAGAGCCGGCGAATGCGCGAGATTATCGACGTCGTCAAGATTGTGGCTCCCACGGATTCGACGGTCTTGATTCGGGGCGAGAGCGGTTCGGGCAAAGAGGTCATTGCCCGAACCATCCACCGTCAAAGCGATCGCAGGGATAAGCCGATGGTCGCAGTCAATTGCGGGGCCCTCTCACCCACCGTCCTCGAGAGCGAGCTCTTCGGTCACGAAAAAGGCGCGTTTACCGGTGCGATTCAACAGCGCCTTGGCCGGTTCGAGTTGGCTGATGGTGGCACGCTTTTTCTCGATGAGATCAGCGAGATGCCACTGGAGCTTCAGGTGCGGTTGCTGCGTGTCTTGCAGGAGCAGGAATTCGAGAGGGTCGGGGGACAGAAGACGATTAAGGTGGATGTCCGCATCATCACCGCGACTAACCGGGATCTCATCAAAGCCATCCGCAACGGCAGCTTTCGTGAAGACCTGTATTTCCGCCTGAAGGTCATCGAGCTTGAAATGCCGCCCCTTCGTGAGCGCATCGATGATGTTCCGCTGCTCGCGCAGCATTTCCTTCAAAGCTACGCGGGAGAAATGGGCAGGCCAACGCCGACGCTGTCCGAGGAAGCACTGGTGGCCATGACCCGCTATCCCTGGCCGGGCAACATTCGCGAACTCAAGAACGCCATCGAAAGGGCCGTCGTGCTCACCCGGGATGACGTGATTCAACCCCATGAGCTCCCTCTCACCAGCCACATGGGCGATGACCCCGAGGATTCGGACGATGATTACACCCTCGCCGGTTCGGAAGAACGCCAGATAAGAAAAGTCCTCCGCGTCACTGAGTGGAACAAGACCCAGGCATCCAAACTCCTTGGCATCTCGAGGGCCCGCCTCGACCGCAAAATCAAAGATTACGATATCACTAAGGCATCCATGATGAAGGACACCTGATGCACGCACTCATCCTGGCCGCGGGGTACGCCACACGCATGTATCCATTGACGAGGGATACGCCCAAATCGCTTCTGCCCGTGGCCGGCAAGCCGGTCATCGATTACATCATTCCGAAGATTGAGGAAGTGGAGGGCCTCACCGGGATCACGCTGGTTTCGAATGCGCGGTTTCATGAAAAGTTCGTCAAATGGAGCGAGGGCAGCGAAGGGGGAACGCCCGTCAAGATCATCAACGATGGTTCGACGGACAACGATTCACGGCTGGGCGCGATCGGCGATCTGAATCTGTTTCTCTCAGAGCAGGGCACAGATGAAGACCTGATGGTCATTGCCGGCGACAACATTTTTGAATTCAGCCTGGCGGAATTTGCCGTCTTCTACGAATACAAAGGCAGCACAGCGGCTATCACCATTCGGGAACAGAACGACCCGGTAACGCTTCGCCGAACAGGAGTGGTGGAAGTAGATGACGAATGGCGCGTCCTCAGCTTCGAAGAGAAGCCCGAACGGCCCCGCTCAAACTACGCATGCCCTGCTTTCTACATTTACGGGAGCGACGCGCTTCGCCTGGTCAAGGATTACATCCAGCAGGGAAACAATCCCGATGCGCCCGGAAACTTCGTCGCCTGGCTCCACTCGCGCCTGCCGGTTTACGCGTATCTGTTCCATGAGATGCGCTACGACATCGGCAACATGGAATCCTACCATGAAGTGGATCGGATTTATTCTGAACGGCTTGGATAGCAGGTTTCCGTGGATGACCGAACTGAGTTTCAAGGCAGTCCAATCAGGTTTTGTCTGAGATTTCTTTTTCCGGATTGCCTCGGAGAGTGAGACCTGCCACTTGAAAAACCTGGCGTCGCGAAGTGAGATGGGCTCGGCCGTTTCTGAGATTGTCGAATTCGATGACTGAGAATCAGACCCATCGGGTTACAGTCTTTTCGGCAGCCTACACCAGTACGTAGCGGACATGCAGGCCAGCCCGGAATATTCACAAGAAACCACATGAGACCATTCCTCTTACTGCTGCTCTTCCCATGCGTGGCGCCCTCACACGCCGGTGTGACGGGCCGCTACGTCCGGCTCGAAGCTCCCGTCTCGCTGCGGATGGAGCTGCACGAAATCGAGGTCTACAGCCGCCGGAAGAATATTGCCTTCACGAACAACATCGTCTTTGCAGGGGTCGGCGGACGCGGCATCGATATCAATCATCGGCGGGCAAGCATCCGGCTCAACGACGGCCAGAAGGATACCAACACTCGCGGATTGCGGTGCGAGGCGGGTAAGCATGTCAACCCCTGGGTGGAGATCGATCTGGGTGCGACTCACCCTATCGACGAGGTGATCGTTTACCGGTCGAAACGGCCGCAATACCATGATCGTCATCTGCGTCTGTTGACGATCCTCGACGCGCAGCGCCGCATTGTCGCGTACATCAAATTCGATATCCGGCACCAGGATTTCAAGGAAGGCATCATGAAGTTCTCGGTGGAGCAGACCAAGTCTGTTTTCGCCCAATACAAGATTCCGGCAAACGCGGGCGAGTGGATTCCACTCGGCGATTTCCTGGATGTCCTTCAGCCACCGAAGCTTCCGGACTCGGCGGAGCGCATGGCAGCGTTCAAGAACCGGAACTCACCTGAAGCAGTCAAGGAACTGGCGGGACAGTTCTTTGCACGAATTGACATTACACGCCCTCAACTGGCCGATGTGCGTGCCAGGTTTGAAGCCGGAGATCATCGAGGCGCGCTGGATACGTTCCGCGATCATTTCTTCAAAAGAATCGAGGGGCTGGAAAATCTCTGGGGCCACTCGGTTGCACCCTCGATGTATGCGGCGCACGCGGAGGACCTGTTGAACGGCACTGCGGTCTCATTCCAGCAGAGCCACAATTCTGCCAGCGTGCAGGCATTCGAATTTGAACCGGGACGGATGCATTGGGCTCATATCCCCGAGGACAAAAGTAAACAACGTGATGCGCTGACCATTGCCCGGGCTAATGCCTACATCAATCATCTCCAGCGGCCGCTGCTCTGGGCCTACGCGGAAACGGGCCGCAAAAAATATCTCGACCGATGGACTGAGATCACCGACGACTGGGCCATGAACTTTGTCCGTGATGCAGAGGCGTCCCCGCATGTCATCCGTCACTACTTTGTCAAAGAAGGCCTTCAGCAGTTCTTCTATTTCTGTTTCGAGCTCGGACAGATCTCTTCAGAGAACGGAGCACTGAAAAGGCACTTCTCGTCAACGACTCTCGCCCGGCTGCTCATGCTGGTTGCTGAAGAATATCCCCCGGCCTACTGGCGCGTCTGCCGAAAGACGGTCTTTAACCACACTTACAACGCGCTTATCGCCGCCTTCCTCTGCGGGGACATCCTCGATGATTTTCACGGGGGACAACGTCTCACCCGCGAAGCCCGCCAGCACCTCGAGCGTATCTGGACCTACGGTATCAGCCGCGACGGTTCCATGATGGAGATTGGAGACGAAGGCCACCTGACCATGCATCTGCGTATCGGCCGAATCTATCGCTGGCTCCTCAAGAAGAATCCGCCCTGGCTGACGAGATCTTTCCGGACCAAATTCGAGGACGCCTGGCGCACCACCTGCACATACGTCATCCGGCACATCACACCCGACGGCTACGGCCATCGGTTCAGCTCTAAGGATATGTTCCCGGCCATCTGGTCTCTCACCAGGGATGAGAACATCATCGGCGGCCAGAAAATCCCATCAAAGACGTGGCACGATCCAGACATCTTTTCGCAGCCGGAGGTCAAGGCTATCCTCGACACCGTGTACGGCCGCGGCCTAAAGCGTGAGAAGCTCTCCGAGAGCCGGCAGGCATCCTGGGATGAAGTCGCAGCCTGTTACCGCGGCGAATACAAAGGACCGCCCAAGATGGTCTCGGACTGGCTGCCCTACGCAGGGCTTCACTATCTGCGCAGCGGATGGGGGCCCGACGACTCCTTTATTCACCTGTTCGGGCAAAAGGCAGGCTCGGAATCTTCAAACCCGTCAGAGTGGAATACCGAGTTGCGATTCTGGTCTCACGGCAGCCCGCGGCTGAGAATCTCTCCCGTGACGATAGATGGCAAGAAGCAGCATCCCGATTACAGAAGGCAGTCGCTTTCGCCTGGCAGCAAAACTCAACGGCTGACTCAGGCCCCGCAGACACCGGTTGCCGGGCGATGGCATTCGTCAGCGATATTCGATTTTGCCGAAGCCTTTTACGACGGCGTCTATCAGAATGTGACCCGTGTCCGTTTCGGGCAATCCAATGAACAGAGCCTTCCCAGCGGGGAAGGTCTGGAGGTCAAGGGAGTCCGGGCGGTCCGGCAGGTTCTTCAGCATCGGCCCTCCAGGATCTTTATCGTTATCGACCGCGTCACTTTTCCTGAGCTCGCCGTCCATCACGTGGGATGGAGCCATGGCAACTGGCTTTCAGACAGAGAGCGCAGTAACAGCGCCAGGCCAGATGAAGAGAAGCCCCGGCTGAACATCCGATTCTTCTCCAGTACAGAGATCAAGGCTGCCGCAGGGGATGTGCTGCGCGGCCTGTCACCGGGAAGGCCTCGCGATGCGATTGAATATTCCGCTCGGACAAGAGGTGAATTCCTCCTCGTCACCGTCATGCGTTGCTCCAAGGATCAAAAGGAACAGACCTTTGAAGATCTGAGCGACGACGAGAAGATTGCCTTCACAACCCCAACACCTGGCGGCGGTGAACTGAGTTTTTCCGCGGCGAAGAAAAGCGGAAATCCAGACAACAATGATGCAGAGGTGCTCCTGAAATGGAGAAGGCCGGGAGGCAGGCTCAGCGGGCTCTGGTTTGGGAAGACCAGAAACAAAGATGAATTCGGTTACGAGTTTTCCTCGCCCGGGCTGCTGACGCTTGGTGCGATTCGGAAGCCGATTGTGCCCGTCCGGATAGAGCCCGTGACGCAGGTGTTCACCGGGAGTCTGGATGTGACTCTCACGACCCCGACAAAGGATGCCGAGATACGTTACACCCTCGACGGCAGCGACCCGACACTTGCATCCACACCATTCAGACGGCCGTTTACGATCCGTAAAAGCACTTTAGTGAAGGCCCGCGCATTCTTGAAGGGAGTCAATCAGATTCCATTCACCCTGGCTGGCACAGAGGTAAGCGCGATCAGCTACGCAGAATTCAGACAGCAGCAGCCGGCGAAAGCCCTGGATGACGTTGCTCGTGAAAAACTGAAACCCGGCATCGGATTCGAATACCTGGAAGCAAACTGGTTTCAACTCTTCAGCTATGCCAACCTTTCAAAGGTCCTGCCAGCCAAACGGGCCGGCGTCACGAACAAGCTCCTGGACGTTTCCATGCGCCAGACAGATGGTGCATTCGGCGTAAGGTATTCAGGCTACCTGCGCTTGCCTGCGAGCGGCGTCTACACCTTTCACGGGCCGGAGGAATATGTGAAGAACATCTGCGCGCCCGGCTACGATCTCCGCGTCTACATCGACGGCAGGGAGTGGTACCTCGGCCAGTCCTGGCACGGTCTAGGACGATGGTCAGTGCCGCTCGAAAAAGGACTGCACCGTTTTATGGTCACCTTCGCAGATGCAAGAGCGAAGGATGTCTGGAAGCAGAAGTCTGACCTCTGGCGCGGATATCCCACTCCCTGGGTCGTCTGGCGAGGCAAGACTCCGACACTTGAGGTTTCCGGCCCAGGCATCAAAAGGCAGCCGGTCCCACGTGGATGGATGTGGCTTGAGGCGGGGAAATGAGTTCGATGGAGCAGAGGCAAGCGAGGGACAGACGAATGGGGACAGACGCGGTACAATGAGTTCGTTGAATCTTCAGAGACAATCGATGAACAGCGGCAAACAAACAGTCTTATTCCCGCCGCCTTTCTCTCTTCAAACTCACACTCTCTTTCCCCATCTCCATGCTGGCGACCGTCCTGACAATTAGCCTGGCGTTCCTCAACGCTGAGAGCCTGCCGAAAAAGCCTTCCTTTCAGAAGGCGCTGAGGGAGTTGAAGATTCCTCCTCCCTGGTTGGATTCAGTGAAGGTGAATTTTGATACGACGAGGCCGTGGAACAAGGCATGGGATCACATTGAGCAGCTTCTGTTTACTGCAAAACCTGAAGACCGAAAAAAGGCCGTCAAGATCACCTGGATTTACCAGAAGGCTGGACGGGCAAAGGCCGGATACCCCGCGACGGTCTACTTCCTTACAGGGGAGTATGCATGGTCCCTGTCGGAATTCTTAAAGACAAAAAACATGAATGCGGTGACCTATACCCGGATGGCGGCGTGCTATCGCCACTTTGGAGAATACCGAAAGGCTCTGGACGCCCTTGCCAGGGCACGGGACAAATTGCCGGGTCCGCCCTGGGGCGAATTCAAAAAGGCTCAAGTCATGGAAGCGCAGGGCGAAGTCTACTCAGAGATGAAGGATCGGACCCGGGCGAGGTCCGCCTTCAAAAAGGCCATACAGAATTACCAGGCATGCAAACTGCCGAAAAGAAATGCCTACCTGATCCCCCGCTCAGTGGATCGCGTGAAATCCAGAATGGCCCTACTCGATATCGCATCTCTGAAAGGGAGACGCATGAAGAACGGAACCTTCTCAGGCTCCACGCTCGGCTACTCGGACACCATCACCGCACATGTGACGATCGGTGGCGGAAAAATCACCGGGATCAAACTGGATCACCGTGAAAAGGCCGACCTCGGCGCTAAGCACATCATCCCGAAAAGGATCGTGTCCAAGCAGTCCCTGCCGGTAGACACCGTGACCGGTGCGACCATCACATCGAAGGGCATCGAGAGCGCAGTCTTCAGCGCGCTCAAGAAATCGGCTGGACTGTCAAAGAATTGAGAATGACCGTGTCGTCCCCCGCCGCCTTTTCTGAGTTCACTCGGAGGCTATTTCGAACCGCAATCGCCCAGCCGCGACTTTGAATCGGATGGCCTTGTCCTCCACATTGGCGGGCACTTTTCTATTCTTGATCTTTACGATCAATTTCTTAATCGCTTTAGCGTCGCCCGGATAGATCAGCACTTCTCCGCCCTTGCCGAAGGTTGTGCCGTGGATCGTTCCGTTCTTGTGACGCACGACTTCCGCCGAGACAGAATCTGATGCGAGACGGAATGGACCCAGAGCGATCTGTTTCCCGTCCACGAGGGCAAGCGAAATGCTGCCGTCTGTTCCTTTTCGAGCTACGCCGCAGCGCCCCTCGAATCTGAAATCCTCGTGCTCGACTTTGATGTTCCAAGGATTCAGAACAATCCAGTCGGAGGATTTGCTCGAATTCACTGTTACCAGACCATCAGATCGTGAATCAATTTCCGGCCACTTCTCATTGCCTGCCTCGGGCACGATGGCCGCGTAGTAAGGGCCACCCTTTTTTCTGCGCGCACGCAGAGTCTTGTGGCCGGGAACCGCTGCTCCGATGACATCCAATTCGGGGGGATGACCCGGCAGTAGGAAACGGACGAGAAAGTCCATGCCTAATCGGCCACGACCAACAGCCTGCCCTTCTCCAATCTCGATGTCCTTGACCGCCATTGGCAGATGCCAAGCGGTGGCCTGCTGAGTTTCGATGTCGTCTCGTATCAGGAAATAGTCGTTCTTGACGAAAAGAATATGCCGGTCGAAGCGGCTGAAATGCGGCGGCGAAGGCGGCATCCGTCCCACCGCCAGGTCTGCCCCTTCGAGGGTGACAAAGCGCGCCAGGTCACCGCGGGGCATGAAGTAGTCGTTTCCATCAAAGGTGACGGTGCTGTGGAGGCTTCCTTTGTAGGTGCTCCATCCGAAGCCTCCGTCAAGCGTTACTGGTACGCCGCGCAGATAGAGAATGAAAGCGTGTTCATCGTTGTGAAAACGTGCGCCGCCAATGCCGCTTTTGAAAAGCAGGTAACTCTCACGTGGCGTACCGAATTCGGCGCGCATGACTGCACCGTATTCGGGGAGAGTCTCGCTTGCGAGCTTCGGTGGCACGTTCGGAAGGTCGTGATTGATGAACAGTAAAGAAGGGACGGTCAGGGTGAAATAGAGGTTGGATAATTGCCCCTTGCCCTGCCTCCAGGCCCACATCAAACGTTGGGACAACGCCGGATCTATCCGGGAGTAAGCGTGGGCGGCAAAGGCAGGCATCGATGGCACATCGGGGCCGATGGGGCCGGTATCGCCGATACCGGGGACCATGCGAACTCTCTGTGTATCGTTCAACGTTTTCTTTTTGGGCGGGCCATCTTTAAGAATTGTTGTGGACGGTGCTGCAGGCGTGATCGTCTTCACCGCGAAATCGCAGAATTGGCGAAACTTCGGATGTCCAAAGCCGCGGTCATCTCCGAGGTGGTGCAGCGCAAGAAGGAATGGGGTGAGGACCCGCCAAGTGTGCAGGTAGTAGTTACCAGGATTCTCGATCCATCGTCCGCTGCCTTCCGAGACGTAGAATTTCATCTGGCGATTGAACTGGCTTACCGCGTGTTCAACCCATTGGCTGCTGTGCGGATGATCGGGAAGAGCGAGACCGAACGATCCCACGATGGAGTATCGGTCCGCGTCGAAATCCGCATTGCCGACCGCAAACTGCCAGGCCATGTAGTCTTTGCTGCTGAGCGTATAAGCGATGAAGGCCATCCGGGCTCGAACTTCACGAATCTCAGCCTCGCTGAAGACGCCGGAATCGACGAGCGCGTCCCAGCCATAGCCATAGCCTGACATCCGCCGGATCTCGACCGGCGACACCCGGAAACCATTCTGCTTTCCCCATCGCAGGTACTTGTAGGAGTAATCGCGCAAGTTCGCGCCTACGCCACTGAGGAGTGAATGCCTGGCCCGGAGGGCGTAGCGCTTGTCGCCAGTCATGAAGTAAAGGAGACCCAATACGGAGGGCTCACCGCCCCGGCCTGTCTTCATCTGGTCGATCAGTTTATCCCAGAGCGGTCTGATTTTCGGGTGCTGCAGCCGTCGCCGGATGGTCTCCCTTTCACTTTCGTGAAACCAGAGGCGCGGCCGCTTGGTCGAGTCGTCCCGCGGCCATTCCAGGACCCAGTCCTTCACCAGATCGAGCGGCACTTCGGAAAGGGCGATGCGCACCGGATTGATCTCCCCACCGCTGGCTTTATGGGTGAGGAGCATCCCCCATTCGCGCGTGCCTTCCGTTACCGGGAAATCAAAGAATACGTCGGGAGTCTTACGCAGGTAGGCGCCGATGGCGTTGCGCTCCGGTCCGGTCCATCCGGCCGCGACCGTCGGGTCTTCCCAGTGCCCCGGATGAATGGTGAAAACACTCAGATAGTCCTTCTTTGCCGCATCGGATGAGAAAACGGAAAAGAAAGGACGCCAGAGATCGACCCGTGTCCAGAGACAATAGGATTGCAGCCAGACCAGCACCTTGTCCGCATCATACGCGAGCGACTGAACGGGCATCACTTCGTTGAGAATCCGCTGTTCCTGGTCTGGCTCGAAATCCCTGTAAACGGAAAACTGGAAATGGGTGAGTTTGTCCGGAGGGGTGTGGTGGTCGCCAGGAATCCGATTGAGATTGCGATCACGGGGTACTGGTGCACCTTCGACGACATTGAATCGCTCCGAAACCGTGAAGTAGTTCTGCTCCCGGTAAAGGCGCATTCGGAAGGTGTAATCGCCGTCCGGATCGAAAGTGTACTTCACCTCGTATTCGAGAAAGACAGGGCCTTCCTCGATAAGCTGACACTGGTACTCCCGAACTTTTAACCCGGACGCCCACCGTCCCTGGCCGCGCCAGACCTGGTCCACGCCTTTGACTTTCTGAAGCGGCGGCGGCACCTCCCTGACAGGCACTGGCCGCCGGAACTTTTTCTTGCCGCCTGCCACCTGAACGGCAATCTTCGAGTTGGAAAGCGCCAGAGGATTTCGTCTCAGATTTCCGTGCAGGAGAGTGCTCTCTGCTCTCTCAACTCTTGCTTTCTTCGGCCCGTAGAAGAGTCGCCAGGTCAGGTTCTTATTTGCCGGCAGGCTGCCGAAGAAACTCAAGGTTGCCGATTTCAGTCTGCTTCGCCGCCAGGTCTCGATGGAAGAAAGCTGGAAGGGGACAGTCTTGCCCGAATCAAGTTCGATGAGAATGAGAGAGCCGACATGGCACTCACGCTCTTTGAAAGCGACTCTGTAATTCAGAATCTGAGAGGGCCAGTCGTGATTGAGATATTCCTTGATCGTGAAATCGCGATACGCGCCTGGCGGCTCCTCGCATGCAACCCATCGGATGAGGAACAGAAATGCAAAAACCATTACTGGATGCATGGACCCTATCGTTATTACGATCCTCCTATGACGAATTGCCTGGGACGATGCAATCCTCGTAGCCACCGAACTCGACCAGTTCCTGGTGGTAGGCAAAAAGGGCTGGAAGGCCGCCGGTGTGGACGAAGACGACCGTGCTCCCGGCAGGGAACTTGGCCTGGCGTACGAAATCGATGAGACCAGAGAGGGCCTTCCCGACATAGACCGGATCCACGAGGATGCCTTCCGTCCTGGCAAGAAGCTGGACCGCATCCACGCATGCCTGAGTGATGATTCCGTAGTTTTCGCCCACGTATGCGTCGGTATTCTCCCAATCGTCAGGGCTCATGTTGCTCTCCAGTCCAAGCAGCTCAGCAGTCCGATTCGCGATGTCAGCCAAGTGATCGAGGACGCGGGAGTTGTCGCCGAGTGAGGGACGGAAACCAACTGGCCTTCCCTTCAGTTCCAGCAGTTTTGCGCCCAGGCCCAGTCCCGCCAGAGTTGAACTGCTGGATGCAGCAACAATGAAATCCGGTTCGGCCGCAATCTCATCGAGCTGGTTTTGCATCTCCAGGACGCAATTCACGTAAGCGGCCGTGGCCAGCAACTGGTCGTGCCCGCCAATGAGATAGGGCTTCTTCCCCTGGGACAGAAGCTCCTCCCGCAACCGTTCCTTCTCCGGCTGCTGGCTGCCTTCGCACAATCTGACGTTGGCTCCGAGGATATGGTCGAGCAATTGATTGCCCTGGATGCCCTGCTTGCTCTTCTCGTCGCGACGGCAGACGAGGTAAGCCGCCATTCCAAGTTTTGCCGCAGAGGCCGCAGCCTGCCTCGCATGATTGGATTGCGATGCGGCACCCGTGATCACCGTGTCCGCGCCCTGCTTCACTGCTTCGCCGAACACAAAATCGAACATTCGCGTTTTATTGCCTCCGAAAGCCAGGCCCGTCAGATCGTCCCGCTTGATCAGGATTCGTACCTGGCCAATCGCCTCAGAGAACCTCGGGCATTCGTGCAGCGGAGTAGGAAGATCCGCCAGTTTCACTCGTGGCAGTTTCTCAATCGCCTGATGTAAGGCCTTGGTCGTCGCAGAATCAACTCCGGTCTCTGAAATGGGCATGGTGGTCTCCTGCTAAATGAGTGTTCACGATTCAGGAATGAGAGAGATCTGAGTTCACGGCTTGGGGGCCGGTGGCTTGTCTAGTGCTTTCGCTGCGTTCTTGAGCCACTCGCCGGCATTGACCGTTTTGCCGTCGGGCAAAGCTACCTGGTAGGGCTTGCCCGTGAGGGACGATTTACTGCCGATCTTTTCGATGAAGTCTTCTAGCGTTTTGACTTCGTGTCCGGCCGCTGCGAGTTTCTTGCGCAGGTGCTCGGCACCCTCCGCGCTGGTGTATTTCTTGCCGTCTCTGATGAATTCGATTTTTGCCGTCTCTGTGTGTTTCAAAATCCTCTCTATCTTCGACCGCTCGGACACTCGCATCCGCAATACTTCCAGCTTGGCCCAGTCCGTCCCGAAGATCACGTTGACCAGTTCTTTAAGCACCAGGGAGTAGGTCTGACCTCCGAATCGAAACGGCACCTCCTGCCCCTGCTGGAGGGAGGTGGCCGGGATGATACTTTTTCCCTCGGCGGTGTGGAGCGATACCATCACCTGCCCGGCCGTGATGTCGCCGAGGCGAGCCATCAAGTAATCGTTCGACCCGGGCAACGATCCGGACCGGCGCTGCAGAACGGTCACGGTTAACGGAGGGTTCCTAATCTCAATCTCGTCCGGAATGGGTCTCAGCGACCCATATGTTTCAAAGTATTTGCCTCTTGAGTACTGCAGCGAAATGAGGCCGTACCGGCTCATCTGGCCCTTTAACTCCTCCGACAATTCAAGCCGCAGCACGGAGGCATCGGCAGTGGCGGCAAAAGTCTTCAACTCTTCATTGAATCTTGCCCGGGCACCTTTCTCCGGCGCGGGGCCGTTGAATTTTGCTTCGATACTTTTTTCCTGGCCGATTTGCTGCCAGGAAACGCGGCGGACGATCTTTCGCCGTTCTGATTTCGGGTCTGCATAAGCGAGATAGAACACTGGAACGGGTGACCTGACATAACCGGCCGAGAAGTTCACCGGGAGGCTTTCGATGACCTGGCCCTTTTTCACCTCGGCGAAGATTTTGAATCGATTCGCTCCGCCCGCCGCGCGAAGGGCGCCGGCCACTTCCGCGTCTGCGAGGTTGATCTGATACTCCCTGTCGCCCACCTTGGTGAGAAACAGGCGCAGCTTGGAGTCTTTCTTCTTGGCCAGCCAGACCGTCCTGGCCGAGCCGCTTGTGAGCGTGGCGGTGAGTATCAGATTTGTGCCGGCAGGCGCGGGCAAGACGAGGCGGTTCGGCACGCCCTTCAGGCGGAGGCCCGGCGTCTCAGAGAAGACACACTCAACCGATATACAGCACCCGATGAAGAAGAGGGCGCGAGCAAGAAATCCAGATTGTCCGACCATCATTAACCTCCTTTATCTGATCACTGATCGGCCCATGGCCGCAATCATATCTTTTCATGAGGCGGGCGGTATCGTCGTTTCCACATGGATGCCATGCTTCCGTGTATCATTCAGCCTTCCTTCCGTTTCTGAAATGAAGCAGACATTCGATTCTCAACTTCATCACGCAGCAATTGGCCGTGGGATGACAAGCCAGAACGCAGGATCACATGCCGGGCGGCCTGAGGAGTTGCCGCTGCCTTTCCGTCAGGTGGCTGTAATCGCCGTCAGCATACTTATGCGCGTAGTAGGCGCCATGGCCAGGGCAGTATTTGAGGAACAAGGCCCGGCGATTTGTCTTTCGCTTCCAACTGCGCGTAGCATGCATCAGGGCCTCGGTAAAGATGATTACATCGCCCGCGTTAACTGCAGGCTGCAAAATGTAATCGGCGTGGCGCTCCTTCATCAGAACTTCCTCGGGCAGCAGATTCGGGAAATTGCTCTTATGGCTGCCCGGGATGCACATGAACCCACCATCCTCCGGCCCGGCATCCGTCAGGCAGTAAATGACTGCGGTCAGACCGCTGCGTGACATGCCGTCCTGGCAGCGATACCAACAACTGCCACTGATGCTGTTATCACCATGGAACGCCAATCCGGGCTTCCCCGCTTCCAGGTCCATGCAGTAATCATGGTCCAACCGAAAGTTGGGGCCCAGCACTCTCTCCAGGCACACGAAGGCCGGCGCGTAATCGATTAACTCCTGGACAGCCGGCCCCCATTCGATTGGGTTGCTTTTCTGCCTGCTTGTGGTCTCCGCGTTCCGTGGCGAGGAGGCGTGGTTCTCGTCGAACAGTTCATGGATGGATGCGATCTGTGCGTCATCCAACGCGCCGCGGATGATATGAAAGCCATTGATATCCCAGACGAACAGTTCTTCATCGGTCATGTCTCATGCCTCAGTTTGGTTGCCTGGACGAGTCATGGAACCCTCGCCGTGCGTCACAGTCATTTAAGGCCGATGCAGTAGAGCATCTCCCGGCGTTGATTCCCAATCATGTGCGCCACGCGCTGATAGATGCGTCCGCCACTGAAAGTCGGTGTGGCAAAGACCTCGTTGCCGAGCGTGTTCTCAGCGCGGAGCGTGAATTTCCCGGGCGTGGCCTCGAAGATGAAAGTCTTGCCCGATTCATTGGCGGCATAGAATAAGTCTCCTGCAAGGACAAGAGACGAACTGAATGTCCCGCCCAGTCGGCCCTTCCACATCTCTTTCCCCGTGTCGCTCTTCCAGCAGACTGCAATCCCCGCATCGGTGACCGCGTAAAGATATCCCTTGTGAACGATCATTGAGGGAACATAGACCCTGACGCTGTTTTCCCAGACTACCGTTCCGGAGCCGTCGGCCCGGATCGCGGAGACATGGTTTCTCGGATAACCACCACTCGTAAAGACAAGGTCTCCATTGGTCGGCATGGTGGTAACGCATTCCGTCGTCGCGCCTTTGATTTCCCAGATCGTCTCCCCGGTCATGGGATCAAAACTTGATACGAGATTCGTTCCGGAAAAAAGAAGCTGGTCTCGTCCATGGATGTGATGGATGACAGGCGAGGCGTAGTTTGGCTTCCTGGCACGTTGGGTTTTCCAGACGATTTTTCCGGTCTTTCGCTCCAGTCCCGCGATGCAGCCCGCTTTCTTGTTGTCCGCGGAAACTATCACCAGCGAACGATAAACCGCGGGTGATGAGCCATAGCCCTGGTGAACCTTGTATTCCGTAATCTTCGTCTGCCAGAGAATCTCCCCCTCACGGCTGATAGCGGACGTGTAAACTGCACCGCCGTTGAGGAAGCTGATAAAGAACCGTTCACCGTCGCTCGCCATTGTCGATGAGGCGAGGGTTGCTTTCTTGTTCATTCTTTTGACGAATCGGCCCTGGTGAATCTTCGCTTTCCAGAGAGAACGGCCGGTGTCCCGATCAAAGCAAAGAACTGACTGGGTCTGCGAGTCATGTTCGGCAGCAGCCAGCAGCACTTGATTGCCGACCACCGTCACCGAACCATGGCCCCGACCGGGCACGGGCTGTTTCCAGATGACGTTTTTGGTTTCGCTCCATTCCGTCGGCGGTGGAGAGTCTCCGGAAGCAATGCCGTCGCGCTTCGCCCCTCGCCAGCAAGGCCAGTCGGTAGAGGCAAAGTTGAGCTCCTCGGCGAAACCTACGGGTGAAAAGCCCACCATAAGTGCAAGCAAGAAGCGTTCGCGCATAATCTTCACCGTAAGATTCCCATATAATGTAAATGACAGCAGTTCTGATCAATCCAGCCTTATTAGAGAAGTGTCATTCCATCGGACCCAGCCCGGCTACAGCGGTCCGGTAAAGCGATACATTGATTTCATCGTCCCGTTAAAGCGCGGAATTGCCAGGGCCTGATGGCCCTGGCCATTGTATCAGCCCACCATTCTTTGAAAACGAGGCCACGTCGCTCTCCGGCTCTCTGGCTGACACCTTGAACGCCAGCGTTTGCCTCAGAGGGCCTCACAGGCGGACGACGGAATAATCCGGGCAGGACGCGACGATGGCTCCGAAGACCCGGCTGAATTAGCCGGGTCTTCGGATCTGGCGTCGCTCAAAGAACCCGTCTAAAGCCGTGACTCCACCCCCTGCTGACGACGCCGAACTTCGATCAGTAAGTGGAGAAGAGGGTGTTTTAGAAACGTCAGCGGGAGTTGGAGTCACGGCTTTAGACGCTTTATTAGCCGGGTTCTTCGCAGTACGGCAGGCCCGTCTAAAGCCGTTACTCCAACCCCTGCTGACGACGCCAAACTTCGATCTGTAAGTGGAGAAGAGGGTGTTTTAGAAACGTTAGCGGGAGTTGGAGTCACGGCTTTATTAGCCGGGTTCTTCGCAGTACGGCAGACCCGTCTAAAGCCGTTACTCCAACCCCTGCTGACGATGCCGAACTTCGATTAGTAAGTGGAGAAGAGGGTGTTGTAGAAACGTCAGCGGGAGTTGGAGTCACGGCTTTATTTAGCCGGGTTCTTCGCAGTA
>Ga0066834_10000596_pt1 | contig 17261 bp, 9 predicted proteins | sample ETNtaG_30_FD_66729 | JGI IMG/M metagenome (GOLD analysis project Ga0066834, IMG submission 66729) | Marine microbial and viral communities from oxygen minimum zone, Eastern Pacific Ocean - ETNP201306PF43B | ecosystem: Environmental > Aquatic > Marine > Oceanic | place: Pacific Ocean: Eastern... | reverse complement strand
GACGATGTTGAACCTGTCCGCAGGTCTTTCCATTTTCATGGCAGACCTGTAGGATCACCTGACAGAAGGCAATCGTCCAGCAGAGATTCCGAATTCTACGCTTCGCGGAGTATGCAGACGATGGTTGGACCATCCTTGCACAAAGCTGGCTCTTCAGGACAAAAGAAAAAATACAGTGAATCGTATTGAGAGCACCTGGGCACTTGGCTGTTTCTGTCTTTCCATACTTGTTTCCGCTGATGCCGATCCGTTTCACTACCACGAGGATTTTGAACGGCGCGACCCGGTACATTTCTGGGTGGGCAATGGGAAGCATGAGGTGAACTTCAAAGGCGTCTCCGACGAGGAAGCCCACTCGGGCAAAAAATCTTTCAAGCTCGATGTGGTTCTGAAGGGGGGCTCCTATCACTACTGGCAGGTTCCCCTGAGCGTGCCCGTGGCAGGAAAGCTGAAGATGAAGGGATGGATCAAGATCGTTGCGCCTTCCAAGGCTTCTGTTGGGCTTGGCCCAAACTATATCTTTCCGCCGACGCACCATTCAGGATGCGGGGCCTTTGAATCCTTCAAATCCACCAACGGTGAATGGAAGCCAATTGAAGGCGATCTCGTAGAAAGAGGTGAGTCGAATGCCGACGGCGTGCTTCGCAAATGGGTAGCAAATGCCACGGGCAAGCATGTGGCTGTTTTCCTCGACCGATGGGGTATCTTTGTTTACGGCGGCAACGGCAAACGCCTGGTCTGTTACATCGACGACGTAACCATAGAAGGGGATGTGCCGAAGGCCAAAAGCCACGAAGCGTTGGCAGAGGAGCGGTTTGAATCTTTTCGAAATCAGTACCAGCAGAGAGTCAAGGACTGGCAGGCCGCGATTGCCGATGCCCGAGCGAAGCTGAGTCAGTTCAGAGCGCAAGAGAAATTTGATGGACGCGCGTTGCGCCTACTTGACTTTACGACCCGGAGTGTGAAAGAAGCCGAGGCTTTTGTCGGCCAATTGTCAAAGACAGGTTATGCCCATCCGAATGAAGCCGACGAGATGAGGCAACGGGTGGAGGTGCTCGAGTTCGCCTTGCCCAACCTGAAAGCAATCCTCAAAACCGGCAAGGTGAAATCGTTTGTGACAATGGCCATCCAGCCCATCACCAACAAGCGGGTCCTGCCGACGTCATTTCCCATTCCCGGTCTCATTTCAAGAAAACTGCAAGCCACCGCATGCCAGGGCGAATATGAGCCCACCAGCTTTGCTGTCTATTCTTTCGAGAAACTGGGGGGCCTGCGCGTCGAAGTTGGAGAACTGAGCGGGCCGGCAGGAACGATCCCGAAAAACGCGGTGGATGTTCGGGTCGTCAAAAGCTGGTTTCAGGGCAAAGGAAACATCGGGCGCAACCAGGTGCGCGTGCTCAAGCCAGAGTTGCTCCTCAAGGATGATGGGTTGATTCGTGTAGACCTGGAAAAGAAGCGCAACTTCATGAGGCACACGGACGATGCCGGCCGTACTACCTGGGTAGACATCAGCCGCGATCTGGACGAGGGCGCAACTGCCGACGATTTGAAGGAGCTCCGGCCAAGAGACACGGAGGAACTTCAGCCAGTAGATGTGGAACAGGATACAGCGCGGCAATTCTGGCTGAATATCCACGTGCCGGAAAACGCAGCGCCAGGCGCCTATCAGGGCAAAGTTCGTCTGCGTTCGGCGAATGCTCCCGAAGAAACGCTTTCGCTGGAACTTCGTGTGCTGCCGTTTCGCCTCGCAGATTCACCACTCATCTATTCCATCTATTATCGGTCAAAGCTCTCATCTGACGGCAAGCCGACCATCAGTTCCGAGTACAAATCAGATGAGCAATACCTCGCAGAGGTAATGAACATGAAGGCCCATGGAGTTTTGCACCCATCCAACTATCAGGCATTCAACGAAGGGCTGCGGAAGGTGCTGGAGATGCGAAAGCAGGCAGGCTTGCCCCAGGGACCTTTCTTTTCGCTTGGAATCGGTACGGGCAATTCCGGCAGCCCGGCCAGCCTGAGATCTCTCCTGGCACGCATCCGCAAATGGCAGAAGCTGATCCGCGAATTCGGCTACGACACGCTTTACATCTACGGTCTGGATGAAGCGAGGGGCGAGCGGCTCCTCTCTCAACGCAAGGCGTGGAAGGCAGCGCAGGAAGCAGGCGCCAAGACCTTTGTCGCCGGCTACAAAAAGACCTTTGAGGCGATGGGCGGCCTGCTCGATTGCCTTGTTTATGCCGGATATCCCAGCCCGGAGGAAGCGAAGAAATTTCACGACGTGGGCAGCCTTATCTTCAGCTACGCCAATCCGCAGGTCGGCGTTGAAGAATCGGAAACCTACCGTCGTAATTTTGGCCTGGTCCTCTGGAAAGCCGGCTTCGACGGCGCGATGGACTACGCCTATCAGCATGCCTTCGGCCACATCTGGAATGATTTCGACCACCACCATTACCGGGACCACGTGTTCGTCTACCCCACCATCAACGGCGTGATCGACACCCTGGCCTGGGAAGGTTTCCGCGAAGGCGTCGATGACGTGCGGTACCTGGCAACGCTGCTTAAAGCCATCAAGGAAGCTGAGGCGACCGGCAAGAATCCTGAGAGTGTCAGTAAGGCGCGGGAATGGGTAAACAACCTGGATCCTACCGGAGACCTGGATAAACTGCGTGCAGAGATGGTGGGCTTCATCCTCGGCCTGCGGAAGGACTGATGCACATGCCAATTGAGTGGAAGCAACCAGGACTCATCAGATGAAAATATTGTTTGTTGGGACTGGCGGATTCGAGCCGGAAATCGGAAGTGATTCCCCGTGTATTCTCGTGAATGGAAGGTACCTCGTAGATACTGGTTGGAACTGTGTCTTCAAACTCAAGCAATATCGAATCGACCCGCGAAACCTCACGACTTTTTTCATCTCACACTTTCACCCGGATCACTATCTGGGTCTCGCCGGTCTCCTGTTTTTTATCGGCGTTCGGACCAGAGATGAAAGACCGAATCGGCAACCGCTGACGATCGTTGGCCCCGACGAATTCCTTCACGAGAGTGTGCAGAGAACGCAGCAGTTCCTGCAGTGGGATAACTTTCCCGAACTGCAGATGGACTTAGATCTGGTCCCACTTGCTTCCGGTGATATATACGAAAACGATGAAATCTTGGTCGAGGCAATTGACTTGTCACACACCACCACGCTCAGTGAACCTGGCAGGCCGATCATGTCGCTCGGCTACATCTTCCGTGAGAAAGATTCGGGCGCTTCGTGCGTCACCGCATGGGACACCTCGTGCAACCCGGGAATAGTTGAAGCCATTAGAAACACTCCCGTCCTGATTCACGACATTGGCCATACTTCCCCACGTGATGCTGCTCGAATCGGCAAGATGGCAAAGGTTGGCCGTCTGTTTCTCATCCACTTCAACGGTGATGGAGAAGAGCTCCTGAGGGAAGCCAGAGAATTACTGCCAGAGACCTATCTTGCTGTCGAAGGTAACAGAGTTGAACTGTGAGCCGCGGCAGATCGCGCAAGGAGATATCCATGAATACAATCAAACAGCTCGAGACACTCTTGCCTTGTGAGTCTCTTCCCGGCGAAGCGGTGGCACTGAATGCCGGGAACAGTGAGTTCTTACCCCGGGAAGACGGCAGCCCGATCCTGGTCCGGTGGAGTCCTCGTCAGGTGGACCGTTCGCTGCTGCCGCCCACTTTACTTTTCACCGATTTGGAGAGTGGAGAAATCAAGAAGCAGGTTCTACCCAACGGTTATGCCGCGCCGTGGGGTAAAGTTTGGGGGCCGGATGGGATGTTATACATGGGGCTTTGGGGCCCGGCGGAAATCATGCGCTACGACCCGGCGAAGGTGGAATACGAACACCTTGGCGCTATCGAGAAGGGCGAACGATTCATCCCTCATCTGACAATCGGCACCGACGAAAGGATCTACGGGCTGACCGGGCAGTCGGGGCACGTGCTTTCTTATGACCCAGCCACGGGAGAAGTGGTCCACTTTGGCCGACAGGGCCCTCAACGGGACTACCACATCTCCTATTCCGGCTCCATTGGCGTGGATGACGATTACATCTATACGACGTTCGGGAATGTGCCGAAGGAGACTTGGACGATCTCTACCAATAAGGCATCAGGTGAGCAGGCCATGCTCGAAGAAATCCAAGGAGCGGACATTCGCCAGGGGCGGCTTGGAGTGACCGCCTCGTTTGATGGGCAGGATTACTGGCTCTGGCAGGGACAGGCGATCCCGAAAACAGACGAGGGAGAGCTTCCGCCCTGGCCGGAACGGGAACTTCCTCATCGGAAGTCTGCTCCCGAAATCAGAGGTAAGCCGGAGTTGCTGCCGAACTCGACTTTGGTTGACGCAGACGGCTCAACCATCCTGCATTACCGGCTCAATGAAGACCACGACTGGAGGACTGTATCCTATCAGGTCGAAACCGAGGCGGTGATCCTGAAACGGGCCGAGACACTGCCGGACGGTCGAATCATTGCCAGCACGGAGGGCTATGAGGGCTTCTACTCGCTGGCCCCCAAGTCAGGCGAATTCAAATTCTGCGGCATCGGGAACGGCAGCGTTTCAAGCGTACTCGTTGTTGAAGAAAAGATGTATGTCGCCGCCTATCCAGGCGGAACCGGTCTAAGTGTGTGGGACACTTCCAAGCCGTGGAATCAGTGCCGAATGACTCCGGATCATCCGGACGTGCAAATCACCGAACCGGAAAGCAATCCCCGCAAGTACGGCCGATGGCACCGCGCCGGAAATTTTCAATTCACGAACGCGCTGATGCAAGACAACGACGGCACGCTCTATGCCGCGATGCATGGCGAACGCCACAACGTCGGAGGCATTCTTTGCTGGTGGAATCTGGAGTTGGGTGAACAGGATTATCTGCGCGAGCCTTTCGGTCTTTACGACATAGCGTCAGGGACGCCCGCGCTGGGCAAGTCCAAGTTCGTCTATTCGTCATTCACGGTGAAAGGTCTCGAAGGCGAAACCAAGCCCGATACTGCCCGGCTGTTTGTTTTCGATACCGAGCGCAAAGAACTTGACTGGTTCATCGAGCCGCTGGAAGGAATCGATTGCACCGGCCTCGTGGAGGAGACTCAGCCGGGCGAACTGATGCTGGCAACGGTCCGGGGCGCCAACTGGAACTACAAGACGCATCCGGAGTGGCACGTGAAACACGAAGGCAGCATTCTCTACAAGGTGGATATGAAGACCCGGGAAGTGACCGAGCGCGTCGAGCTCCCTGGCCTGCTCGGCGGACGCCGCGATTACTTCTGGCACATCGATTTCCGCAAAGGCCCGGATGGAATGGTCTACACGTTCTACAACGAGCCCGGATGTGAGGATTCCAAAGAGGCCCGGGAATGGATCGAACAGAACTCGCACGATCCCCTCGCGCACTGCCGGGTAGATGCGTATCCCGGGACACAGCTTGTCCGAATCGACCCATCGACGCTCGAAGTGACAGCTATCGCCGATGTTCATCCGCCAAGCGACATTACCTTTGCCGGCCACGATATTTACGTTACAGGCCGCCCGAATTTCCGGGTCGTGCGTGATGCATTGTTGATCTGATCGCGTGGAGCGGGGACAGGGCAGAATTGCTTTGCAGCGGCAGAATGGAGCTAAGGACGTAGGATGATGCGACCTCCCGACGGGCGGGACGCCATCCTGCGATTCGGCAAAATCCACTCCCAAACCACGTAATTCATGAAGTCCACCATCATCCATTCTGCTCTCGTGTGCGCCCTTGCTTCGTGCGTGTCAGCCGAGCAGGCAGTGATGATCAAGAATGGTGTCCTGGTCGCTGCCATCACCCCGAGCTCATCCGGTAGTCTGACATCGCTCAAGCGGACAGGCGGAAAGTCAGATCTGCTTTCCGGTCCTTCGTTCGTTGATGTACTCGTGCTGCCGGGCCGCAGACGAGTCAGCCTTGCGAGCCAGGCCTACGACGTAAAGGACAGCGATGGTAAGACGGTGACACTGATGACCACATTGTCTCCGGAATCGGGAGATGGAAAGGTCGCCGCATTCGCCGGACTGCAAATCAACAAACGTTTCTCGCTGTCTTCAAAGACTGCAAAACTTGGCATCGAGTACGAGCTCACTAACACGGGAGAGCAGGCGCTCGCAGTATGCCTTGGAACACACGTGAGCCTGGCTGCTGAACCTGCCGACAGTCTGTCCGTCCCTACACGATTCGGGGCTGTCACATATCCTATCCCCAAAGCCGGGCGTCTCCCTTTCGCTCTTGGTGGAGGCCGGTACGCGTTTCTTTACGACCTGGCAGAGAGTTGGTTCGGAATGCTCTCAGAGCGTGGCAGATCCACAATCGTTGGTTTTGAACCCACTCATGCTTCGTGCCTGAAAGTCGCAGGCAGGGGCAGCACGGTCGAAGTCCTGCGGACCACGATAAAACTTGACCCTGGAGCCGCTTTCAAAACTCGTGCATGGGTGATGAGTCAGAAGGGGCTGAAGCGCATCACGGGCGCCGCAGGCGAACTGGCCGCGGAAGTGAGCGTTCCCTCTGAAGCAGACGGCTCACTCCCGCTCGAACGCCTGGAGTATCGGGACCGAATGAGCAAGGTGGCCGCGGCAAGCCTGGACAAAACTATTGGCGCTGATTTGGGCGGAGCGGACGAGGAAATCGTCGATGACGACATTGACGCGCTGGTAGAGGAAGAGGAATCCGGCGGACCGACTCAATACAAGGGGCCGCCCATCGAGGTCCAGATGAAGCTTGCCCCCGCGGCGGCTCAGAAAGTTCGGGTACAGTGGAAGCTGCGAAGCTGTCGCAGAGACGAGTGGGAATCTCTGACCGAAAACAGGCTGACACTAGCGGCTGGGAAACTCGCTTCCTTGAAAATCAAGATCCCGATCAAGAAGAAGGGCACGTATGCCGTTCGTGCCGAGGTATGGAACGACAATCAGCCGGTCAGCCAGCGCGCCAATCTTATCGCGGCAATCGAACATCCGATTGTTGCCGGTGTTCCGAATGGGTTTTATGTGCGGCCCGCGTCTGAAAAGAGCGGCGACGTATACGACGAGTTCAAGGGCCAACTCTGGGTGCCGTCGACCGAGGTGAAACGTTTTCCGCTGCCGTTGGGCAAGGCTCTTTCCCGCGGGCCCGTACGCATGCTGCTCGCTACACCGCACTGGACCTCTCGTGGACTGGTCGAGATCCAGCATCGACTGGATGTAGACGTCGACGCGGTCATCGGCGGCCGCTACTACAACATCACCGGCGATGAGCGGGCATCGAGCACCGAGGTCGAGGCGATGCGGATGTTCCTGAACAAGCCTCACGAAGTCATCGTCTTCGCGGTGAGTGCAGGGGACTACTTTCCGTTCGACATTATGGACGAGATCTTTCGCCAGGTGGAACACGAAGGCGCGGGCCTGGTATTCGTGAGCGTGGCCAATCATCTGGGCGAATTGGATGCCCTGCTCGATGCGCTGAAGAAAACGGGAAGCGAGGAGGAAGATCCGAGTATGTTCCCACATGTCAAGACGGGACACCTCGGGAAAGGCCGAATCGTCGTTAACACTGAGCCCTTCATGTATGTGCGCCCCCGTTGGTACGGCTCCAATGAATCCGAGATGCAGCGTCTGTTGCACTCGATTCTGTGGGCAGCCCGGGGCGAACCGGCCATACAGGTCAACCTGAAAGAAAGAAAGCGGTCGATGCCGAACAGCGATTTGGCGTCAAAGCCTCTGACATTGCTGTTGAGGAATTCAGGGGACACCCCGCAGAAGGGCAAGGTTCGGCTCACCTTTCGTCGCAATCTGTTGAGCGCCTACCCTTTCTACCGGACAGGAAACGAGTTCGCGTATCGCCCGCAGGTCGGATGGGAGCAAGCTGCGCCGGCGATGGAGCAGCCATTCATGGCTGGACCCGGCGAGGAGACCCGTGTCTCCTTCAGACCTCCTCTCCTTCCGGCTTGTGAATACGATCTCGATATTCAAATCCTGGATGAGAATGGCGCGGTCGTGCAGTGGGAATCCATACCAAAGGAACTCACGAACGATGCCCAGATCACGCAAGCCACTCTTCACACGGGAAAAGGCAGCAGCAGCAAGTCTTTTGACCTGTCGACCAGCCAGCCCAATGAGTGGTTCCGGGCTGACGCGGTGGAGACGCTGCACATCACGTGCGCGGTGAACACCAATGGCGAGGCCGTTCAGGCGCGTTTGCAGGGCTTTGACCCCTGGGGGCGGATGCCCTTCGATCAGCAAGTTCCGCTGGTCGCGGAGGGGGACAAGACCACTGCGATCTTCACACAGCCGCTTCATTCGTGCGTTCATCTGATCTGTGTGCTCCGGTTCAGTCTCCTGGATGCGAAAGGCCGGGAGTTGTCCGAACGACGCGTGCTGTCATTTGTCTCGACGCCTCCCAGGCTGCGGCCAAAGTTCGAGCTGCGAGGCTACGCTGAAGTAAGAGTCGCCAACGACGTTACCGACTACGAAGTGCGTGTCGGCGGGGAAGACCCCCTTACCCTGGCGTGGCATAACGTGCGCAAGGCCGGCTACGGCGGATACATTCCAAAGGCAGAGAAGATTCTCGAGCCCGGATACAAGCCGCTCGATCTACCGGGCACCGGCGACCTTGCTGCCAGTCTCGATCTCGGTGAACGAAAAAAAGAGGACGACGAAGATCTCGTCGAGGAGTTTGAGAAAAAGGAGATCGACCCCAAGAACGGCTGGTTTCGCGTGCCCTGCTACAACAACCCGACCGACCGCAAAAACATCATTGGCTGGGTCCGCCAAAGCTACAAGGGCTTCTCTGCATGCTATCCGTATGCTGGCTTTGCGATCGACGAATTTGTCTATGCGAAGGAGCACGACCCAAACAACAAGGTCTCCTTTTTCAGGAGGGCGTTCATTCCCCAGCGGGACATGAACATCTGCCGCTGCCGGCACTGCCTCGCCGCCTTTATCAAATATGGAAAGTCCCTCTTCGGCGGCGATCTTTCAAAGCTCAACTCTGAATGGGGCACGGCGTTCAAGGCATGGAAAGATGTCGATCCCCCACTCACCGCAATCGACAACGAGACGCCGCCTCCGCCAAAGAAGTGGCGACACATCCTTGCACATCGGGACTTCATCACCCAGCACGTGAGCGACCTGATGACCGAAGTCGATCACGCGATCAAGCAAGTGCACCCGGAATGCCTGACCGGGTTCTCCGGGTTGTGGAAGACCGGCATCACCATGGGTGTAGACATTTACCAGCTCTCAAAAAACATGATCTACAACATGCTCTACGGCGACATCGACATATGGACGGACTTTGGCCGTTCTCAGGCCGTGCGATGGACCGGCTACGGCCGCAAGTATCGACTGATGCAAGGGAATGTCGGCCCCTATCGTGAGATTCTTGCAGGGCAGACTGGGGTGGGCTATTACGGGAAGTGGATAAACCCGATGCACCGCGGTGATTTCACGTTTCACACGGAACCCATGCGGTTCTTCAACGAGGTAAGAAACATCAAGGAGAGTGGGATTGACCGCCTCGTTATCGGCCAACGTTACAGAGATAAAATCGCGCTCTACTACAGTCCCCGGGATATCAATCTGGCGCAGTTGGAGGATTGGTTCGAGGATGCGCCGAAATTCGTAGCCCGGATGCGAAACTGCGGCCGCAGCTACGTGGAATTCTGCAGCAGCGAATACCGCACGTATCGGGCCCTCCTGCGTCGTCGCCACCTTCAGCCGTTCTGGACAGCGTACGCCCACCTGGAGGATGGCCATTTCGGCGAACGTTTCGGCACGCCCAAAATCCTCTTCCTGCCGTACGCCCAAACATTTAGCTTGCGACAGATCGAAACGTTGCGGAAATACGTAGCAGAAGGGGGAGTATTGGTCGGAGACGTCAATACCGGCCGGCGCAATGAACACGGCCGCCCGTACGAGACCAGTCCGTTGGACGAAGTTTTTGGCCTGAAGAGAATCGGCCAGCTTCAGATTCGATATCGAACTGGCGCGACTTCAGACGAAGGCACGGTCACATTCGGTAAGGCATTTGGTGGCGAACCGTTCTCCATGAAGTTTGCCGCGGTTGGCCCCGGCGACGTGGTTACTGATACGGCACAGGCTCTCGCCTCTTACAACCTTGCCGGCAAAACGCATCCCGCATTTCTGGTGAATGATTATGGCAAAGGAAAAGCCATCTATCTGAATTTTATCCCGTCCGGATACGTCGCCGTCGAGCTGAGTGGCGAGGGTGAAGAGAGCACGACTAAAACTCTTAAAGGAAAGACCGGCGAATACTTCCAACGCTGCTTTAGCAGAATCCTTCAGCCCGCCGCCATCGATCAGCCAATGAAATTCGTCGGACGTGGGCTTGGCAGCGCCCGCTTCGGTGCGGGTGATCTTTCCTACATCGGCGTGGTATCGGGTCGCGGTCTCGAAGCGTTACGCGTTCCCTATCAGATCCAAATACCTGAAAAGAAGCACGTTTACAGTGTCCGGGCCCGCGAATACCTGGGCTTCAACGATCTGTTTACATTCAAACTCGATGAAAAGACTCGCCGCGCCGGAGACATCATCTCCCTGCTTCCTTACAAGGTTGAAGGGCTCAAGGTCGAAGCGCCGAATTCTATTCAGGCGGGCGATAAAGTCTCATTCGCAGTAAGGGTGTTACCTGAAGTAGCGCAGTCGCAGCGTCACGTCATCGCCGTCCGCGCTATCGATCCCAATGGCAACGATCTTCACTGGTACCGGCACAGCATTGAGACCGAAGAAGGCGTTGCAGACAGCTTCATCGGCATCCCAGCCAACGCGCCGCCAGGAAAGTGGATTCTGCGCCTGACGGACGCGGCATCGGGAGTCACAAGGGATGTCCCCGTTGAGGTGAAACGATAGCAGCGGCGTTTTGCGGCCCTAACAGGAAGGTCTCCGGCTTGGAGGCCGGTTGTCCGAAGAAATCCTAACATTGAGCCGCGCCATCAATCGCATCCTGCTCAGGAATTGAATGAAGAATGACGATTCCTGATTTTCGATTTTCGATTTTCGAAGTCAGAAATATTCCGCTTAAACGAATGACTGACTCAGAAATCAGAATCTAACAATCAACACTCTTCATTCGGATTTCTGAACTGGAATCGGGTCCTTCGGCAGCATCATTGCTGACTCAATTGAAGGTCCAGAGGCACATCCAGTTCGTTGCCGACTTCTTCGAGCAGTTGCCGGTGTTCTTTGCCGAGTGGGATTCCCTGTTCTTTCCATAAAGCGAAACGCTCCGCTTCAGGCCCGCCAGGGAGATAGGGCTTTTCGCAGCCGGGCATCGGCTGCATTTGCGAAACCAGCCGGTGGTAGTCTTCCATCTCTGCGAGGAACGTATCTCGTGGTATAAACCGGTCGATGTCAACGGCAAGGATGAAGCTGCCCTGGTTGGCGCCCTGCCAATCCCGATGGGCCTTGCGCATATCGGCAGGGACACCACACAGCAGGCCGCCAAGTGTCTGGCAGATAGTTCCGAGGCCGAGGGATCTGAAAACAAGCCCTGGGGCAAGTTCATAAATCTTGTTGCCGACGTCGCGATAGATGTCGTGCATGGCACCAAAATCCAACAGCAGGCCGGGCGCGTTCCCCGCAGGAATGCCGAACGAATGTGGGGAGCCCCCGCCGGCACCCAGGACCAAACGATCCGGGCTCAGCCGCATCTGCGCACCAGAGGTAACGTACCCAATCAGCCCCGCTTCCATCACCATTCGTGAGTAGAGACCCGCCGCGCCGATGTGTCCATGATTGCGAGTCACGGCGATGGCTACTCCCATCTCTCTGGCCTTCGGCACGATGGCGCTAGCGGCCTTGTGGGCTGCGAAATATCCAAGGCTGCCATCACCGTCGAACACCATCGTCGTTGGCGACTCATCCAGAATACGCACATCCGGCGCGGGATTTAACCGGCCACTATTGAAGTGGCTCACGTACGCCTTCACCTGGCGAGTGCCGTGGCTGAACACACCTCTCAGGTCGTTGCTGGCGAGAAGGGTACCTAACAGTTGCGATTCGGTCTCGCGCAGTCCAGCCTTTGACAGACATGAAGAAACGAAGTTGGCCAGCAGGTCTGCATCGACGCGGGTGAAATCTTTGGGTGGGGTGTTCATTCTTTAGTTCAAATCCACTGGTTTCGGAGACAGAATCGGCAGCTATCATTCGGTTGTCTACCGGATTCGGCAAACTGCAAACGGTCACCTTTCGTCCGAGCACATCTCATGCATTACGAAGTAACGGCCCGATTCATTGAAGCAACCGCGAATGATTTCCTTCGCAAACTTCTTGATGGAACCATTTCAAATCAGAAGCCCGCTGGCCGCGAGTTGGTCGCGTCGATGAATCGTGCCGTGGTAACGAACACCGGCGAAATCAAGTGGAGCGAGGTGTGCCATTGCAGCCCTCCTTTAGCCCATGAACGGGACACTGTCCTCGACCATCACTTTACGGGAATCAACACGAACGAGATTGATGGCTATCAGGGCTACGAAGGGCGTCCCTTCATGGAACATCTCCGCGAACTCGCGGACCGTGCTCCCTGACGAGGAGCGGGGATCAGGCGCAAAGGGCGTTCAAACTTGAAGAGATAGAACTTTTTCGACTCGGTTGGCCGCGACATGTGGCCACAGGCTGCTGGCAGCCTGTGAGGCGAAATCAGTCTGCGAACAATCCTGATTCAGATTCTCTGTCTCTCCGTGTTGTGCGGAGGAGGTCGAAGCTGGACTCGTTAGTCCTCCCTTTCAACAATCCCGTCCCAGACAGGTGAAATCCCACCTTTCACTCCAGGCGAAACGTTTCTCACGGGCGATTGCACTTTCGCACCGTGCTCCACCAGAACATCGAAGTAGGGTTCACGGGTCTCCTTCATCAGGTCCAGCAGGAGTTGTTTCATCTCCAGTGCTTTGGCCGGTTCACGTTCGATAAGGTTAACCAGCTCGTTGGGATCGTTTTCCAGATCGAAAAGCCATTCGTGACCGGTTTCGTAAAAAGCGTATTTCCACTTCTCAGTCACCACTCCCCGCCAGTCGAGAAAATCAAGATTCCAGCGCGGGTTGCCGACCATTTCCAGCAGCACTGCGTCAGGGCCATCGAATTCTTCATCTCGGATCGCAGGGGAGAAGTCCTGTCCCTGGACATGCGGAGGAATCTCCAGCCCGAGGAACCCCAAAGTTGTCGGCAGCAAATCAACCAGGCTGAAGAGCTCCGCTCGTTTCCCCTGCGCGGGGATCCGTCCGGTCCCGTGAAAGATGGCCGGGATGCGGACGGATTCTTCGTGCGGGTTCTCTTTGCGATTGATCTGGCCGTGGTTGCCCATGTAGTCGCCGTGGTCGGAAAAATAGATCGTGACCGTGTTGTCCTTGAAGCGCGGGTGGCCCTCGAGAGTTTCCATCAGCTGACCGATATTCTGATCCAGGTTCTCCACCATCGCATAGTAGGTGGCCAACTGTTCACGCATTCGCGGTGTGTCCTCGAATGCTGGACGAGTCTCGAGATCTGCGGGGTCGAAACGCATGTTTTCCTCTGGCGCTTCCAGCGGAAAGTGCGGTGGCTCGACGCTCAAGACCAGGAACAGCGGTTCCTCTTTTTCATAAGAGCCCACGTAATCGACGGCCAGATCGGTGAGGAAGTCGGTCTGATAGCCGGTCATTCTGCGCGGCTCGAGCTCGTTTTCATGATAGTAAAAGCCCTTGAAAGGCGCGTTGTTTATCTCGAACCCATACCAGTCCTGAAAGCCTGCCCGATGATGCTCCGGCGTGCGGCTGGGCCAGCGGGTGAATTCGTCACGGTTTTCGCGCACGGTGGCCGGGAGCTGATCGTGAACGACGCCGCAGTGCCACTTGCCGAAATAGGCGGTGTGATATCCCGCGTCCCGCAGGAGCGTTGCTGAGCTCGGCGCGCTGATTTTGAAGTTGTCAAAGAAGCCCTGCACCGGCCCCGAGTGCGCATAACGCCCGGAAAAAATCGTGCCTCGGGACGGTGTACAGATTGGGCAGTTTGAGTAGGCGCGCTCGAAAGTGACGCCTTCCTCTGCCAGCCGATCCATGTTAGGAGTCAGCACGTTCGGATCACCCATGTGGCTCATGGCACCGCCGAAATGTTCGTCGGAGAGGATGTAGATGATGTGTGGATGGTTTGGTCCAGGCATGCTTGTTCTCTCGTTGAGCTCACTGATAAAGGACTACCGCCCGCCGTAGTAGATGGCCCCGTTGCTGCGCCCGCCAATCCGGACAGCACAAGAAATGATTCGAACATCATCTGCAAGGCTCTGACACTGCACTCAACCGGCGACTTGTCCCTTGGCGGCCTCCACCACTTTCTCCACCGTAAACCCAAAGTGCGGCAGCATGTCTTCGAGGGGGGCGGATGCTCCGTAGCTCGTCATGCCGATGATGGCGCCTGTCATGCCGACGTAGCGTTCCCAGCCGAAGGTGGAGGCCATTTCGACGGCGACACGGGCGGTGACGTTCGGCGGCAGAACGGAGTCACGATATTCCTGCGACTGTTTTTCGAAAAGATCCCACGAGGCCATGCTGACCACTCGGGCCTTGATGCCTTCTGCCGTCAACTGTTCGTATGCATCCACACACAGCGCTACCTCGCTGCCGGAAGCAATGAGGATGACCTCGGGATCACTATCGCTGTCGGCGAGGACGTAGCCTCCGTTGGCCACGCCTTCCGCGCTGTTGTATTTGCTTCGGTCGAAAACCGGCATGTCCTGCCGGGTGAAAGCGAAGACCGCAGGCTGATGACTGTTCCGGAGGACGACTTTCCACGCTTCGATGATTTCGTTTGCGTCGCCTGGACGGAAAACCGAGAGACCCGGGATAGCGCGGAGTGAGGCCATATGCTCGATGGGCTGATGGGTCGGGCCATCTTCGCCCACTCCGATTGAATCGTGGGTGAAGACATAAATCGGCGCTATCTCCATGATGACGCCGAGCCGAAACGTCGCGCGGGAGTAATCGGAGAAGATCAGGAATCCAGCTCCGTAAGGACGCAGCTTCGAGAGTGCCATTCCATTGATAATGGAACCCATGGCATGCTCGCGAACGCCAAAGTGGAAGTTGCGCCCGCCGTAATTCTCTGCGCTGAAATCCGATTCCCCGTCGAGCAGCGTCTTGGTGGAAGGCGCCAGATCGGCTGAGCCACCCATGAGCCAGGGGATGTTTCCGGCGAGAGCATTGAGGATTTTGCCCGAGGCCGAACGGCCGGCGATGCCCTTCTCGTCTGTTTCGAATTCAGGAAGATTGGCATCCCAGCCTTCGGGAAGCTCGTTCGCCTGCATGCACTCGAGGTGGCCGGCCTGATCCGGGAATTCGCTCTTGTATTCGGCAAGCTTTGCTTCCCACGCTGTGCGTGCGGAAGCGCCTCGTTCGCCGATGTTGGCCTTGAAATGCGCGGGCACTTCATCGGGGACGTGCCACTTCTCATGAGTCCACCCATAGAATTCCTTGGTACCGGCGATCTCATCCTCGCCCAGCGGTGCCCCGTGTGCGTCGTGTGTATCCTGCTTGGTCGGCGCTCCCCACGCGATGTGGCTGTCGGTGACGACCAGGGTTGGCGCATCGTCGTTGCTCTTGAAAAACTCGATCGCTTTGTTGAGTTCGTCCAGGTCGTTCGCATCCTCCACATGCGTCACGTTCCAACCGTATCCCTTGAAACGTGCGGCGACGTCTTCGGTGAACGCCAGCTTTGTCTCACCTTCAATGGTGATCTTGTTGTTGTCATAAAACCAGCAAAGGTTGCTCAGTTTTAAGTGGCCGGCGAGTGAGGCCGCTTCACTCGTGATGCCTTCCATCATGCACCCGTCGCCCGCGATGACGTAGACGTCGTAGTCGAAGAGCTCATAGCCCGGCCTGTTGAAATATTCTGCCTGCCACTTTGAGGCGATCGCCATGCCGACGCTGTTGGCCGCTCCCTGGCCCAGCGGCCCGGTGGTGGTTTCGATTCCTGCGACCAAATGAGATTCGGGATGCCCGGCACATTTACTGTGGAGCTGTCGGAAGGCCTTTATGTCATCGATGCTGATGGCGGGCCCGCCATTGTCTCTGGTCTGCGTCAGATGCAGCATGGAGTAAAGCAGCATCGAAGCGTGCCCGATGGAGAGGACAAACCGGTCACGATTCGGCCAGTCCGGGGCCGCCGGGTCGTAACACATGTGATGATTCCAAATCTCGTAGGCCACTGGCGCCATGGCCATCGCCGTGCCGGGGTGACCCGAGTTCGCCTGCTGGACCGCATCCATCGAAAGTGTGCGAATGGCATTAATACATTTGAGAGCAATATCGTCGGACATGCGCCGTTCCTCCTGAAAAGTGACCGGACCTGACTGGCTGGGATTGTTAGGCTGTGCGTGTGGTCCGTCAACGCGAATCGATCTGGTTCCACTTCATTCATTCTTCAGATCCCCAGTCTGGCTGTCTGCTTTCGGCGCAGAGAGAGCCGCTGAAAGCATCCACTGTGCACCTGCTGCCAGTGCGTGATAGATTAGATTCCAGTTAACTGGTATGGCTGCGCAGGCACAGGAAGGAGCAGTGAAATGTACCGAAAACATGCTCTCGCACTATCACTATTCGTTCTTGCCGGTTGCAGTCAGACCCGGCACTACAGCTATCGATCTCTTGAAGAGGAGAGTGGTTATTCAGCACGGCATGGGAGCGCTCGATACTCCCTGAATGCCGACGATGGCAAGCCTGTCAACGTCTATGTGAATTGTCGCGCTATCAGACGTACTGATGTGACCGAGGGAACTCAGAAGGTCTATTTTGACTTTCGCGTACGTAACCAATCTGACGCTGCATGCGAACTTCTGCTGAGCGACGCTGTCCTCAAAGATGACGATGGGAACGAGTTCACGAAGCCGCGGCTCTCAAAGGATTCCAAGTCGCTTGAGCTCATCGATAAGTTTACGGTTGCATCTGGAAGAAGAGCCCGGGCCACCACCACCTTCGAAATTCCGAGTGATGTCAAGCTCGCCAAAATCGGATCGGTGAAATTGAATTGGAAGTATTCTTTCGAAGGCGACACCGGTAGCATCGAGAGCAAGTTCGTGCAGGCAACATCCCCCGCGCGGCATCACTATTCTACGTGCCCGTACTACGGCCACTTCATGAGTAGTTCCCTGCTTCTCCACTCTCCTGCGTTGAGGTATGGGGGCAGCCTTCATTATGGATTCTGTCCCTGCGGCTGGCGCTGAGGATGTTTGATGGCAGATGGTTGGTTGATGTAAAGCAGCGGAAAGCTC
>Ga0066834_10000593_pt1 | contig 17277 bp, 16 predicted proteins | sample ETNtaG_30_FD_66729 | JGI IMG/M metagenome (GOLD analysis project Ga0066834, IMG submission 66729) | Marine microbial and viral communities from oxygen minimum zone, Eastern Pacific Ocean - ETNP201306PF43B | ecosystem: Environmental > Aquatic > Marine > Oceanic | place: Pacific Ocean: Eastern... | reverse complement strand
AAAGATTGACATCCTGGCCCAGGTGCTGTCGGAGGCTCGGCAGAAATGGCTTTACGCGGCCGCGGATACCGGAGGGTTGGTCATCTGTTTCCTGCTGACCAAAGGCGGCATGGCGTTCTTCAGAATCGCTGATGATGAAGCATTCGTCTGGCGGTCGGCCCTGGTGATCGGTTTCGGCATTATCGAACTGCAGTTCATCATGAATCTGCTCGGCCTGTTTTTTCCTGAGAGGCCGGCGAATGGATCAAGCTCGGATGAATCGGGTGAAGACGAGTCGGGGCAGGACGAAGAGCCCGAGGATTCAGAGCCTGCAAAGGTCGACAGCCCGAAGCCAGAGTCCAGAGAAGAAGCCAAACCCGAAGAAAAGGAAACAGACAAGAAGGTGCCCGAATCAGAGGCGCCGGTTGAAAAGATCGATGATCAGGGAACAGGAAACGAAAAGGAAGAAGCGAAGAAAGAAGAACAGGGAGAGGAGGAGAAGGCATGACCGCGCTCCTCGTCATCCTTGTGATTGCCCTGGCCGTGGCCGGCGCTCCGCTGTTCCTGGTGCTGGCGGCCGGCGCTCTGATCGGCTCTATGGCTACCGCGCAGCCGGATGTGGACATCCTGGCAAGTGTGATGACGAACATGTACCGGCTTTCGCAGGAATCGGTCATCGTTGCGCTGCCGCTGTTTACTTTTGCAGGCTACCTGCTCGCAGAAAGCAAAGCGCCTATGCGGATGGTCAGACTCTCGCGGGCTCTGATCGGATGGATGCCGGGAGGGCTGGCGCTGGTCTCGCTGGTCACCTGTTCCATCTTTACCGCTTTTTCAGGCGCATCGGGGGTGACGGTGATTGCGCTTGGGGGATTGCTCCTGCCGGTGCTGTTGGAGGAAGGCTACAAAGAGCGATTTTCGCTGGGACTGCTTACGACTTCCGGTGTGATGGGTCTGCTGCTGCCGCCGAGCCTGGCGCTGATCCTGTTCGGGATCGTTGCCGGCAACAACCTCAGAGGCGCTGCCACTGCCGAGGAAACGCCGAACGAAGACTACTACACCATCCTTTACCTGGATCCCGGAGCGCCGATCGATAAAATTGAGAAGGCTTACAAGGAGCTGAAAACAGAGTACCAGGAGTACATCGATGATGGCGAAGAAGATGCTGAGGAAGATCTCGCAGAGGTGGAGGAGGCGTACGCAGCCCTGAAAAAATTGGGAGCAAAAGAAAAGAGCAGCGGCCTCAGCGAGGATGAACTCAAACAACTCAGCATCGACAATCTATTCAAAGCCGGGCTTCTACCGTCACTGTTCATGCTGATTCTACTGTCCAGCTTCAGCGTTTTCCGCGGCCAGACGAGGGATGTGGAACGCCCAGGTTTCTCGAAGGTGGAATGCTGGAAGGCTTTCCGGGCAGCCATCTGGGAAGCGCCTCTTCCAGTGATCATCCTTGGCGGCATTTACGGTGGTCTCTTTACCGTGCTGGACGCGGCCGCTGTCACCGCGTTCTACGTGCTCATTGTTGAAGTATTCATTTACAGAGACATCCACCTGCGCCGCGATCTGCCGCGAGTGACCGTCGACAGTCTCGTCCTCATCGGAAGCATTCTTCTTATTCTGATGTGCGCGATGGGTTTCACCGGCTACCTCATCGATCAGGAAGTGCCGGCCAAAGTCATCGCCTGGATTCAAAAATTTGTGGACAGCCGGATCGGCTTCCTGCTGATGTTGAACGTGTGCCTGTTGGTCGTTGGATTCTTAATGGACATTTTCAGCGCAACGGTTGTGGTCGTGCCGCTGATTCTGCCTTTGGCGATCAAGTTCGGAGTGCATCCGGTTCACCTTGGCATCGTCTTCCTGACGAATCTGCAGATCGGATTTCTTACTCCGCCGGTGGGACTTGAGCTGTTTCTTGCGAGCTCTCGATTTGAGAAACCGGTGCTGGAAATCTTCAGGGCGACTTTGCCGTTTCTTGTCCTTCTGATTGTCGCGCTTCTGGTAATTACCTATGTGCCCTGGCTGAGCCTTGCACTGATCTGAGTACGCATCACATCAGATGCTGCTCAGCCACATCGATCGCTTTCAGCAGCGCCCTCGCTTTGTTCTGACATTCCTTGTGTTCCAACTCTGGCACTGAATCCGCGACCACGCCTGCACCGGCCTGGGCGTAGGCGTCTTCTCCTTTGATGACCAGTGTGCGGAGGGTAATGGCGGTATCCATGTTTCCGGCGAAATCGAAGTAGCCGACAGCTCCGGCGTACGGCCCGCGTTTGGTGGGTTCGATTTCATCGATGATTTCCATGGCCCTTATTTTGGGCGCGCCGGAAACAGTGCCGGCAGGGAAGCAGGCCCGAAACGCGTCCATCGAATTGCGGCCGTTTTCAAGCTTGCCGACCACATGCGAAGTCATGTGCATCACGTGCGAATATTTTTCAAGCACCATCTTGTCGGTGATTTTTACCGAGTTGAATTCGCTGATGCGGCCGACGTCGTTTCGGCCGAGGTCGAGGAGCATGACGTGTTCGGCGATCTCTTTGGGATCGTTGAGGAGCTCCTCTCCCATTTCCTTTTCCTCTTCCTCCGTTCGTCCGCGCCGGCGCGTACCCGCAATTGGCCGCACGTGCACCTGGCCGTCATCCACACGGCACATGACCTCCGGAGATGCCCCCACGATGTAGAGATCATCAAAAGTGAGGTAATACATGTACGGGGAAGGATTCACGCTCCGCAACGAGCGGTATATGTCAAAAGGCGGCGCTTTGGTCCTGACATGAAACCGCTGGGAGATGACCACCTGGAAAACATCGCCCGCTCGAATGTACTCCTTGCACTTATCCACCGAGTCCATGAAGTCCTGCGGCTCGAAACTGGATTCATGTTCGAGATTCGTGTCACCGGATTTCTGGATCGGCAGCAGGGGCGCGGGTGTTTCTGCGGCCAACTTGGCTTCGACTTCAGCTATCTTTGATTCTGCTGATTCGTAGGCTTCCTCGGCAGTCGCTTCGCCTGGAAAAACGTTGGTGACAATGCGCATGGTCTTATCCACATTGTCGAAAATCAGCATGGTGTCGTAGATGCAGAAGTAGAGATCCGGCAGGCCGAGGTCGTCGTTAGGAACGTCAGGCAGACGCTCGATATATCGAATGCTGTCGTAGGACATGTAACCCACGGCTCCACCGGCCAGTCGCGGCAGGTCATCTTCGACCATGGGCACGTATTCCTGCGTGAGATCCCACAGGTCAGCCAGAGGGTCTTCGGATTCGAAAGCCCTGCTTTCGCCGTCTCTCTCAATCTCAACATGGTTTCCCGATGCCCTGAAACGCCCAATAGGAGAGCTCGCCACGAATGAGTATCGCCCGACATATTCCCCACCGGTGACGCTTTCGAGGAGACAGGAGAAAGGACCCCGCTGGAGCCGTTGGAATGCCGAAATGGGCGTCATCGTGTCGGAAAGATAACAGCTATGGACGCGCACAGTTCTGCCCGTGGCATAGTGCTGACTGAATGTCTCAAAATCAGGTTCGAGCATAAAAGGAAACTGCAGAATGGTTGATTACTGGAAGATTGGAGTCTCGCCTGCATCTGGAATTACTGCCATTACCTGCGAGCGTGCTTTTTCAATTGGAGCGGGTGAACATAATTCGCATTCGCGATTATGCACATGGCTTATTGCCAGATCTGCCCCGAGCCGTAACGGCAATTCGCTCACTTCGGTCCGAATAGCTTACAGGCTGGTGGCATCGTGTGGCCACAGGGTGTATGCCACCATTCCATCGTTCCACGATTTCAATCCGCGCCATGAAAATCGCCTGTTGTGGCATCGCCCACGAAACGAATACTTTTACTTCGCTACCGACCGAACTTTCAGATCTCTTTATTCGACGTGGAAGTGAGATTGCTGATCCCGTGCTGGACGAGTTTTCGTCAGTCGAATGGGTGAGACTGCTCACCGCTTCCGCGACGCCTTCCGGGCCGATTACGCAGACAGCTTACGAAGCGTTGAAGGACGAAATCCTCGCCGGACTGCAAGCTGCACTGCCACTTGATGGGGTCTACCTGCCACTCCACGGGGCCATGGACGTGTCCGGGATCGGAGATGGTGAAAGTGATCTCGTTGGCGCAGTGAGAGAAATCGTCGGGCTCAATGTGCCGATTGCCGCAAGCCTTGACCTTCATGGCAATATCGTGCCTGAACTCTGCCTGGCAGCGGACATTCTTCATGCATATCGCACGGCACCGCACCGGGATCAGGATGCCACCCGGCGACGTGCCATAGGACTGCTGCTCCGCTGCATCGAATCAGGAACGCGACCGGCGGTTGCCCACGTAAGAGTGCCGATGCTGTTGCCCGGCGAAAAAGCAATCACAGAAGTCGAGCCCGGAAAGAGCCTCTATCGCAGGCTGGCGGGAATTGATGCCTGTGAAGGTGTGTGGACCGCTTCACTCATGTGCGGTTTTGCCTGGGCCGATGTGCCCAGCGCATCGATGACAGTTTTTGTTCTCGCGGACAGCGAGGAGACCGCCCTCAGTGAGGCGGCAGGTCTTGCTCAAGAGGTGTGGGCTCGCAGGGAGAATTTCGGTTTCGATGTCGAGACTGCCGGCATCGACAAATGCATTCAGATCGCTTCGGCTGCGAGAGACTGCGTCTTTCTGACCGACTCCGGCGACAACCCGACTGCCGGCGGCGCCGGTGACATTCCCCTCTTTCTCGAACGCCTGATCAAGACCGAAGCGCAAAACGCCCTCGTCGCTGGAATCTCGGACAAGGCCGCAGTGCTTCAATGTGCCGAGGCCGGCCGCGGCGCAGAGGTCGACCTGGAACTCGGCGGAAAGCTTGACACTAATTTTGAGCCCCTGAAAGTGAAAGCCGTCGTGGGCCACGTTTCTGACGACAGACGTGAAGCCGTCGTCAGGATCGGCGGGATCAAGGTCATCATCGCTGACAACCGGCGCGCCTACACTCGCCTGCAGCAATTCAAAGATTTGGGTTTCGACCCTCTGGCGTTCAGTGTCGTGGTTATCAAACTAGGTTACCTGTTCCCGGAACTGCGTGATATCGCGCCGCGTCACATCATGGCGTTGAGCCCCGGCTTCTCGAATGAAGTCATTGAAGAGTTGCCATTCCACAGTGTGCAGCGCCCAATTTTTCCGCTCGATCGAGATTTTGATTTTGACGCGGCAAGTGCATGCCAGGTTGTTGTGTAATGCACGCTTCAGCGTGTTCTGTAATCGAAGCCGTGCCGTTCGTGTCCGAGCCAGATGCCGATGGTGACGGTCAGACCGAGTGAGTGGGCTTTATCCAGAAGAGGAGTGATGGCCTCCTTCGCGCCCCAGGTTCGGATGGAGTTCCATCATTCCCCTTGCCCTGCTCTCTTCCGTTCTCTTCGCCGGAAGGGCATCCTGGGGTATCCGGATATCTGCCTTGGCTCTTACGTTCTCAAGTGGGGCAATAAGCAGGAAGGGACGGCCGCCTGGCACGGAATGTTCCTCGAGGATGGCACCCGGCTTGAGGCCATCAGATTTCTTTACCCCGCAAACAGTTCGCACACCCTTCTTACTCCTACAGCAGCCGTTGGCCGCAACCGAAGTAGCCACCCTCTGCATCCCGTTAGCCTAATCGGTTGTAGCATTCAGTATCGGTCCTCACTCTCTGTGGCCCAGACATCCTTGTCTGCGAATTGGCAGGCAGGGATGCCTGCCCCACTATTGGGTTACGGCCGCCAGGTCGCGTTGAGACTCAGACTATCTATTCATCACCCCACTTTCCGCCAGCCGCCTCAAGGCCGGTATTCGATCACCTTCTTTACCTGGCTCCCCTTTCGCGCAGCAATCCCCGTGGCTTGCAGGATGAGCTTCCCCTCCTCACCCTCTATCCAGACCACCTGGTAAATCGACCCTCCTACCTTGCCGACGAGTTTTTCGAATTCCTTACCTTCATCCAGCAGGGCCATCGCAGCGGTGAGGCCGGACTCAGCCGCGGCCATGCTTTTGGCTGCCAGCACATGCTCCGACTGGGTCGCCCTGACGAACCGGGTAGTGTTCAGCATGACGCTGGTGATGACTGACATCACTCCGATGAAAATGATCACTGCCGTCAGGGCCGCGCCTTGTTTTCTCTTATTCATGGTTGTCGTCTGAAAGCCGAAAAACTGAGCAATCCGCCGGGCGCATTACCGGGAGCATCCATCTTGTTCTCGAACTCAATATCTACCATCACGCCCGACGGTTGGCCCTGGAATCCAAAGATCTTGAACGAAATTCGGCCAGACCTCATGAACCGTCGCGAGCTTCCCCTTTTTCCTTCGCTGATACGCACCACGCCCCGGCCGGTAACCGGAGGAATATTCCACTCGACCTTCGAGCCGTCCTTCATCTCCATGAACAAGCCGGGCCGTTCCTCTCCTGAGATCCTCCAACTCTTGCATGCGGAAAGATCGTTCACGAGTTGGCTGCGGAATCTGTCCGCATTCTGAAATGCCATGCCCTGCATGGCCGCGGCCGAGGTCGACCGCATCAGAGATGCCACGCTTACCATTACCGTTCCGAGCATCATGGTAGCGGCCGCCATGTAGATCATGGCTTCAATCAACAGGATCCCCGAATTCCTTGTGTTCTTCACAACGATCACTTCGGCCTCCTCACCCGGATGAGCGATTCCAGTTTGAATGGTTTGCCGCTCTTGCCGTCGTGCTCGACGACGATGGAAACATACCTGAGGAACGTGCCTGTTTTACTTTCCTTCACCGAAACAGAACACCTTAAGCCTTCGATGCCCTGGGATGCGCGCAGGCCCGGCTCCACCTCGAAATCCTGTACAACCAGCGCATCTCCCTTCGCGGCCTTCAGGCGCATTATATCCAGTTGATGGTCGGCCTCGTACCGCATGATGATTTTCTGCCGGGCCATCCTGTGCTCATCATTGGCGCTGTAGAACAACTGGCAGACGGCAGTGAATACAATGGCAAGTATCGCTACCGAGATAGCGAGCTCGGTCATCAGGAATGCCTTTGCCCTTTTGGTGCGCTTCATCCAGCCAACCTCGATGTGAGATGAATCAGTGGTGAGAACAATGCAATAGTTACGAAGCCAATCATCCCCGCGACCAGCAACACGAAAAGGGGTATGACGATATTGCACATCTGCCTGAGGCGTTTTTCACAATCTTCAATGCAGCGCTCACCGACCTGATGCAGCGCACGCGGAAAGTGCCGTGAGTTATTCGCCGCCGACAGAACCCACGACGACGTACCTGAAAGTGCAAGCTCCCGGTTAATGGCTTCAGCAAGCTCCTCGCCCTCACTCACGGCATTTTCAACACGTTGCATCGCGTTGTCATTACGCCCAGCCACGGCAGCCCGGCAGGCCATCGGTAGGGCGGTTGCCGTTGCGAGGCCAGATTCCAGGAGAGTGGCGAAAGTCTCGCAGAAAGTTGCGACTGACCGGAGCCGCGGCCCTCGCCCAGCTATCCCGGATAACATCTGGTAGACAAACCTCGGCTCCGGCGGGTGGCCAACGGATGTAACTTCCCACAGGAGAGCGCGTGACACTTGAATGAACACATACAGGTAGAAAAAAAGGAACATGAACAGCCAGAAGCTTGGCTGAGGCATCTGATTCAGAGCGTCGATGCCTGCCAGGCCAAGCAGCGACAGACCCAGGAAGACAGATACACCCTTCTCGTTCATTGCCGGCGGATCGAAACCGAGAAAAAGGATCAGCATCGCCTCGATGAAAACAGGAACGAACAACGCCAGCCAACTGTGCGAAGAAACCACCGAGCATACGGTTATGAGAGCCATGGTGACCGGGGGCAGGTCCAGATCCATCTCGCTGAACATCGCCTGAAACTGCGGCACGATCTTGACCATGATGACGGACAAGATGGGAATGAGTAACAGAAGCACGCTGCCAGGATATACGCCGATCCCGATGATTTTTGCCGTGTTGGTCTCCGAGGAACGATTCTGCTTTACGTAGCTGTCCAGGAGTTCCGGCAGCATGCCCGATTCCTGTCCCACGCGAATGAGCTCGACCAGCCTTTGCGGAAAGTACTTCGACTGGCCATCGAGAGCATCGGCCAACGAACCACCTTCTTTCAATCTGTCCACCGCACGAAAAATAGCTCTGCGCAGCATGAATGGCTGGTCGACCGCGTAAGCATGCAGGCCCTCCTCCAGTGGCAGGCGTTTTCTCGTGAGCGTCGAAAGGTACTCGACGAAGAGATCCGAACGCTGCGGCCTGAGCCGAATCAAGAAGGATGCGACCAGATAAACCAAGAGTGTCAGGACAGCCGCAGACGGCACCATGTTCAACCTCCCATCGCTTCCATTAGTCTGACGAGGGGCAGGAACAGCGAGAAAACCGTCGTGCCGATCAGGATGCCAAGGATGTACACAATCACTGGCACAAATACGATATCCAGCAACGAGGCAGCCCTGGTAGCTCTCGATTCATGAAACTCAGCGGCAGTGCCCAACGTCTCCGGCAGCGATCTCGCCTTCTCGCCCATGGAGAGCATCCAGCACAGGCTGCGTGGAAAGACTTGAACTGACTGCAACGCTTCCGAAAGCGGCATACCCTCTTCGATCAGCACACTCGTCCTTAGCAGGCCCGAACGCCACCTGGTCGAAGGCGCCATGGCCGCCGCAACGATCAGGGCATCATTCAAAGGAACGCCCCCCTTCAGAAGCATAGCCAGGCTGGTGCAGATCCTGCTCAGCGCATACGACTCCCCAATCGTATTGACCAGCGGCGCGGCGCGGGCAAGGGCATCCAGAATCTCCCTTCCAACAGATGTTCCGCCCGCCACCCACAGGAACACAATCGGAATGATAATGAAGCAGCTCAGGTAATACGGAATTGGATGCGATGAGAGTGTGAATACCAATAGGGTCATCTTCGGAATATCGATTTCCATTTCTTCATACATCATCTGAAAATTGGGAACGATATTCAGAGCCAGGTACAGATAAACACCTGCCGCGGCCACCAGAACGATGCTTGGATAGATGAGCGCCTCGATGATCTTCTGACGAACTTTGTGAATGCCTTCCGTCTGTTCAGCGATCATCGTCAGGATGCCGGCGAGGTCTCCCGATGCTTCGCCGGCCCTCACCATGCTGATGTAGAGCTCGGAAAAAATGTCACTACGCTGCTGAAGCGCTTCACTGAAGGAACGCCCGTTTTCAATGTCACTGGCCACGCTCTCGACGGCCACCTGAAAGCGCCCCGAATCCATATCCGAGACGATGGCCCGCACGGCTTCGTCCAGCGGCGCATCAGTCTTCATAATGGACGCCAGATGCCGATTGAAATGAATGAAGTCATCCACATTCAGGCGGCCCTGGAGCTGCGCCGCGGCAGTCTCCGCCCGCGCCAGCATCAGGATTTCGATGTCCTTGCTCGCGAGCTGCCGTTCCGCGTCCTCGCGATTCTCAGCAGCAATTCTGCCGGCGACAATTCGGCCCTCTGCGTTACGGCCCTGATACTCAAATGCTGGCATGGCTCATGGCAGGAAGACAAGGAGAGAAGGAGAGGGAGACAAGGGGACTGGGGGACAGAAATGAACGATCAGTAGTATAGACCCGTGCCCTTCCTGCGGCAGGGGAATAATGCTGAAAAGACAGGACATGCGGGGCCGAGTACGCACGGACTATGTTCCCCAAACTTCCATCACGGTTGATATTCAATGACCTTCCTTACCGTCCGGCCTCTCTTTTCTGCGACTCCCGTCGCGCGCAGCAGGCGCCTGCCATCCGCCGCGTTCATCCAGACGACTTCGTAATTCGCGTTGCCCATCTCTCCTTTCAGGCTTGTGAAGGTCTTGCCGGAATCCAAATCCACCATCGCTTCCACAAGGCCCGATTGAGCCGCGGACATGGCCTCTGCGGCCAGCCAGTGATCCTGACGGACGTTGCCGCTGAGGCATGCTGAGAATGCGGGCAAGATCCCCCGAAGTCTCACCAGCCCGAACCAGGCTGATGTAGATATCTGAAAAGATGTCATCCCTTGCTTCGAGTGCCGCGCTCAATGATTTGCCGTTCTCGATATCAGAGAGAACGTGTTCCATGGCCATTCTGAACCGGCCCGAGACCACCTCGCTGATGACCGATCTCATCCCTTCCGGCAGTGGGGCTTTCGTCTGTGTGACGGATGCCAGGTGCCGATTGAAGAGAATGAAATCCTCCCCACGAATGCCACCGGAAATGCTCTGCGAGCCGCTGGTATCCACTCGGTAAAGAAAAGCGACGGTCAGTCCCTGTTCATTCAGAAGCGCCTCGGCCGCGGACCTGTCTTCGGCTTCGATGTTCTGAATGATGGTCTGGCCGTCCTGGCCTCTCGCCTGATATGCGAATCTAGCCATCTGCATCCTCGTTAGAGTCGTCGCGTGGCGTGGAGGAGCTTTGCAGGGGCGTTGACCGCCTCTGGACTCTCGGTCTGGCATTCCTCAACTTCCACCGTTTATCACGTCTTTCGAAAACTAGTAGGCCGAGACAAAGGCAATTTTGCGGATTTGAATGACAGTTCTCAGGGGCAGAGCCCCGGCCGTTTGCCTAGCCCAGCCCAACGGGCTGGGTTTTCGGGCAGGTCATCCTTAGGGGCAACGCCCCGGTCGTTTGCCCCAACAATTGGCATCCCTATAAATGGCCGGGGCGTTGCCCCTTTTCGAATCTCTGTACCATTCACCCAGCCCGGTGGGGCTGGGCTAGGCAAACGGCCGGGGCTTCGCCCCTGAAATCCGTCAAAACGACTCCGTCTTTCGAAAACTTGGGACTCTCGTCTTGCTTCGTCTCTGGAATCCCTGGGAACCCCTTTACACAGCGTTCTCATCCAGCGGAAAGTCAATCCTCACATTCCCCTTCTTTTGCGAAGCCATGAATCCGAGCAAGACCTCCAGCACGCGCCTTGCCTGCCTTGGCGGTGAACAGGTCTCGCCTCCATTTTCAATTACATCGATCAGCTCGCGAATCGCAGACGGCGAATCGACCAGCATGTGGTGAGGGCAATCAATTTTCTTCTTGCCGGCAGCAGTTTCCAGCTCCGCGTGTTTGTCGTTCACGCTGATTCGGCCCTCTGTGCCAAACAGTTCCCATTCACGGACCACTCCCGTCATGGTTTTATTGTTGTTGTAGAAGGCACGGACTCCATTCTTGAAATGAATGTACCCGCAGACACCCGGCTCGAGATCGGGGGTGCGGCCCCCGTCGCCTTTGTATGGCCAATAGTCTTCGTAGCCCTCCTGGAGCTCCGCGAAAACCCATTCGGGATCGGAGCGAGCGAACATACAGATCGTATCGATCATGTGCGTCCCGTTTCTGAACAGCATGGCCCTGGGCCCACCGTAATTGACAACGATGTGCTTGAGCTCGCCTATCGCCCCCTTCTCGAGGGTGTCAAAGGCCGGCCTGAAAATAGGCCGCCAGCGCCGTGAGTGATTTACCGTGATTGGCACATTGGACTTTTCCGCGGCCTCGATCATTCGGTCTGCATCCGCGAGAGTCGTGGCTATCGGCTTTTCGCAGTAAACGCCTTTCACGCCCGCTTTGATGGCATCGACCACGATGTCTGCGTGCCGGTTGTCCGAAGTCACCACGCTGATGATCTCCGGACGCAGCTCCGCGAGCATTTCCTTGTAGTCGGTGTAGCAGAGCGCATTTGGAAACCGTTCCGACCAGTGCTCCTTGAAAAAATCCAACGGCTCCTGCTTCAGATCGCAGACGCCGACGATTTCCGTTTCCGGCAACATCGCATACGCGGGCACGTGCGAGTGCGGAACGACTTGTCCGTAGCCATCCCTGTCTTTCGCGGCAGGCTTTCCCACTCCGATACCGGATAAACCAACTACACACACCTTATATGTTCTGTTACTCATTCTGACTGTTTCGTGAGGCATAAAGCGGTTCCTCTCGGCACGTATGCCGTGTCATTCAAACATCAAGAAAGAGGAGGGAACCTCGGCCTGCTCCAAATTACACGGGATGCATTGAAAAACAAGAGAGACCATGCATCTTGTCATTGCATTGGACCTTGCCTCGTCTATCCGAATCCCTGGGAGACCCATGAATACCACATCTCTGATTCTCATCACTCTCGCCCTGCCATACACCCACCAGGTCTTCGGCCAGCACGATTACAAGGCTTCGCGGAAACACATCCGCGCCGGCAGATACGACCAGGCGCTCAAGGTGTTGAACGACCGTATCGCAAAGTATCCCAATGACAGCGAATGGCACTATCAACTGGCAATCACCCGCGGCCTCAAGGGAGAGAAGGAGGAGGCACTGAAAGCTCTTTTGAAAGCAATCGAACTGGGCATCCAACCGAGCCGGGTCGCCGCAGATTCACACGACCTGTTGAAACCTGTGGCTGACCTGCCTCAAGTCATAGACCTGCTGGAAACACAGAAGAACGTACCCATCCAGGGCCCCATGCTGGGCGCGCTCAAGCCAGACGGCGTCAGCATCTGGGTACGGACATTCGGAGCATCCGAAGTAATGTTCTCTGTCGCCGATGAAGACGGGAAGCCGCTGCAGACAACTCAGCCGGTGAAAACTGCTGAAGGCGATGATTTCACCACAGTGATCCCCATCGGCAATCTTCAATCGGACACCGCGTACAGATACTCCGTTCACGTGAACGGCATCCCTGAAAAGCCGAGCTTCGAGCACACCTTCAAGACATCAAAGCCCGGCAAGTCCAGGTTCACCCTCGCGTTTGGCGGGGGTGCGGGTTACGTCACCAAACATGAGCACATGTGGAAGACGATCGCCTCTTTCAATCCCCTCGCCCTTCTGCTGCTGGGCGACAACATGTACAGCGACGATCCAAAGAGCCTGCAGATGCAGAGATTCTGCTACTACCGCCGGCAGTCACCGTCTCATTTCCGCCGGCTGGTTTCATCCACGGCCGTCTATGGCATTTGGGATGACCATGATTTCGGCACTAACGATTGCAGCGGGGGCCCCGAGATAGACGAGCCCGAATGGAAGCGACCTGTCTGGCAAGTCTTCAAGCAGAACTGGGCCAACCCCGGCTACGGTGGTGGCACGGCACAGCCGGGATGCTGGTACGACTTCCACATCGGCGACGTTCACTTCATCATGCTAGACGGCCGTTACTACCGGCATCGGCCGGGACAGACGATGTTGGGGCCGGTTCAAAAGAAATGGCTCAAAAGTACCGTGAAAGCCTCGAAAGCGACGTTCAAGGTTCTCTGCTCGCCTGTGCCATGGGATTACCGCACCAAAGGGAAATCCAAGGACACCTGGAACGGCTTTCAAGAGGAACGCACCGAGCTGTTCGATTTCCTCGCCGAAAATGAAATCGGCGGAGTGCTGCTTATGAGCGCGGACCGCCATCGCTCCGACGCCTGGAAAATCGAGCGACCCAATGGCTACGCACTTTACGAATTCAATTCATCCCGCCTCACGAACAATCACGTCCACAGCACCATGGCGGCCGCCATCTTTTCCTACAATAAGAAGCAGTCATTCGGCCTGGTGGAGTTCGACACCACCCTTGCTGATCCGACGGTGAGCTACACGGTAGTCAATATCGAGGGCGATAAGATTCACAACCTGTCATTGAAGCGGAGCGGGTTGGAGTAACCTCGTGATGACTATGCGAGGAACCGCGCCTGTCTTGGTCCTAATACTCGATGAGATGCCCGAGCTTCTGCTTTTTCGTTTCGAGGTATCGCAGGTTTGATTTATTGGGCTTCACCGGCATCTGCACCCGCTTGGTGATTTCGAGACCGTAGGCTTCGAGGCCGTAAATCTTCGCGGGGTTGTTTGTGATCAGCCGCAGCTTGCGGGCACCGAGGTCTTTCAGAATCTGCCATCCTATCCCGTAATCACGGCGGTCGGCGGGGAAGCCGAGCTCTTCGTTTGCTTCCACGGTATCGCGGCCCAGCTCCTGAAGTTTGTAGGCGCGGAGCTTGTTGATGAGCCCGATGCCGCGGCCTTCCTGGCGCAGGTACACCAGGATACCTTCGCCTTCTTTCTCGATCATCTTGAGTGCGCTGGCGAACTGCTGGCCGCAATCGCAGCGCTGAGAATGAAGCACGTCGCCGGTCAGGCACTCCGAATGAACGCGTACCAGCAGGGGCCGATCAATGGGGTTGCCATTGCCGCGAGGCCTGCCGATGTCCCCCTTGCAGAGGACGTAATGGGCCTGGTCCTCGAGCTGGCTGTAGTATGAGATGAGGTTGAACGTGCCGTGCTCGTTCTGGATCTCCTCGTGCGTCATGCGCTGGATGAGATCTTCAGATTTGATTCGGTGGGAGATGACGTCGGTAATCGTGCCTGCTTTGAATCTGTGTTTGCGAGCGAATGACAGCACCTCCTTCATCTGGGCCACTTCGCCTTCGGAATCCATGATGGAACAGATCACGGCTGCCGGCTTCATTCCAGCGAGACGCACCAGATCGATAGAAGCTTCCGTTGTACCAGCACGGACCAGCACTCCGCCGCGTCGCGCGCGCAGGGGATGAACATGCCCGGGCTTGCGAAAATCAGTGGGGCTGGCGTCGTCGGCCAGCGCGGTCTTGATGGTGGTCACCCGATCCGTAGCGGAGAGCCCGGATTTAATGAACCGCCGCGCATCGATCGTCATGGTCATCGCCGTGGCCTGGCTTTCCGGATCGTCAAAAGAAGGCAGCAGGTGAAGCTGATCGCATTTCTCTGCGGTGAGTGCGAGCCCGATCATGCCGCCTGCCTCCCGGGCAAAAGAATTGAGCTGCCTGGCGGTGATGCATTCCGCGGCAATCAGGACATCGCCCCCGGCATCACGTTCATCGCTGTCCAGCAATACGATCGGTTTGCCTTTCTTCAGGTCTCTGATCAGGTCTGGGATTTCAGAAATATTTCTTTTGGCGGCCATGGCTTTCAGCGGAGTGGGAGCCTTTCAACAACGGACAGACCGAACCCTTCGATACCGAAAATCTTCTGTCTGGAATTGGTGAGCACTCGAAGCTGTTTAAGCCCGAGCGCATTCAGAATCTGCGACCCCAGACCAAAGTCACGGCGATCCGGCCGCGTCGCTGGTGAGCGCGAAGATGTGGCATGGGGATGGACCACTTCTTCGATGCGGGTCGGGTGGCGTCTCAGCAGGACAATTGCGCCCGTGCCCTCTTTGTCGATACGGGTCTGGGCCTGTGCGAGCGTCTTACCACACGAACAGAATTGCGTGCCGAACGCGCAGCCCGGCAGGCATTCCGGCTGCACGCGAACCATGACAGGTCCAGCCCTGGGGATCGCTCTGCCAAATCGATCCAGGTCCCCCACTCCTCCCTTACACAGGGCGAGATGCGGCTCGGGATTCTGCATACTTCGAAAGGCAATCAGCCTGAAATCGCCATGAACGGTCGGCATCTCTACGTCTTCGAGGCGTTCGATGGTCTCTTCGTGGCCCAGCCGGAACTCGATGATATCGGCGATTGTGCACATCTTGAGTTTATGTTTGCTGCCGAACCGTTTGAGCTGGTTCAGCCGCATCTGCTCGCCCCTGGTATCGAGCACGTCGCACATGACACCCGATGGTGCCAGATCGGCCAAGCGCGCCAGGTCCATGCTGCCTTCAGTTTTGCCGGCTCGAATCAGCACGCCCCCCGTGCGTGCACGCAATGGCAGCACGTGTCCCGGCCGCACCAGATCGGATGCCTTACATCCAGGATCGATGGCTGCCAGGATGGTCTCAGCGCGGCTCTTGACGCTGATGCCGGGGCCCTGAATGCCCCTTGCATCGATAGATACGGTGAACGCTTTCTGGAGAGGGAATTCGGGATCGCACGCCTGAATCTCGAGCTGCAGGTCTTCACACACCTTCGCCGGCAGTGACAGACGGATCAGGCCCCTGGCCTGCAAGGCCATGAAATTAAGCGTCTTTGCTGTAACTTTTTCCGCCGCGCAAATGATGTCACCCAGACTGTCAGGCTCCCGGCTGTCGAGGAGCAGGGCCATCCCGCCCCTTCGCAGCTCCTTCAGTATTTCCGGAACCGAAGCAAAAGGCATTTAGATGCAGTTGAAAGTGAAGTTCCTGTTGCGAGCGGCGGATCTTATCCAGCGAGTGTCTTCTTGCACCAAGGAAGAATGTTCGAAGGCTGGAATCCGTGATCAGAAACCATCAACCATTCATCAACACCGAATTGGCGACCTGCCGATTTCAAATTCCGGGATGTGGAGCGAGAGCGGCTTCTTGAGTTCGGCGAAGACCATCTTTTCGGAACGGGTCTTCTGGGTCGTGCGCGCCACCGCCTGACCGAGAGGATCGACGACCAGGGCGCCGCTCCCATACTGGGCCGTGCCCTTTGGAGAGGGTGTATCCCCCGCGGAATTATGGATGAGGATGTAGGCCCTTGCGGCAATGGCCCGCGGGGCGAAGTAGGTCAGCTTGCCTCGTGTCCACTCCTCCGCGTCGCGACCAAGCCCGAGGGTATTGCCATGCGGGTGATGAATCAGATCCACCTTCTTCTTGATCATCGCCTGGAGAGTGTCTTCATGCCTGCCATCGAAGCAGATGTTGATACCCATCCGAAATCCATCGATTTCGAACACCGGGAATGATTTTCCAGGAGAGAAACCGGCCGCCTCCTCGCCGCCGGTTGGGTGGTACTTGCGAAACTTGCCGAGGTAACCGGCCGGCCCGACGACGGCCTGTGCAATGTGGAAAACTCGTCCTGCTTTTTCCGCGAGTCCCGCTGAAATATAAACGTCATTCGCTGCGGCGATCTCATGCAGTCTGTCAGTGATGGGGCCGGGGATCTTCTGTGCGGCATTCAGAATCTCCGGCTCGAGGGTGTAGCTGGTGATGGCCAGCTCCGGGAAGCAGACGAGCCGCGCGCTGCGGCCCGCCGCCCGTCGTGTGAGCTTTTCGAAATGATTGAGATTTGCTTCTACATCACAGAAACGGCTTTTCGAAGATATGACCGCGACTTTCAGGCTCTGCATGGCTGTCTCCAGTTATCTGCCGCTGAATCCCATCACCTGCATCATGTTCCGCTTTTGCTCACTGGCTTCCCGCTCCTGGCAGAATACAAAAAGGATAAAGCTCACAACACCGGTGACCAGGGCCCATCCGACCATATCCATTTTCAGAAGGGTGTCGTACAAGCCGTGCAGAATCATTGGAATGAAGATCGCGGGAAATACCGCTTTTACCCAGTCCCCCCAATCCATTTCACCGACAAAGTAGTCTTTTCGTCTCCAGGTCAGAATGCCCGCGGCGCCCGCCCAGGCACAATGCATGGCAACGCATGAAATGAACCGCACCAGGTAAATGCCTTCTGTCTCGGCACCATTGTAA
>Ga0066834_10000584_pt1 | contig 17352 bp, 10 predicted proteins | sample ETNtaG_30_FD_66729 | JGI IMG/M metagenome (GOLD analysis project Ga0066834, IMG submission 66729) | Marine microbial and viral communities from oxygen minimum zone, Eastern Pacific Ocean - ETNP201306PF43B | ecosystem: Environmental > Aquatic > Marine > Oceanic | place: Pacific Ocean: Eastern... | reverse complement strand
GAAGGACGAGATTATCGTTCTGCACGCGCTGGATACGGGAGCCACATTCTCAAACATCCGGATCGATGGCACAGACGCCGGACCCGCGCAGGGCTTTCTTGCCGGCACACCTTCGACGCCCTATGTACGTCCCGATTTCGAGTTGGAGCGTCTGGCGCCGACCGCACCGGTGGCCGTAAATTGGAGTCTTGAGGCAAACGAATCGAAGAAAGCTGCCTCTCTGCCCGCTGTAACAGAATGGGCAATCACAGAGTTTGTCGATCCCAAGAAGCACTGGGGTGACAAACTTAAGAAGCCGCTCCGTGTAGCGAAGCATTTCATCGGCGCTGATGAGCCTGGTCTACTCCCGAATCTTCTGCTCCACCATTACAAGTCGCACGCGTACATGGCAGGCACGAACCGCATGCCCCAGGAAATGAGTATTTATTTCAATCTGGAGGAAGGCGGCAAGTACACGTTTCAGACCGGCTGGGGCGCTTATGGCCTTGGCTGGGGGCCGAACGTCCTCGAAATTCGAGTCGACGGAAAACCAGTTTCCCGTGAAGTCTACCGCGCTCTCTGCCAGTGGCGGCCCTGTCCAGAGGGCCGCGATTATGTGCCGCTCAAACTGAGCAGGGGGCCGCACCGGATCGACGTGGCCCTCAGTATGGCTTTGGTGAAGCGGCAGCACTACCTCATGAAATACCTTTGCATCCCAATCCAGTTTTTGCGGCTGGTGAAGGGCGTTCATGAACCGCGAATCTCGATCAAGGCCGGTGACACGCGAAGATATTCTCTCCAGCCTGATGCTCTGGAAGCACCACAACGTCTCGGCGAGGTGAACGGCAAGTTGCTCCACTATCGCATCTCCGATCTTCCGCCCGGCGAGAACTATAAAATCAATCTGGGCTTCTACGACGTAGATGTGAACCGTCCCGGCCTGCGCCGAATGGACGTCTCGCTCAACGGGAAACTGGTGGAACAGGATCTGGATGTCGTGAAGGAAGCCGGCTGGTGTACAGATCTGGTCCGCACCTATCCGGTCAAAACGAAATCGATCCCGCCGGAAGGATTCGTGCCCGGATGGAGCCCGCGGAAGTGGGGCAAAGGCGTCCTGCCGGAAACAGCACTCTCGCCCCGCCGCGCCACGGAAGACTCTGAAGGAGCACATTCGGGCAAGCTCTGCCTGCGGATATCAGGTGGCAAAAACGGTGGATTGCTCGCACGTGAAGCGCTCCTCAATCAGAAAGAGAGGAAGCCAATCGTTCTGAAGTACATGGCAAGAATGGAAAAGCCCATCCCGGATGCGAAACGCCAATACACGTTCGGGCTCACCCTCAAGCATGTGACCTATGTGGACGGCAAGCCGCAGTGGCAGTCCTTTAACAGCCAGCTTGCCATCGACCCTGAGAAGGATGGCTGGCAAACCCTCAACCACATCTGGACACCACCGAAGCCCGTGAAGAGCATCTACTTCTTCCTTGGCTCACGGGAGGACGCCACGGTCTTTATTGATGACATTCAGGCGGTCGAGTTGCGGGACGACCAGACAGCGGACGAGGCTTTGGCAGAGGGAACGAATCTCGTGCCCAACGGCGATTTCGAAACACTCGATCACTACGTGGACATCAAACTCGTCGGCAAGAATTTCAAGGCGTTCCTGAATTCCATCCGCATCGAGGATCAGAGCGGCAAAGCCGTCTATGAAGAAAACTGCGGATGGAGCGCCATGCTCGCCAAGAAAAAATCCTACAAGGCATACAGTCCAAGACCGGAGCTGAAGCCCCGTGAACAGCCGAAGGCATGGACGCCTGCGGAAACTTTTGACGGTCACAATCTCGTAGCCAATCCTCACTTCAGTCTCGAGGACGAGCGGGGACGGCCCACGTGGTGGTATTCGCTGCGCGAGTTTCGAAAGATGAATTCCCGTCCCTATCCGAAGCAGATCATCGATTCCGTCGATCCGAAGCTCGGAAGAATTTTTTCGGACCGAGTCGAATACCCGAACACGCTGAGCTTCTACAACATTCTGCCCGGTGATGGCACGTTCAGTCACGATACAGATGCCGGCCGCGATCATCCGGGCTCGATGAAGATTGAGAAGACGGAAAAGGATTTCGGTATCACCTGCAACTGGCCATCGATCGATTACGGCAAGCTGCAGGAGTTCAGTTTCTGGGCAAAGTGCGAACGCGCGGACGGAAAGGTCTTCCCCGAGATTCTCTGGTTCTCGGCGGACATGAATGCCGACATGAAATACCACGACCAGATGAGCGCACTGCATACACCACGATTGCAGCTCATGGGCAGTACCAAAGGCAATGCCTCGCTGACGGGCACATCAGATTGGCAGAAGCTCAGTGTGAAAACGAAACCGCCGCACGGTGCAGTGTTCGCCGCCCTGGTCATCCGAGTCGAAGAGAATAAGACCGGCACAGTCTGGGTCGACGATGCGGAGCTCAATGGTTACGGGGCGGAGCCGCTGGAAATCACCACCAGCTTCCTCGGCTATCATCCGAAAAGTGACAAGAGGATCGTCATCAAGAGTCTGAAGAAGACGCCGGCACAATGTTCACTCGTCAATGAAGCAGGCAAAAGTGTAAAGGCCGGCGCGGCCAGCTACCACAGCTATGACCGGCTGTCGAAGCGCTATTACTTCACCTTTGAATTTACGTCATACGAGCAGGAAGGGAGCTATCGCTGTACTGCAACTCAGAATGCCAGGCAGGTTTCATCCGGCACGTTCACCATCTCAAAGGATGCCTATCGCACGCTTTCAAGAATCGCCCTGCACGGGCTGAGCTTCAAACGCATGAACTGTGTGGTGCCTGGCGCCCACGAGCCCGAGGCACTCGAAGACGCGAACATGCTGGCCAGCCTTGATGAAGAACGATTCTGCATGTACGAGCGTCTTTTCTTTCCCGATCGTCTGGACATGCGGGGCGGCTATTACGACGCAGGCGACGATATCAAGCATGTCGAATTCTGGCCTTCCGTCCTGTTCGCCACCGCGAAACTCTACGAGAACATCCACCCCGCATTCGATGACCGCACTTCGAACGACTGTCTCGACGAATTGCTCTGGGCGCATCGCTCGTTCCCCAAATACCAGGCCCTCGAAGGCAACTACTATCTCGGCACAAAGCCGCAGGTGCGCGGCCTGGATAACATCCCCTTTTACAGCAATGACCGTTACGTGGTCGGCACCGGCCCGTTACCGCAGGCCGCGGGAGTGGCAGCGCGTGGAAGCCTGCTCCTGAGAGATTTGGATCCCGCGCTCAGTAAACGCCTGCTGAAGACAGCGGTGCGCAACTACGAATTCAATCGCTTCTGGCGGCGAACGACGGGTGACCTGACTCCCGAAAAGTTTCTCATGGCGGCCAAAGGACTCTTCGCAGAAATCTACCTGTCCCGGCTGACCGGCAAAGCAAAGTATCTCGAACGTATGAACCATCATGCAAAGCTGGTAACCGCCGGTCTCGAGCAGCGGCTGTATCGCCGCACGGATGAGCTCTACCGTGCCTCGCATCACGACGGGAACATCCTTCAGGATTTCGTCTGGACCATTTGCCACCTGTTAAAGGAATACCCGTACTACGCGGACAGGGAGCAAGTGGTGGCAAGCCTCAAATTGTTCGTTGCACACGTCCGTGAAGTTTCTGAGATCGATCCGTGGGGACAGGCCCGATCGCTCACCGCAGGAGAGGGAATGACTCCAGCTCGAATGCCTTCCGCCAGCCGGCCAATTGGGTACTGGCCGATGCTGGCGCATTCGCTCGCGGAAATCGGCATGCTCCTGCACGACGAATCGATCATCAGACTGGCCGAACGCCAGCTTCAGTGGTGTCTCGGAAAGAACATTTCCGACCTCTCGATGATTCACGGTGTCGGCGAGCGCGTCGTGGCCGGCGGTACGCATTACTTCCTGTCACCCGAGTTTTTGCAGAACTGGATGAAGAGTGATCGAAAACTCTTCACATTCGATGGCATGGTGCCGACCATGGCTTTTCGCGATACCGGCGATGGCATCGTGAAGTGGAAGCCCGGGGACAACTACGACCCACCTCTCTACGGCTTCCCCAAGGGCTACGTGCGTTATTACCTTCAGCCGCACTACCCCATCCACCCCGGCCCGACGGAGTACTACCTTCCACAAACCGCGCACTTTGCGATTGCCGCGGCAACGATTCATGAGGCGCTGGAAAGATTGAATACCAAGTAATGCGTGATTCGTGATGAGTCCTCTGGTCTGAGGCGGAAGAGGACTTCAATGTCTCAGCATTTCACGGTCTTACGCTTCTTCCCAATTGCGCCGTGGTTCTTCATTAGCATCTTCTTGGTGCTTTCGCGGCCCATCTCTTCGAGCTCTGAGAGGATTTCTTTTGCGGTCATATCAGTATGGCGTGACGTGAGGGATTTCCGATGGACTGTCTGAATACTCAAGGGAGACATTAGCTGGCTGCAAGTATCCATACCGAAGCAACGGTCGGGTGTGCGAGCTGTTTGTGGGGTGAATCACGGCTCGTAGGATAGGCCTGCAGGGCGATAGCAGCCTGGTGCTTGAACGGATATGAACCAAGAAAACTCAGATAAGGAGAAGGAACTGCCGGAAAGTTCTGGGGATCTTCACACCTCTGAAGAGCCAAACATCGAGGGCGATTCCGCCGGAGACGACTCAACCGACCCGCCAGGCGAGACCAACGAGACGGATACGAATACCAGCGGCGCTGAAGAGGAAGTCACGCAACTCGAAGTCCCTGCGTTTGATGTGGAATCTCCGCCTGCGGAGGCGGAGGCCGGCGAACTTGAAAGTGAACTACTTGAGGAACCTCCGCTCCCGGAGTTTTCCAACGCTGATGAAATTGCAGCCACCGAGTTCGCCCCGGCCAGGCTCGAGATTCAGTCAGACGAGGTGGAGCATCCCGCGGCGGGCGTTTTCCATGAAGACGTCTCGCTGGAAGTCGAGCCCGTTTTTGAGGTGGACTTTGCACCCGAGCCCGATGCAGTCAACAGACCTCCCTGGCTGATTCTCTATAACGAGAAATGTCCATACAGTTACGAAGAGGGTCAAGTCCTACAGCGGCTCAGCGGGGGGCGGGCCGAATGCCGGCCATGGCGGGATGCCCATACTTTTCAGCATTTGCATGCCGCGGACAAAAGTAAGGACTATCGTGAAAAGCGGGTCTGCCTGGTCAGCCCGGATGTGGATGTCTTCACCGGCGCGGAAGCGAGAGCACGGGCGGCATTGTTGAGACCGATATTCGGCAAGCTCGCCGGTATTTACGAAGTGGGCCTACTGCGTCCGTTCTTTCATCTCATCTACGGCCCTCGGCCCCAGGGCATACGTGGAGCGTCCGGCCCTCTTGATGGTGCACCGGCCGAAGAGTTCGCTGCCGCAGGTAAGCTGCGCGGGCTCTCGCAGAGCTCCTACAGGACCAGCACCCATCTCTTTCTTCATCTGCTCGCGCTCATCCATATAATCGCCTTCGTTTCTCTACATGTTCAGGTCACACACCTGGTCGGAGAAAACGGACTCGTGCCGGCGACAGCGAAACTCGAGCTCTGGAAAGAGGCAGCCCAGACGAGCATGCGGAACAGCGGCGCAGCAGAAGCCGCTGTTGAAAACGATTGGCAGTGGCGGGCATTCATGATGGCTCCAACGCTTTACCATTGGATCGAGGCTTCGGATGCAAACCTGCGCCTGGGTTGCGCATTCGGCGCGTGGCTTTCCGTGCTGACGCTCCTGCGCGTCTTTCCGCGAATGGTTCTGCTAATGCAGCTCGCGCTCTACCTGTCGCTGGCCACGGCTTCGTCCCCGTTCCTGAATTTTCAGTGGGACAATCTCATCCTCGAAACCACCTGCATCGCACTGCTGCTGCCGATGGCCGGAACAATTCTGCTACCCAGGAACCGGGCGGCCAGCCCGATGGCGAATCCGAACTGGGTGACCGTCTTTCTGATGCAGTGGCTGGTCTTCCGGCTCTACTTCGAGTCCGGCTTCGCCAAAATAATGGGCGGCGTCGGTGGTGGCTGGCTCGACCTGACCGCGATGAACGCTTACTACAATACCGCGCCTCTACCGACGCCGCTGACCCGTACGTTTCATAATCTGCCGGTGTGGTTTCACGAATGGGAAACGCTGGGAACTCTGGTCATCGAGTTTCTATTGCCCGTATTCATTTTTGCCGGTCGCGGATTTCGCCGAGCCCTGTTCGTCATCTTCAGTGGCCTGCAGATCGCGATCATGCTCACGGGCAGCTACGCGTTCTTCAATTGGATGTCGCTCATCCTCGGGCTCTTTCTCATCGACGATCATGACTGGCTGCTGGTGCGCAGGTGGGGGCACAAATTCACCCGCATCGCGTGGAAGCGTCCGATACCGAGCGAGGTGCGTTACGTGACGCCGGTGTGGCGCAAGACCATTGTTGGCGCCATCACGGGCGTCTGTGCAATGGTGCTGCTCGCAGCCTCGGTGAATTCCTTCTTCCTTTTCATGTTCGACAGGAACCCTCATCAGCTCTTACTTGCGAATGACCAGAAAATAGCTGGGCGTTCCCTTCTTGAAAACGATGAGTTCGTCATCTTCCAGGAGCGCGACGGGACGAGGAAGCGATACGCACGAGCCGATGTGAATCGGATCGAGAAGGGCCTTCTCAGTCAGATGAACTGGTTCGCGTCATACTACCAGCCCTATCGCGTGGTGAACGTGTATCACCTCTTCGCCAGCATAACTCGTGAGCGCGTCATGCCTGAAATTCAGGGGAGCATGGATTCAATTGACTGGAAGCCGTACCGCTTTCAATACGCGACCAGCGACCCGACGAAGACGCCGATGTATGTCGCACCACATCAACCGAGATTTGATTTTCAGCTGTGGTTTCTCGCCTTCGCCAAGAGCGGATGGAAAAACAACGTTCCCCGGAGCCGTAAGGAGCACGATTACCACTTCTGGTACGAGACCAGAAAACAATACCCCGGCGGCCGCGAGTATTTCTTAAACCTGCTGGAGAAGCTTCAGAAAAATCCGGAGCAGGTCTCGTTCTTCTTTTCAGAAATGCCCTTTGGAGACCAGCCTCCGAAATACCTTCGCCTGGTCTTTTACGATTATCACATGAGCGATGATGAGACGTTCGCTAAGACCGGCTCCTACTGGACTCGCGGAAAGCCAATGATCGATGAAGCGTTGATTGTGAACAGTGAGTGACCGGCCTGGGCTGGTACCAGCCTGGCCGCCCATCTCACATGAGCGATCGCTGGGCTGGACAGGCTGGCAGACTGCCGCCGCGTCATTCAATCCCCTTCCACCGCTTTCCTCATTTCCGCAACGTTGTCCGCTTCGCCCAGAACCACCAGGGTCGAGCCGCCTCTGATGGGTTCGTCGGCGTCGGGTGTGTAGTTAAATTTCGTTAATCCGGGCGGAAGAATCGCAAGGACCTGCATCTTGAATTTCTGCCGATAGCTGGCCTCTTTCAGCGATCGCCCGGCATAGCTGGAATCCTCGGCCATTAAGACCTCTTCAATACGCATCGTGCGATCTTTATCGCGCAGCATGATGTCCAGGAAGCTCACCACGTGCGGCCGGATCATCTCCGAAACCAATCGCATGCCGCCGATGACCTGCGGCGAAGCGATGCCGTCCGCGCCGTGTTTCAGAAATTTCTGATTGTTAGACGGGTCCTGCACCTTGGCAATGATGCGCAGTTTGTCGTTCATCTGCTTCGCGGTCAGCACCAGGAACAAGTTGTCCTTGTCCGTTGGGAGACAGGCGAGCAAGCCCTTGGCGCGGGCAATGCCGGCCTCTTCGAGGAGCTCTTCCTCCGACGCGTCACCAAGGATGTACGGCATCTCATACCTCTGATGCAGCTCTTCGAGCTGACTCTCTTCGATATCGATCACGGTAAAGGGGCGACTGGTGGTGTGGAGCTCTCTGATGGCATTAATGCTGGTCTCGCCTGCGCCGCAGACGATGAAGTGGTCTTCGAGCTCGCTGAGTTGTGCCTTCATTTTCCGTCTCCGAAAAACATGGGTAAGTGAGCCTTCAATAAAGAAAGCCGTCAATGTACCAAAAAAGTAAGTCAGCACGCCGATGCCGCTCAGCAGCAGGAGGCTCGTGAAAACCATCAGCGCAGGATCGTCCTGGACAGGGACACTTTCGCCGTAACCGACCGTCGTCAGCGAAATGATGGTCATGTAAATACAGGTGAGCCATCCAGCCGTCCGGGTACCGCCGTTGCCATCCGGGACCTCCGGGGCCAGGATTTTGAATCCGATCGTCCCAAGCACAAACACCAGGAACACCATGAGCAAAGCTTTGATGAGCTGCTGCTGAGTTTCATCCAGATGTTTCAGCATCCACGTATGCCCCTGGTGTTGAAGGGTCAGTTTTGTCTCTCAGTAAAACCGGCACGCATGCGCTGGCGTTCAATTCCGAGGAGATTTGCACGTCCCGTTCGTACCCGCACTCGACGAGCTCGATACCCGAGACGCAGGACATGATCCTGTTTTGCAGGCATGGCCGAGCTGCCTCGAACATCTCAACGGCCGTTTGCGCTTCGGCAGTTTTGATGCCTCCAAGACAACTGAGAATGGCGCCCGCACCGAGTATATCTTCGAGCGCTGGTCTGAGGCTGTAATCCGGCCAGCGTTCGCCTGCAGGCACGACACCGATCTTTCGGCCCTGGCGTTGTGCGTAATCGGCCACTGCAGAGGCGTTTCGCAAACATCCGGCGACAGTCAAAACATCGCCCGTGGCAAGTGACAGGGTCGAACCATTCGGCGAAGGGAGCACTAATCGCAACGGCTCTTCTATCTTCATCAATGAAGCCGGAGAAAGCGAATAACCTCCCATGCCGCGGCCGCGCGCCAGCTCGGCATTGACCTCCCCGGCGAATTGCGCTGCCGTCTCATCCCTGAATCGATATGGGAACACCGTGGATCCGTTCGAGGCTGCCACCTCCACCGCTGTGGTAAAGGACAGCACGTCTACGATGACGATCACTTCGCACAGCTCGGCCAGTTGCCGAACGCCATGCTCTCCCCATTCGCAGTAGATTTCCGGCATGAGATTACGATCAACCATGGAATACACTGAACATACGAAAGATATCGACGGGTGCACGAACTGTTTGCAGGGCTGAAGCTCTGGTTGGTAAGCTGGCTGACCTTCATATAGATCAGTCGTTTCGCATTCTACCAAGCCGGCCGCTCGCAACTCCTATGAAAATCACAGACATCAGAACATTCCCCATTTATCACGGCAGCCGAAACTACCTGACCATCAAGGTCGAAACGGACGAGGGCATCTACGGTCTCGGCGAATACGGAATCACATGGAAAGAGCTTGCCGGCGTCGGCGTCATCGAGCAGGTGAAACGCGACCTCATAGGCCAGGATCCACTTAACATAGAACGTATCTGGCAAGAGATGTTTCGCGGGTACTTCTTTCCCGGTGGACGGATCAATATGGCTGCTCAGAGTGCCATTGACATTGCGCTATGGGATATCAAGGGCAAGGCGCACGGACAGCCCGTGCACATGCTGCTCGGCGGCCAGCTCCGTGACAAAGTTGCCTGCTACACGGGCCTTGGGGGATCACCGGAACAGGCCGCACAATCGGCAAAGGAGAAAGTGGCGCAGGGATGGAAATTCCTCCGAATGAGTGTGCCGCAAAGAGGAGACATCCTCGATGCCAGCGCGGCCGTCCGGGATGCGGTCGAACTCGTCAGCGCCGTCAGAGAGGCGGTTGGAGAAGAGATCGAATTGTGCATCGACGTGCATACCCGGCTCGATCCGCCGGACACGATTCGTCTGGGCCGGCAGCTCGAGCAGTTCAATATGTTCTTCATTGAAGATCCGCTCCGCTGCGAGAACCCACAGTCGTATCGAAACGTGCGTAATCATGTGAGTTGTCCACTCGCTATCGGCGAGCATATGGCGACCAAGTGGGAGTTCCGGCAGCTCATCGAGGAAGAGCTGATGGATTACGCTCGCATCGATCTGTGCATTGTCGGTGGGCTTACCGAGGCCAGAAAAGTCGCCAACTGGTGTGAGACGCACTACATCAAGATCGTTCCGCACAATCCGCTCGGACCGATATCGGCCGCTGCCTGCCTGCATCTCGACCTGGCGACCGATAACTTCGGCGTGCAGGAAGCAGGCCTGGTGGGAAGCACTGTAATGACCGACATCTTCCCCGTGCAGGTGCCGTATGAGAGTGGCCATCTGCTGCCGCCGGAACGGCCAGGGCTAGGCGTTGAGATGGATGACGAGGCCGCCCTCGCCGCCTGTGATACGACCACGGCCAGGTCACCGCGCCTCAGGCGTTCGGATGGCTCCTTCACTAACTGGTAGGAGGCATTTCGTCCAGGTCTTCCACCTCCAGCGCAAACTGCCCGGTGGACATGTTCCCCCTTTGATCTGGACCTGGTATCGCTCAGAGCCCGATTCAAGCACGATGAGGAGGGCATCTTCCGACTTCACATATTTAGGTGGAGCCACAAGGGGCCCGGTATTGAAGCTTGAGCCGCTGACGCTCTGTTGGCCCGGTTTCTGGATCTCATTCTTGACCTCGGTCATGTTCCCGTCATTGGTCACGGAGACTGTGTGGCCTTCGGCGAGTGTCATAGAAAAGGAGTACATGGCTGGCTTCTTGAACAGGGAAATGGTCGCGACAGTTATACTCCACTCCCTGTTTTTTTGAAGGACTTTCTTGAAGGCCAGTTAATTTATTGGCGGTGGAAATCTGCATCCGGTGCGTCCTTTCTTGACACTTAATGCAGCATCTGTTAATTTTCGCCTCAATCTGGCTCTAACCCCTGAAGAATAAGAAAGTTCCGTTTCCGGAGGAATCTCAATGCAGACTGATTCGAAGGTTTCCCGTGTTGTCGCCATCGGCCTTCTGGCCGCCATGGTCTCCATCTGCACGGTGGAGACACCTGTTTTCGCCAAGCGAACCGGCCCCATGACCAAGATGGGCCGCGGCATCAAGAACATAGCTATCGCGATCCTCGATGTTCCAGCGACTATTGGACGTGCAGCTCACGAAGATTCCGTTTGGTACGCATTGCTGCTGGGGCCGTTCGAAGGCATCGGCAACGGATTCACCCGGGCGGTCGCTGGATTCCTGGAAGTCGTCTCTTCCCCATTCCCGCGCTACGACCGGCCTCTATATGATCGGCGGCTTGGAGAGTCACCTATCGGACGCTACGACAGGTAGTAACGGGCTACCCCAGAAATTCCAGGCTGCAGGCAGAAATGTCTGCAGCCTTTTTTTGTGACGCTGTTTTGCTTATAACTGCGACCCCAACCTAACCGGGTCTGTTCACCGCAGCGCGGAGAATCACTTGCTGGATAATCGGCCATATACATTTGACAGGGTCTTCCGAATTTTCGTGGCCATCCTGGCGGTCTATGGCATCTACTGGCTGTTGACTTATCTGAGCGATGTGCTCGTGCCTTTTGCGGTGGCGTTTCTGCTGGCCTATCTGCTCAATCCGATAGTTACGCGAGTGCAGCGCAGGATCACCCATCGCGCCGCGGCGGTTGGGGTGACGCTGACTGGAGTCATCGTCATCTGTCTGCTCTTTCTGCTTGCGCTGATTCCGATGGTGACGAACGAGATGCGTAACATGGCATCCATCGTCAGAAAAGTTTCCGCTGACAGCGAGATAAGCGATAAGATTCAGAAGGCCTTCAGATTCGGACTGAAGATCGGTGACAGTGAGAATGGCGGCAGCGAAGCCCCCGACCCGGACGATGCCAACCAGGACTCACCGATTGAGCCGGGGTCAGAACCAAAAGACGAAGAGATCTCGAGTGACGATGCCCCGAAGCGCGCACTGTCCGAACTGCTTGCCGAGCGATTGCAGAAGAACCTCCAGGATTATTTTGAGAAGGGTGGCCTGCTGAAACTGCTCGAAGATGCGGACATTCCCGCGATTGCCCAACTGGCATTCAACAAACTGTTGCCGGGCGCGAAGGGCCTGTTCCGGGGCGCGCTCAGTCTGTTGGCTGCTCTGGGGGTTCTGCTGGTCATCGCCCTGTACATGATTTTTATGCTGCTCGAATACCAGCGCGTGAAGGGAGAATGGGAGAACCTGATCCCGCCTCGATTCAAAGAGCCGATTCTCATTTTTGTGACCGAATTTGATCTGGCGATGAGTCGACACTTCAGGGCTCAGGCGGTCGTCGCAGCGCTTGTGGGTCTGTTCTTCGCAGCCGGCTTCGTAATTATCGGGTTGCCGATGGGGATTCTGCTGGGGCTGTTCGTCGGGCTGTTGAACATGGTGCCCTATCTTCAGATTCTTGGTCTCATTCCGGCCGGGCTGCTCGGAGTCATGAAGGCTCTACAGACGGACGGCAACATCTGGTGGCAACTGCTTCTCGTCCTGATCGTCTTTGCCGCGGTGCAGCTCATTCAGGATGGGCTGCTCACTCCAAAGATCATGGGCGACGTGACCGGCATGAGTCCAGCGATGATCCTTCTGAGCATTTCCGTATGGGGCAAGCTCCTGGGCTTCCTGGGCCTGATCATCGCGCTTCCGATGACCTGCCTGACCCTCGCATATTACCGGCGGGTGATCTCCTCCCTGATGAAGGAGGAGAAGTCTGGAAGGGCGCCGCCCGACGAACCGGAAGAAAATGCGGAAAGCGAATCGGAAGAGGATGCGGGCAACCCAGCGGATTCGAGTAGCGGATCCTGAGCCGAAAGGTGTCAACTGCTGTGGTCGGGAAGTCACTTGGGATATTGACTTTCCAGCCAGCGTCACCGGCTCGCCATTTCTGCAGACAATCGGGAGGGGCGGGCCAGCGTTCAGCATAGCTCGACCACTTTCATGAAGCGGGTCACTCCAAACCAATCTCCAGACCCACCATACCCATCGGTTCTAATTCGATAGTCTTGTCCTTACCGAATTCGAAATCCAGCTTCAGCTTGACCTTCTCCGGCTGAGTTTCCGGCTCACCGCCGAAGATTAGGAGAAGCGCCTTTTTGCCTTTCTTGAGGATCCTCACGTCCGCCGCCGGATCGGAAAAGGTCGATTCTAACACTCCTCGACCTGAAGAGGTCGAATATATCAGCCCATGCCAACGCCCTGGATTCGGATGGAGATGTGTGCCAGCCCTGAAGGGGCGCCACGGAATGGGCCTCAACGATTAGTGACCCATTTCGGGGATAATTCGGCCTGAATCACTCACCCAGGTAAGTCGGTCGGTATCGACTCGCGCATTGCGAGCATTGTATTGGAGTAGTCTCCTGAAAATGTTCGCACGCGAGATGTCTGGTAACGGATTCGGCCCTCTTTGACCGTCGCGGAGGTAGTACTACGGAAAGAGGACCGAATCCTCGGCAGTGCGGACGTGACCACCGTCCCTTACGCGGTCACATCTACCCCTAGTACCCGTCCGAGATGGTCGTTGAAATTGAATTCCGGCTGATCCGGTAACGCTGGTATAGGCCGCAGGGGCGGCGTTTTAGGCATGTCTGGGAACACCCCCAGTTCTTCTTCGACCGGGACCTCCTCGCCCGGCGCGAACTCAAACTGGGAGATTGGAACTCTGACCGGCTGATCGACTGGTTCTGTGACATTCACCGTAATCGGCATCTCCTCCTCGACCGGCCTGGGTTGGAACAGAAGCGTGGGAATGACTGTGTGTTCCGGCACCAGCCTCGCTATTTCGAGTTCGACAGGCTCCACAATTGTCTTGATGACGATCATAGGTTCCTCGACTCGTATGGGTTGAAACAGTGGTACTGGATTCTCGTCAACGACGATGGGTACCGGCTTACGAATCGGCAGGTCTGCGGGGACTGGGATTTTGCCCCGCGTGGGCATCTTTACATCGACGGGAGTTGGTTGATATAGGGGAACGCGTACTATCGCACCCATGGTGTTTACCTTTCAGCGTGTAGAGTTTAGAACTGTTGGAATCGTAATTGAGTGAGGCCGAATCAATCTGGCGCCATTCCGCATCAGTCGAAGCTCCGCTAAGGCGCGGAATCCCTGCCCGCAATGCTCCCGTGTTCTTCCGGCGAACACAGGCGCACGCAGTCACCGCCAGCTTGATTCAAGCAGGCGACAATCGGAAAACGAAGAAAGAAGGCCGGGCCCGTCAACGGTACCCGTATGAGCCGTTCTTCATGTTGAAGTATTTGGTGTCGCGGAATTCCTTAACTGATTGGAATTCATCATCGCACTAGTGGCGCGTATAGCGTCAATCAACCACGAAAACGAACTCAATGAAGGCAGTTCCCCGCAGGGAATGACTGCCTCAAGGCGCTTTATTGGTTCCAGACGGATGAGGCCATGAGCGACAGTGCCATCTTCATGGCCGCAGTCTTATGCGGTTCGTGAGGAGGTGGTTGTCAGCGTAAAGAGGCCACTCGGGTCAAGAGCCACCTGCCGTAAACAGGCAAGGACCAATCTCATCACTCGAGTCTTCTATGCTGAATCTCCCTGAAAGGGTGGAAAGGATGTGAAATCTTCGGCCGTTCAACGACCTAATTTGACGTGCATTTATTCTCGGAAGGAACTCGAAAAACTTTAGCCGGAACATGATAAATCACTCGAAGGAGGGTGTGTCAGCGCGGCGGTTCCTCACGTCGATGTCGGCCTGAGGTGATCTGTTCATCTGTCTCTAAGGATGTGACGCCTTGGGCTCTCCTTCAGTTCGCGTGGCATCCGAAGGGTGAGTACATTAGGTTCCTTCATTGGAGATCCCTCCAGTGTTTCATGAACTCTCTTGGAGTCGTGACCCGAAAACCTAAGCCCTTGAGTTCCAACGTGAGCAGATATGCTATCGCCAATCAAACGACCAGTGCTTCTCGGAGGGCCAACTCGCTCTTCCTTCATTATCTGCTCTGCATCAGCTTCAGCGCACTTGGTTCGAGCATGGCCGAGGAGGTCATCATCCACTCATTCGAGAATCTTGAAGGAGTGACGGCCAGGCCCTGGGGGCCGGTGACGGTCGAACAGGCGGCGAATCAGGACAAGAAGTTTCTTTCGCATGGTGAGAGCAGTCTTTACATGTCCTCTGCCACCACGGACAAGCCGGGCAAGTATGCCAGCCTGGCGATCATGCTGAAGGAGCCGGTCGATCTGAAGAACCGGGAGTTTCTGTTCGATGCCTGGACAAAGACTCCGGAAAGTACGCAGGCGCTCTATGTCAGGATGTACGACTCCAAAGGCGGGTGCGCTGCCAGTTGGAGCAATTGGTCGTCTCCATTCAGAAAACGCCAGGGCACGTTTTCGATTACTCCCAAACTGAGCGTGGGCCGGTTTATCTGGGAGCCGAAGAAGATTACCGAAGGCGCGCGGCCAGAGGCTGTAACGCGGATCGAATTCATCATCGGCTGCAAGGATCCGAACACGAAGTTCGATCTTTTTCTCGATTACCTTCGCTACAGGCCAGAGCGGAAGAAGGTCGTCTCGCTCACCGAACTGAAAGAGGCGACCGCGCGAATTGCCGAAACTTCACTGAATGAAACGGTGGTCGTGGTGCCCGGTGATTTTCCTGACACTGTAAAACAGAAGTTGGTCCGGGCGCTTAAAGCGGCTGGAAGCGCGGTTCAGATCCTGGACGCAGAAAAGGAATTGCCTGTTGGCCGTTCAGCCATCCTCGCTGGCCGTCTCGATACCAATCCGCACGTCGCCTGGCTCTACAACTACGGGTACACGCCGGTGGACGTGCACTATCCTGGTGGGGACGGCTGGCTCGTGAAGACAGTTCATGATCCCTGGGCGACGGGAAGGAACGCAATCGTCCTCGGAGGCAGCAGCTTGAAGGGAGTGGAGCGGGCGATCGACGTGTTCTGCACGAGGCTGCCGAAACACATTCGAAAGGACGGCGGCAGGGTCCTGCTGAAATCGATGTGGGATTTCGAATTGGGCGACGAGGCTCAGCGGACCATAGGCCGATTGATGCAGGAACCCAAAGGCGACTACGCGGCAACTCAAGTGAAAGTAGTCCGTGCGGCTCTTGTGAGGGGTGTTCACACCGGAGCGACGAACTACCTCGCACGCTACGGCCAGTACTATGCCCTGACAGGGAAGCCATGGTATGCGAAGGCATTCGTGGCTGTGACCGATCTGATGTACGAACACTATCTGTCCAAGCCCACGACCTACGGCGGCCCCTGGGGTATGGACAGTGATTTTACCGTCTATCGCGTGTTCCCCGGTTGGGATGTGGTTGAGGAGTGCCCGGCGATTACGGATGAAGAGCGCCTCCGTGTGACTCAGATCCTTGGGAAGTGGGTGAAGGAAGCCTGCGCGCCGAAAGCGCGAAGCGTCCGTGGGAATCGGCGTGTCCGCTTCAACCACCAGACTTTCCCGGCGCTTGGACTTCACTTTGCCGGCACCTATTTCAGCAAGTATTACCATCTGGCCGAGGCACGGGTTTGGCTGGCCACCGCGAAGGAGTGCTTCCAGGTCCAGGCCGACGCCTTCAAGGTCTACGAAGACTGCAACAGCTACCAGTGGTTGACCAACTACCACCTGTTCCGCTACGCGATGGCGGCACGGGACGACACCTTCCTGAAAAACGGAAACGCCAAACGGATCGCCGATTACTGCATCCACAACATGGATAACCTGGGATTCCAGGTGCCTTACGGCGACACCGGCAGTTGGCAGTGTTCGTCGAGCGACCTGCCGTTCCTGCGCGCAGCGGCACATGTGACTCGCGATGGTCGTTACCAGTGGGCGCTTCAGAAGAAGCTGGTGAAGAGGTCCAGTGCGCCGTGGTTCAGTTTCGGGAGTGGAATCGAGGCAACGCCACCTGAGGATTCTGTCGGCGTCTTTGCGTTGCCCGTCGACCCGATGTACTTCGAGACCTTCAAAGGCAGCAGCCATGTCTCGTACGGCAGCGCAGTTGACAAGGTCATCATGCGGAGCGGCCTGGACGAGCAGGACGATTACCTGCTTCTGGATGGCCTGTCAGGCGGGGGCCACGGTCATTACGACGCGCAGACCATCAGCCGGATTACGTCTCGCGGCCGCATCTGGCTGGCGGATAACGATTACATTCGGAGTCTGCCCAAGTTCCACAACGGCCTGCAACTCTTCCGGAACGGTCAGTCACGAAAGATGGCCATCTCTTGCGAGTTCGCAGGCGTCGCGAGAGGGGAGGGAGTCCAATACGCCTCGACGTCGCTCCGAGACGGCGCAGGCGCTCACTGGCAGCGACACCTCTTCCACATCGAAGGCATCGGCTTCCTGGTCATCGACCGGGCTCAGTCACTTAACAGCGGGGAGCGGATGCTGCATCAGCTCTGGCACGTAGTCGGTGAAGTGTCCAAGACGGATTCAGGCTTCGATGTAGTCCAGACCGGTGAAAAGATGCGATTGCGGACCCTCAATGGCCTGCAGTTGAAGA
>Ga0066834_10000575_pt1 | contig 17473 bp, 7 predicted proteins | sample ETNtaG_30_FD_66729 | JGI IMG/M metagenome (GOLD analysis project Ga0066834, IMG submission 66729) | Marine microbial and viral communities from oxygen minimum zone, Eastern Pacific Ocean - ETNP201306PF43B | ecosystem: Environmental > Aquatic > Marine > Oceanic | place: Pacific Ocean: Eastern... | reverse complement strand
GCTGGTTGAGCCTGAAGAAAATAAGGAAGAGGATAGTTGTAAAGAGGATGAAAATGTAGATCAGATGGTCGAACAGCATAATGGTCAAGAGCAGAAGGAAAAGGCGGACGATCAACTAGTCCAGATAGATTTAGAAGGAATTATGGACCGAGTTGTAGCATTTCCTGTGTCAGAGGGGCGTTATGGCCAGATTGCGGGCATAAAAAATAAAGTGTACTTTACAGCTCTTCCTATACCTGGAAGTGAGGAGAAAAGCCGCCTTGAAATGTACGACCTTGAGAAACATGAAAAAGAGACTATTGCGAGTGATGTATCCGGCTTTAAAGTCAGTAGTAATTACAAAATTTTAGCCTATAGGTCAGCTGACAAACTTCGGATAATCAAGGCTGGCGAGAAAGCACCAGATAAAGGGGAATCGACACGTGTCGGCGGCTGGATTAATCTCAGCCGGATCAAAGTCTCAGTTGATCCTGGTGCTGAAAGAAGACAGATGTATCGGGAGGCGTGGCGATTGCAACGGGAGCATTTCTGGGTTGAAGATATGTCAGGTGTCGACTGGGATTTTGTTTATGATCGATATCTGCCGTTACTTGATCGGATTACAACTAGATCCGAGTTCTCTGACTTAATGTGGGAAATGCAAGGGGAATTAGGTACATCACATGCTTATGAAAGTGGTGGTGATTACCGAGCAAATCCACATAACTACGGTCAAGGCTTTCTTGGGGCCGAATTTAGATATGATGCAAGTGATCAAACTTACGAAATCCTGCGTATTCTTCAAGGAGATTCATGGTCGGAAGGAAAAGACTCTCCACTGAATAGCCCTGGCATTAACGTCAGGGTTGGAGATAAGCTTATGGCCGTTAATGGCCGAAAATTCGATCAGGAAATCTCTCCAGAGCAGCTTCTGGTTAACCAAGCTGGTTCAGAAATTACGTTGACGGTAAAAACTGGTGATCCGGAGAACCCAACACGAACTGTCAGCATCAAGTCTATTGGTGATGAACGTTCTGTCTATTATCGCCAATGGGTGGCTCAAAATAGAAAAACCGTTTATACAAAGACTGAGGGCAAAGTTGGCTATGTACATATCCCTGATATGGGAGTAAACGGTTATGCTGAGTTTTACAGATCGTATCTTTCAGAGATTAATTGTAGTGCTTTAATTGTTGATGTTCGGTGTAATGGTGGAGGCCATGTATCGCAATTGATTCTTGAGACATTAGCCAGAAAACGGATTGGTTATAATTTGCAACGTTGGGGGGCTCCAACACCATATCCCGGAGGATCCTTGTTGGGGCCAATTGTTGCAATTACTGATGAACTGGCGGGATCAGACGGTGACATCTTTAGCCATTGCTTCAAGCTAATGAAGCTTGGAACGCTTATCGGAAAGAGAACTTGGGGGGGAGTAATTGGTATTTCACCACGTTACACCCTTGTTGATGGGAGCAAAACAACACAACCGGAATATTCGTTTTGGTTTCAGGATGTAGACTGGGGAGTAGAAAATTATGGTACAGATCCTGACATTGAAATTGATATCACACCACAAGATCATATGCGGAATGAAGATCCACAACTCAACAAAGCAATCGAGGAGATTCTTGTACAGTTGGAAGAAAATCCGCCAAAACTTCCCGACTTTGGAAATAAACCGGATTTAAGTTTCTCAGGATTTCCATCATCATAGTAATGACTCGTCTTCTCCAGAAATTTAATTCCATGAATGTAGATTTAATATGACATCCCCAATGTGAATCTGGCTTGAATTGTAATACGAAATTAAGTATAATTCTGGCGATGTTCAAGAATTCTTCAAGTGAAGTTTCATGGACATTGTTCATAGGGTAAATGAATCACAGGATGTTTTAAGTTTCCGGCAGTTCAAAATTTAGTTACTTCTGTTTAGTAAGTATTTAGTTTTGTAACTTCTACTTCCGAAACACTATTGAGCATTTACGAGCTTTTTATGGAAGGAGGTGTCAACAGGTGAAAAAAGGTCAAGTCAAGTGGTTTAACGATGCCAAGGGTTATGGTTTTATAGTCACTGATGAGGGACAAGACATTTTTGTCCATTATTCTGAGATCCAAGGGTTTGGGCACAAAACACTTATTGAAGGACAGGAAGTCGAATTTGAGGTTTCGGAAACTGAAAAAGGTCTCCAAGCCAGAAATGTCGTCAGATTGTAAGGAAGGTGATGTCTACTTAGGGAACTCAATTTCCCACTAACGCATTACTAGTTAATAAACCGGCAGTAAGTATAAAGTGTCGGTAAAAGTGGCGCAGTGTCGCAAAGGGCAATCCTAGCAGAAAATGGTTACTGAGATCTGCGGAGAATTGCCCTTTCTATATTTTATGAGTAGCGCTAACAGCGAGTTTCCACAGTAGTATATTCGAGAGTTGGTTCTGTCCCCCATAATTTTGCTTGGTTCCCATTCAAAACTGCTGGAAAGTTTATAGATGATAATATATAGGATGTCCTCATCTTTGTGGCAAAACAATTGAATTCTACCGGGGCAGTTTTTTACTCTTACGATGTTGAACTGACACTGGTGAAGGACGAAGAGATATAGTGATGGAGAAGGGATTATATAATTTCTGCGAAATTGAAGAACGATGGCGACATCGTTGGTTGAAACAAAGAACTTTTTGTACAGATGATCCAAGTGTTACTAAATCCTCTGATAAACCTAAATGTTATGTGTTGGATATGTTTCCTTACCCAAGTGGGTCAGGGTTACATGTAGGGCATCCCAAAGGCTATATTGCGACTGATATATACAGTCGTTACAAAAAAATGCAAGGGTTCCATGTACTACATCCAATGGGTTTTGACAGTTTCGGTTTGCCTGCAGAGCAATATGCGATTGAACATGGTGTACATCCTGCAGTGGTAACTGAGCAGAATATTGACACGATTCGTGAACAACTTCAGTTTTTAGGCCTTGGTTATGATTGGGACCGCGAGATCGCAACATCACGTGAAGACTATTATCGTTGGACTCAATGGATGTTCAAAAAGTTCTTTGAAAGTTGGTTCGATGTTAGTCGGCAGAAGGGACGACCAATCTCTGAATTAATAGCAGAGTTTGATGATGAAACTCGAAAACTATCTGATGCGGATAGAAAAATAACAGGCTCCGACCAAATGTGGAAAGAACTCACTGATGTACAAAGATCAGCGGTGTTGAACAACTACCGCATTGCTTATCATAAAGAAGTGACAGTTAATTGGTGTCCAGGACTTGGGACCGTGTTGGCAAATGAAGAAGTAACTAGTGATAGCAAAAGTGAGCGTGGGAATTTCTTGGTTTATCAACGACCGTTACGGCAGTGGATGATGCGTATTACCGCTTATAGTGAAAGATTACTTAATGATCTCGATTTAGCAGAACTACCTGATGGTAAAGGTGGAACTTTTCGGCTTGATTGGCCCGAGTCAATTAAGTTAATGCAAAGAAACTGGATCGGGCGCAGTCAAGGATCAGATGTTAAATTCGATGTTTTATATCCGGAAACGGATCAGGTGGTGAACATGCTGACGGTTTATACAACACGACCTGACACGCTTTTCGGCGCCACCTTTATGGTTGTCGCCCCCCAACATCCAATTGTCATGAAAGGATCGTCCGAATACCTAGTGCCGCCATCCCATGCCAATCAGGTAGAAACCTACATTGCTAAGGCGAAAGAAGAAGTGTCAGTTAATCACGATACAAAAGAAAAAACCGGTGTAATGAGCGGGATCTATACACGGAACCCTGTCAATGATGAGAAGTTGCCAATATTTGTTGCTGATTACGTTAGCATGGACTATGGTTCAGGGGCGATTATGGCAGTACCAGCACATGATGAACGCGATTTTGAATTTGCCCAGAAATATGACCTGCTAATTACCAAAGTTGTTCAAGCTATGAAGGATGAAGACGACGAGTGTTTTACAGGTGAAGGGGTCTCGATTAATTCGGGGCATGTCAGTGAAACCCCATTTGCAATTACAGGTTTAAGCACATTGGAAGCCAAGGAAAAAATTACCAAGACGCTGGAAGCGCATGGGCATGGTAAAGCCTCAGTCAATTATAAATTACGGGATTGGATTTTTTCTCGTCAGCGTTATTGGGGAGAGCCCTTTCCAATTGCAATTAGCCCCGACGGGAACACAATATCAGTGGATCCTCCAGTTATCCTCCCAGAGATGGAGGACTTTCGTCCAGAGACATCTGATGACCCAAGTTTACCTGTTAGCCCACCTCTTTCTCGTGCTGACGAATCATGGAAGGAAGTAGAAAAAGATGGAAAGAAGTATAAACGTGAACTTAACGTAATGCCGCAGTGGGCAGGATCATGCTGGTATTTCCTTCGGTTTATTGACCCCAAAAACGATCAAGCCTTTTGCGATGATAAGAAAGAACGATTTTTTATGCCAGTTGATCTTTATGTCGGCGGTGCTGAACACGCAGTCCTACATCTACTCTATTCGCGTTTTTGGCATAAAGTACTGTACGATCTTGGTCATGTTTCTACTCCTGAACCATTTAAGAAATTGTTCAACCAAGGAATGATTACAGCCGATGCGTTTGCTAATAATAGAGGGATTTACATCGATATCCGTGAAGTTGAATTACGTGATGGGGAACCATACCATACCGAAACTGGGGAAATACTAACACGGTTTAGCGGGAAAATGGGGAAGCGTTACAAGAATGGACTTCCTCCAGAGGAAGTAGGGAAGGAGTATGGTGTTGATACGCTGCGTCTATATGAAATGTATATGGGTCCCTTGGAAACAAGTGCGCCGTGGAGCATGGAAGGAATACGTGGTATGCAGAGATTCCTGCAGAGGGTCTGGAGAAATTTCGTAACTGAAGACCGAACTCCCAATTTGGTTGACGATTCAACGCCGGAACTTGAAAAATTACTACATAAGACAATCCTCAAAGTTACTGACGATCTCGAAAACCTGCGCTTCAACACGGCCATTGCCGCATTAATTGAGTGCAACAATGAACTTGTGCAGATGCAGAGCGTTCCAAGGGAAGTTGGTCGTGTTTTCCTGTTGCTTCTTGCTCCGTTCGCACCACATATTGCTGAAGAGATTTGGGAAATTTGTCAAATCTCCGAACATCAACTTTCAGATGAAAGTTTTCCAACTGGTGATCCAGAGAAAGCCAAAGATAACGAAATTACGATAGCAGTACAAATCCAAGGGAAAATGCGCGGTAAAATTCAGGTTCTAGCTTCAGCAACGGATGAGGAGGTGGAAGTAGCAGCCAAATCAGATCCGAAAATCGCTAAGCGTTTGGAGGGGCATGAAATCCGCCGTGTAATCTTTGTTCCTCAACGTTTGATCAACTTTATCATTTAGTTTTACTCCCGAACTGAACCCATATAATAACCTTAAAATATTGAAGAGATTTATGACTGAAAACCAAACTGATTATGTATCAATTGTCCCTCTTGGCGGACTAGGCGAATTTGGTATGAACATTATGGCCTACGAATGTGGTGACGATATTGTTGTCATTGATTGTGGAATTATGTTCTCTGATGATTCCGCTCCTGGAGTAGATTACATTATTCCTGACATCAGTTACTTAGTACAAAACGAGCATAAAATTAGAGCTATTATTATTACTCATGCGCATGAGGATCACATGGGTAGTCTCTCTTTTTTTCTAGATCAGATTAATGTTCCAGTTTACGGGACAGCGCTAACGCTTGCATTTGCCAAAGAACGTCTGCGAGAAAATAAGATGCTGTCTAAGTCGAACCTAAATGTAATTACGCCAAATGATAGTTTGGAATTAGGTTGTTTCAAACTTGAATTCATTCATATGACACATAGTATACCGTCGGCCTTAGCAGTAGTGGTCAACACTCCAGTAGGTGTGATTGTTCACACCAGCGATTTTAAGTTCGATCCGACTCCCGTCGATGATAAACCAAGCGAAATTCACAAACTTGCTGCACTTGGTGAAAAGGGAGTATTGCTCCTTCTATCAGATAGCACCAATGCTGATCGTCCTGGCGTGACACCTTCTGAGCGTAGTATTTACCCTAGTTTGGACAATGTCTTCCAAAATGCGGAACAGGGACTATTTGTCTGTACATTTGCCTCTAGTCTACATAGGATTCAGCAATTTATTGATCTCGCAATTAAACATCGTCGCTTGATTGCGATTTCCGGACGGTCGATGATCGGTAACATTAACATAGCCGCTGAACTTGGTTACCTAGATCTACCGCATGATTTGTTAATTGACCTAAAAGATGTTAAAAGATTCGAATCCAATGAAACGATGATACTCTGTACTGGTAGCCAAGGCGAAGAAAGATCGGCAATGTCTCTTATTTCAAGAGGAGATCACGCATCGCTACACATTGACTCAGGTGATACTGTGCTTATGTCTGCGCGGCAAATCCCAGGAAATGAAAGAGATATTCAAAAGATGATCGGTTATATCCTGCGACGTGGAGCACATGTGATACAGGAGCAAAATGAACATGTGCATGTCTCTGGACATGGGGCACGTGAGGACTTGAAATTAATGTTAACTTTAACCAAGCCAAAGTTCTTCATTCCAATTCATGGTGAGTACAGTAATCTGGTTCAACATGCTGAACTGGCCGAATCTCTGGGGATTCCAAACCAAAGTATAATTGTCGCTGAGACTGGTGAGTTAATTTTGCTCAATGATGACGATTGTTATATTGATGGCAGAGTGCAGTCCGGGGTTGTTTTTGTCGATGGGAAATTAAGAACGACCGAAGACATTGTTTTGCGCGATCGTTGCCAGTTGTCCACGAATGGAATGGTGATCCCGGTTGTGGTAATCAGTCGAGAAACAGGCAAAGTCCTTGGTATGCCTGAGATTGCCTCACGTGGTTTTGTGCATATTGATGTATCGGAAGATCTGATCACCGAAGCCAAAGAAGTTGTTGCTAAAGCAGTTGAAAAAGTCAGCTTTGACTTGGAAGAAGAGGTAGATCTAATTCGGGATGAGATTCGAGCGGAACTCAAGCGGTTTCTCCGAAGCCAAACAGCCCAAACTCCGATCATTTTGCCAGTTGTAATGTTAGTCTAGCCAGTTATCTGCATACAATAAGCCGATTCTATAAAAGTTTACGTTTATTTGTAATTAGATTCTTATAAGTCGAAATTGATTGTCGGTTAACTCTATTGATTATTCGTTTGTATAATTTCTAGGGCTACATTTAGGAGATATGTATGATTTTTCCTTTGCTACACTGGTTATCCTCTGCACTTTGTACTATCCAATCAGGAACAGAATCCAACCAGCCGTTACAGGGTACATCCCAATTAACGCTTGAGGAGGATATCGCCTCCTATTTGGTATCGGGTGTTGACCGATTTTTGTTAAGCCAACTCGACCAGTCAGTTTCAAAACGAGAGGAATATTGGAAGCGGGACTTTTCGTCTACTACAAATTATGCTGTGTCAGTTGAGCCGAACCGAATGCAATTATCGCAGATCTTGGGAATACGTGATAACCGTATCCCATTTAAGGGGTTAGAATTGATTGCATCTACAAATCAGCCTGCTCTGGTGGGAAGAGGGAATGGTTACGATATTTTTGCCGTACGTTGGCCAGTAATTCATACAATTCATGGTGAAGGGCTTTTATTGGTACCCTCAAATAAACCAATAGCCAACGTAATCGCTATCCCTGATGCAGATGTCTTACCAGAACATATTTCTGGGTTAATCGAAGGAGTTCCAAGTCATTCACAATTTGCTAGACATCTTGCAGAAAGCGGTTGTAGGGTTGTCATACCAACGCTTATTTCGCGAAAATCAAGCGAAATGCCGAATCATATTTCGAAACGTGAATGGTTGTACCGTTCTGCGTTTGAACTGGGGCGACATCTGATCGGCTACGAATTGCAGAAAATTTTTGCTGTTGTCGATTGGTTTTCTGCACAATCCCAGGATGATGTGAAGATTGGAACCATTGGATGGGGTGAAGGTGGTATGCTAGCATTGTATGCTGGGGCAATCGATACACGTATTGATGCTGTCTGCGTAAGTGGCTATTTCAATTCCCGGCAAGAGATTTGGAAAGAACCCCTTGAGCGTAATGTCTTCGGTTTACTCACTCAGTTTGGTGATGCTGAATTGGCTTCAATGGTTGCACCACGGCATTTAATCATCGAAGCTGCCGATTTTCCGGAAGTACATGTGCCTTCGGGAACAGGGGGTGCTGCCCCGGCAGATATAGTGACACCAGCGTTAGATCAAGTTAAAACAGAGGTTGAACGCGCCCAGTCAATTGTCAAAAAACTCAATCCAAAACCTCAGATTGAACTTATTCAGGCAGAGAACAGTGTTTACGGAACTGTTGAATCGTTACAATCGTTGTTGGATCTGTTGTCGACACAAGCAACGGTGTCCTTTTCTGAAAACCGACCCGAGCATCTTGACGGAAATTTCCAACCTGATAGGCGGGAAGATCTCCAACTTGCAGAGATAGATCAGTATAACCAATGGTTACTTGGTGAAAGTTCCCATACTCGCCAAGAGTTTTTCTCAAAATTAGACACTAGCTCCCTTGGAGGTTATCAACAGACAATAGAATGGTATCGTGATTTCTTTTCGCGTGAAATAATTGGTCAATTTGATCTAGATTTACTTCCTTTCAATGCACGATCGCGGTTTTCCTATCAAGGCAAAAACTGGCAAGGATACGAAGTTGTTTTGGATGTCTGGCCTGATGTTATTGCTTACGGGATTTTATTGTTACCAAATGACATTAAGGAAGAAGAAAGAAGACCAGTTGTTGTTTGCCAACATGGATTGGAAGGCCGCCCACAGGACATCATTCAGGGCGACCATGATGCCTACCACGACTTTGCCGCTAAACTAGCGGAACGCGGTTTTATCACTTTTTCCCCGCAGAATCTTTACATTTTTACAGACCGATTTCGCACGCTCCAACGCAAAGCCAACCCGATCCAGAAGACGCTCTTTTCAATCATAATTCCACAGCATCAGCAGATAGTGAATTGGCTTCAGTCCCTGTCTTATGTTGATCCAAACCGAATTGCGTTTTATGGATTAAGTTATGGAGGAAAAACGGCTATGCGTGTACCGCCGCTTGTCACGGATTATTGCCTCTCAATCTGTTCTGCCGATTTCAACGAATGGGTTTGGAAAAACGCCTCAACGCGAAGTAGCTATAGCTATGTGAATTCAGGGGAATACGAAATTTTCGAGTTTGATTTAGGGAGTACCTTTAACTATGCTGAGATGAGTTGGCTAATATGTCCACGACCATTTATGGTTGAACGTGGGCATTTTGACGGTGTTGCTCCGGATGAAACCGTTGCCTATGAATATGCTAAGGTAAAACGTCAATACGATCTACTCGGGATAGGTAACCGAACCGAGATGGAAGTCTTTAATGGCCCGCATACAATTAATGGGATTGGGACCTTTGAATTTCTTCACCAGCATCTCAACTGGCCAGTGAAGAAGGCTTAACCGCGCCCTCAAGCATTTTGAAGCTGTTTGATTGGTTGGATAGTTAATTCTACCTTAGCTTTTTGGTCAACTGTCCATCGAAGTTAGAGTTGAGCTTAGACTTAGCATGGACTATTGAAGGCAGGATCTCATAATCGTGATAAGTGTAATTGCTAGAATTACGAAGACAAATGATATTAAGGTTGTTGTCTGCGTCGGGTTGAAAAAATCGTCATTCTGATGACCGCACTGAGTGCAGTATGTATGTCTTGACTGGACTATAGCTGAACACCTTGGGCATTCTTTAATCGTTGGCTTGATTTTGCCAAAATTAATCATGACTTTTCTACCTGAACCTGTCCCGACTCTATCAAGACACGAATCTCATCGAGAATAAGTTTGCGGGCCTCTCTAACAACACTTGCACGAACTTTCCCTAGACTTTGTCTCTCCTTTTCTACACGGTTTTTTATCCGATCCGGCATATTGCGGAGAAATTTATCTTTGACTTCTTCGCCTAAGCCCTTAATTGCCGTGGCCAAATTATCCTGAACGGATGGTAATTTTAAGATGTATTTTTGGATGTTTGTGTCATCAATTAGCATGATGTCTTCAAACGTAAACATAGCTTCTCTGATCTTGCTAACTTGATCTGTGTTTTCAAGACTCTTCAAAATATCCTCGGTTGCATCATCACCCGTATGTGCCAGCATCTTTGCCAGTGCTGATGAACCCTCGATACTTTTTTGAGGACGGCGACTTGATATGACCTTATTCAAACAGCCTTGCAGAGAAATCTGAATTTTGCTTAGAAGTATGTTAACTGTATTTTGATTCACCCCTTCCATTGTTGCAATACGTTGGGCTATGGTATTTCGCTTTTCTTTTGGAAACTGAATTAGTATATTCGGTGCTCTATCTGGAATCATGTGTGTAAGAATAAGTGCTATTGTCTGCGGAGTTTCCAAAGAGATTGTCACATAGATTTCGTCGTCCATCGCTGAGTCAAACATATTGTGCTGTTTCTTTGAGTGAGACATACAATATTTTACACCATATTTATGGGTTCGTCACGCAGAATGTAGGGTATCGCGTCAGAAACTGTTGAATTTGCTTTTCTGTTCCCACTTCCACATGTTGGTAAACTGCAAGCCATTCGAAATCGTTCACTTCGAGGTGGAACTGTTATATTTTATAATTGATACCCCTCACTACCTGCCTAGAATACTCTGTGATTTCACTGGCAGAGTCTGGGAAATTTGGTAAAAGTCAGATTTTGTTCATTAGCGTAGTGTGATTTTTAAAAACTGTGGTTGTTACCTTTCCTAGCTATTTTGGGTTGCAACTTGGGTTTAGTGATGTGACGACGCAATTATTGGTGCTTATTCGTAATTGGCTATCTCTCCACAATTTATGTTTAGTCTTAATGCTTATCTGGGTTACTTGCCTGCAAGCAGAAGTTATCCTCAATGATGTTTCTCTCACGCAGTCCTACGTGGATCAGATCAAACCAGATAAAAAAGATCAAACCGGACTGAAAACCGATTTCGGAGACTTGCAGTCCAAGCAAGAGATAGATCCATGGAAGCCAACCCTCTCTTTACACAAAGAAGATGAAAAGGATAAACCAGATCATCGGCTTCAAATCCTGTCTCCTTATTTGGACTCGCTACGCCTGTGGAGAAATTCACCTAGACTAATTGATCTTAAGGAGATTCTTGAACGGCGCGATGAAATAGAAACGAAAGAAGGGGGCATAGACTTACCACTGAATTCGAATCTAAAAATTACCGGCCATAAGTCTGTGACTGTGGAACTCAATAAAACGCACTACTTCGGTCAGACAGACGTGAATCGATTTTATGCAGGCAGATCTCTTGGTGGTTATAGTTCTGGTTTGGATTTAGGTCTAAGTTCGTCGTACAGTGATTATGATTCGTACGGTGGCGGTTACGGTGGCGGTTACGGTGGTGGTTACGGAGGTGGTTACGGTGGTGGTTTCGGCAGTGGAGGGTTCTCAATGTCACGTTATGGTGGAGCGCCAAGAGCAAGTGGGATCAACATTCGGCAAACACTTCAAGTTGGTTTGAACGGGCGAGTTGGCGAACGCACTCACGTTGAGGTTGATTACAGTGATTCTGATAGTGGTGGTGGTTTCGGCAGTGGTTATGGTGGTGGGTATGGAGGAGCGAAGCAACAAAAAATTCGCGTTTGGTATGAAGGTAAAGCAGATAGTATATTGAAACGGGTTGGGTTCGGCGATATAACCTTAAATTTACCAAATACTCGGTTTTTAAATATTAACCGAAACCTTTTTGGCCTAGAAGCAATAGCTGAGATAGCAGGAGCAAAAATAACGTCCTTCGCATCTCGCTCTAAGGGAATTTCTGACACACGCCGCTTTCGTGGTGAGTCACGCCGTGCTGGTTATGGTCGCGGTCAGCAGATTGCAGATGCCAATTACGTCAAAGAAAGATTCTATTTCATTCAACTTGATGATGATGAAATGCTTCATGATCTTTATTTGCCGATCGCTCGTGGTAGTGAGCAGATCTATATTGATGATGGAGTTGCGAGTAATAATCAAGGTGGGCAAAGAACCGTTCAAGGATATTTTAACTTGCAATATCCGGGACAAGACTACAATATCAATTACGAAACTGGTGAGATCGAATTTTTAGTCCCAATTTCAGCCAGTTACAAGATTGTTGTTGCCTACAAGTATTTGGGTGATGGTAGTGGAACAGTCGGGAATTCGGAATCGGTGTTTATCGATGATAACGGTGATGGATCAATTGACGAAGAAGGAGAAGAGATTGGTTATGTAACCATAAAGGAAAAAAGTCTTCGAGGAACGGAGTCGAGACGTGTATATAACCTTGGCAATCGCAACATTAACCCGCGCGATTTCCAAGTAACTATTTGGCGCCAAGGTGCGGGAGAGTCATTCACTATAGGCCAAACAGATGTACCTTATATCCAAATTTTTGGCCTCGACCAAGACGGGGATGGTGCTGTTGATCCCGATTTTATTGATTTTGATCGTGGTGTTTTGACTTTTCCTACCTTTCGTCCGTTTATGATAGAGGATCCTGAAAGCCCCTTCTTCCAGTACAGAGATCAACTTAACAATGAGGAGATTTACCTGGAGAATCCGAGATCAGCAGATCAGATTTATACGATTCAAGCAGATTACGCTTATCAGTCTGATAGTTATAATGTTGGTCTCTTTGTTATTCCGAACAGTGAAACTGTTCGCCTCAATGGACGGAAGTTACAGCGTGATGTTGATTATATGATGATTTATGAAGTAGGTACACTAAGATTTTTTCGTCAACTCGATGAGTACGATGAAATTGAGGTGAAGTTTGAGCGATCGCCGTTTGGAGGTGCATTACAACAAACGGTAATGGGCCTCTGGTTGGAGTACAATTATGAACCGAAAGCGAAACCTGAGGAGCAGAAAAAATCAGGAAGATTTGATCGCTTAATGGGCAGCAGCAGTTCCAAACTTAATCGATCTGGGAGTAGTAGTTTCGGTGGTAGGTCCAGTGGATTTGGAGGTAGATCTTTTGGTGGAAGTGGAGGCAGATCTTTTGGTGGTGGATACGGTGGTGGATACGGTGGTGGATACGGTGGTGGGTTCGGGAGTTTAGGAGGGAGATCTCGCCGTGGTCTCTATGGAGGTAGTTCAACTTACTTTAATCCTGTTTTCAAAAAAGGCTTTAACTTTTCAACGGGTTACATTCTAAACACTGGCCAGAAACCTCTCCAGATTCCAAGTCCAAATGAAGCACCGAGTCGTCTACAAGCTTTCAATATTAATACAAGTTTGGGGCACAGTTTTAATATTGCTTGGTTGATTAATCCCATACCGTTGATCCAGATAGAGAATTTCCCTTTTTCAGTTGACTTTAGCGGTGAAGCAGCTTTTTCTCATAATAATCCGAATAGTGTTGGAGTGGCTTTAATTGATAGTATGGAGGGTGCTCGTGAAGCATCTAGTGTTCCTACTTTTAAGCATAACTGGCGACCTGCAAGTGTACCAAGCATGAGTAATAATGAACGCGAGACAATACTACCGATACCGACATCTGAAAATCGTGCTGTTTTCCGAATTTTGCCGAAGGATGATGAGGATTCAAAGGCAATTGGAAACTATATGCGGAATCAGTACATACCAGCTTCAATAATTAATCCACTTGCTAGGTCTACTGAAGAACGCCTAATTATGGAAGTTGGTTATGATCTAACAGATGTAATTGAGGAATGGGGTGGATTCTCGTACGGACTCTCATCGTCTGGATCTGATTTTTCAGATCGCGAGTCTATAGAATTGTGGTGTCGTGTGTTGGGAGAAGATGCTATCACGCTGCACATTGATATTGGTATGGTGAGTGAAGACTCAGATATGGATGTGAGATTAGACAGTGAGGATTTACCCAAGACCCTTGAGGATATAAATGGTGATGGTAAGGTCGATACTCTAGATTTGGACTTGGAAAATCTACCAGACTCGTATAAATATAGTGCTAATGGATCGCTAGATGTGGGTGAAGATAGAGGATGGGACTATAATTCCACTCTCCAAAATTTTAGAATTGGTGCAGATAATAAAGTGCTTGATACGGAAGATTTAAACGGCGATGGAGTCCTTGATACAATTGACTCATATCTTAGTGTATCTATTCCACTGAATAATATCCCAGCTGAGTGGATGAAAAAAGAGAACAAAAACGGATGGACTTTTCTCAGTATTCCTTTGACTGAAGCGTTTCCGTATGGAGATCGAATTCCTAACCTTGGTTATGTACAACATTTGCGGTTTTGGTTGCAAAAGAACCGCCCAGGTACCGTTAACGGGGTATTTGAGTGGTCCACTATTGAAATTGTAGGAAATCAGTGGGAGCAGGGAATTGTAACCAAAAATGGTACAGTTGTCCTCGATACTGATGAGAAATTTACAGTAGGAACGAAAGATAACTACAATTTCGATGACTATAGAAAAGCTCATAGCCTGATTAAAAGTGATAAGCTCTTTAAAAAGCTGCATCCTTATACTGACATTGCGTTCGGTTTAGATTATTCAGAACAAAAAGAGCAGACATTAATCCTCAAATATCGTTTGGACCCAGCATCGTTTGGTATTACCACCAGACAGTTGAGAGGTGCGCAACAGGGGGAAGGTCAAGATTTTTCAAAGCACAATAAAATTCGGTTCTGGTTGTATGGTGATAAGAGTTACGCGACTTTTGTTATGAGGCTAGCTTCATCAATGCGTACAGGTTACCGTTCTTCCTATTATTATTCGTCAAATGATCCATTTTCTGATCCAATGGATCAACAGGAGGATGATGTCAATGTATTTGAGAATCTGAAAGATTTTTATGAGTATACTCGCATCATTGATTTTGAAGGGTGGAAGTTAATTGAGATTGATCTGTCTGATAAAAAAAGAAATGAGTCTCCAGATTTGGTGGATACAAAACCGAATGTCATCAATTTAAACCAAAGTAATCCAATCCAGCAACAAAATCAACTGAGTAATCAATTTGATACTCCTGTTTTAGAAGAACCCGACGGGCATCCTGATGAATTGTTAATTCGTGGTACGAATAGCTCGAATCTTTCGATCAAGAACATCGGTGGTATGCTGTTGGGGATCCGGAATGAGAATGCTTCAGACATCAGTGGAGAATTATGGGTTAACGATATTCATCTAAGCGAACCTTTGGTGAGAGCCGGTTGGGCTCGACGCGGAAATGTGTCCATAGAACTGGGAAATCTACTTCGTGTAAGAGGTGGCTTTGCTAATCAAGATAAGGATTTCGAAAGTTCTACTGGAGAAACTGGAAGACAACGACGACAAGATCGTGGTTTTAGTACCACAAACAATGATTTCAACATCGATGCCGACCTCAATCTATTTAGTTGGTTACCAATCCAATACTCGGTTAAAGAACAACAATCTGAAACTGAGAGTCGACGAGGAACGATTAGTTCGTATCAGAGCGGGAAGAGTCGGACGGAGAATCGGGATTTCTCAGCACAATTTAATCTGCGTCCGTTACCCACGCTTGGATTTGCCTACAACTATCAAGATTTTTGGAATGAACGACAAGGCGATCAACTAAGTGATCTGTATACAGGTAACATGCGCTATAGTTTGGGACAGAAGTTCAGTGTCGATCTGCAATACCGGCATGAGGATGTTAAAGTTGATCCCTCAACAGCAATAAGTGCATCAGGCAGCAGTAATTATGGAGGATATAGTGGGTATGGGCGAAATCGTGACGAAAAAGTGGATAGTGGATCAATTTCCTTCAATTTGCAGCCGTTTACCAGTTTTGGCCTTAATCCGAGGTATGATGTGCAGCGTGAGCTCGAGCGGAGAGAAAATGCTACCCCGTTTTCGAGCCAAGCGACTTCTTTCGATGAAAAAGAAGTAGCAGAAAAATCAGAATTCACGTTGGCATCCCGTGAACATCGAGCTTCACTTAACCCACGTTTGAATAAGGACTTTTTTGGTATCCGCCCAACTATTTCCAATCGTGTCAGTTTGCGTGAAAACTGGTTTAACGATACCAAGGATGCTTCTGTCAACGCGAACATCCGGTTGGGACTTAGTCTCCGCTTGAGGTCATGGTTCAGTTGGCTGTTCCGGGACAAAGTTAGCGAATCAGCCCTAGCCGAGATCGATCCAGCAACTCAAGACTCTGGAATACGATCTTCAGTGGAAAAGGACAGCTTGAATTTAGAAACGAATATTGAAGACAGACGACAGCGCGAAATTGAACGTTTAGAACGGATGGGCATCGATGCTTCTCAGATTGACCAAGCCGAAAGTATGAAAGGAGATTGGATTAGCCGTGACAAGGCGGAAATCGAACGAAAGATAAAACAACGGGAAGGTTCTACTAAAGGGGAAGAAGCAGGGTTGCTTCAGCGTAGTGTGGAAAGTTTAGCATTCAATGCAGATATGACTTATAACACTCAAGACTCACTGCGAAGACTTGCCCCTGGCACTACAATATCGGAAATTATTCAAATTGAAGATGAAGATGAACGGCGTACTCAATCTCGTAAAGGAACACGGTATAGCTTTCGGACTTCAATAGATCCATGGAAATGGGCCTCTCTTGGAGGCAACGCGTCATACAATAACAATTTTACTAAGTCTAGGAGTACTTCTTCCCGATCAAAATCAACCAGCTATGAAGGGGATCTGAAAATATTCAACTCCAAAAATACCTCAAGTTTTCAAATCCGATATCGCCATATGATGCGCGATCAAAGCAATATTAATGCGCGAATCGGTGAAAGTTTATCCCACGAACCATCGGTTAGCTGGACCCAAACTTGGAGTGGAGGGACGCGTACTGCCTTTGGAGTACGAACCACGCTAAGGAATCAAGAGCGTGCTGGTATCCAAAGCTCTTCTTTTGTCATTACTCCTAATTTTAGTATTGATTACAAAGTTAGGATTGAAGGTGGAATAAAAGTTCCTTTTCGTCACCGGAGAGTCGTATTGGAGCATGATCTTGATTTAAGCAATACCTTCTCAACAGTAATGCGGCGTGAAAAATTTGGAGCCAACCGAGAAGAAAAATCGGAGCGATACGAAACAACTCTACGTACAAGATACAATCTGAGTAAACGTCTGACTGCCAACATAAACTTGGGACTTAGTTACAATCAAGACCGAGTTGAAGAAGGTCGGGACTATCTTTCGATTGCCAGTTCTTTTACAGTCAGGGGAGAATTTTGAGGAGCCATAAAAATGTTACTGATTAGTCCTCAACCTCCCATTCGTTAAGGCCTACAGGTAAGGGGTTAGGTCGTTCAACGGTGCTGTCAATCTTAACGTGTTGAGCCGTCTGAGAGGACTTATCAAAGGCCAACATCACTTCCAAAACATGGTAAGCGAGATCCCCGTTAACCCGGTGTGGCCGATCATTTCTAATCGCGCGTACCATATCGATCAA
>Ga0066834_10000562_pt1 | contig 17654 bp, 12 predicted proteins | sample ETNtaG_30_FD_66729 | JGI IMG/M metagenome (GOLD analysis project Ga0066834, IMG submission 66729) | Marine microbial and viral communities from oxygen minimum zone, Eastern Pacific Ocean - ETNP201306PF43B | ecosystem: Environmental > Aquatic > Marine > Oceanic | place: Pacific Ocean: Eastern... | reverse complement strand
CTTAATCGCGCTCTTCTTGTCGTTGACGAACTCAGCTTCTGCAATCCATCGGTTCTGGACTGGATCGGCTACAACCACTTTATCCACGTGCTCCTCGAGCACTTCCTTGACCAATTGGGCTAAGTGGCATTCCTCGACGACCAGCGTCTTGGGGTTGGGAATCTCTGACACTTGTTCAATGAGATTCTCAATCGTGGTACTGCACGTAAAGGTCCGACAGAGATTCTTCTTCTCGTTGAAAACAGCCATAGTGAAACTTGCTGAGTGTATGTCTACACTTACCGTATACATAAGACGGGCCTCCTTCGTTGAAGAGTGTGGAAACTGATATTCAACCAGGATGTGCCCGTCTTTTTCACATTACCAAGCCTCCCGCTGGCTCTGGAGGGCGAGCCACGCTCGCTCATGCCGCCGGGACGGCGGCGTGCCCAGGATCTGTCTCGAGGTCACCGCACTGCAAAGTGGAGTTCGCGACTCGAACGTCTCAGCACAGAGTCAAGATTCGAGGCCCTTGCCGGGAGGTAATCGTTGTGGCGCATGACATGAATGCCCCGGCCTCGTCCCTGGTAATCGTCAATCGTTGAAAGGAGCTGGAATCATTCAAGGCCCTTGGCATTTCAGTTGACTTTGTCTGGCCTGTGGGAGCAGATCTCTTGAAACGGGGCAGAGCGGTGTTGAAAAGTCTTAGATCACCAGGAACAACCCATGGAACAGCTTCGCAAGGTTCTGCTGAAAACAATACAGGACAATGAACGGACCCGCAGATACCAGGAGGTTATCGACAGGACTATCGATGGGTTTAAGGAGAACTGGGACCTTGAACGCGGAATGATCGGTACCGTGGGTCTCGAGCTTCCTCACGAATCGGACCAAAACTACTGGAATCTGTCCGAGGATGAGCGGGCAGACATTACCAGCGACGAGGCACACAGGGCCTATCGGCGCGCTTCCGGCCGGGGAGGAACAGCCCCCCTGTGCGCGGCTGCATTCGCCTGGCACAGTCCTCTCTCCCGACATCATCGCGACCCCGAGCTCGTCCGGTTCTTCGAGAATGGCCTCAAGTTCTTTACCCGCACTATTCGAGAGGACGGAGTCTTTGCCATGTATGGTCTCAACGGATTGGTCTGGGCCCACGGATGGGATCTCGAGGGGCTGATCTATGGGCTGGTTTTTCTCTGGGATGCGATGAGCTCGGAGCTACGGGACGAGGCCGTTGCCAGACTCCGCAAGTCCGGTGAGAGATTCTTTGCGATGGGGTCTTCGGGAACTCACGGCAACCAAGGATGCGTCCAGGCCCTGGGACTCTTTCTTTACGGGCAGTTACTTGACATGCCTGAGGCCATCGAAGCATCCAATCAGAGATGGAGAGAACTGGCACCCATGACCCTCGACGATACGGGTCAGGTCATTGAACAGTACGGGCCGTGCATGCATTACTCGTACACCTGTTTTATCTATGCATGGATAAACGCCTTCATCCGCAGCGGGGATGGGCAGGAAGACCGAATCGAAAAATGTCTTCATTGGTTTCGTTATCGCCACACGTCGAGCCTCTACCCGATGCCAGGCCCTTCTTCCCGGGGTTATTACGAAAACATCAAGCCCAAAGCAGTCGATATTATCCCGGCCCTCGAGGAACTATCCGTACGCGAACCATTCTTCCAGGAATTCATTGATTCAATCTGGGATAAGATCGGAGACACCGGAGCCGGCGGTATCGGGCACGGTGGCTCCACCCTGATGTGGGCTATCCTGGCCTGTCCTGGTATCCAGAATCCGAAACCCAATCGCCGAAAAGAGTGGGAGAAACCGTTCGAGGAGTATTACGAATACATCGACCTCTTTGGGAAGTCGCCCCTGGCATACCTTCTGGTGAAACGGGAGTATCAGACTACTTTCAATATCCGAGACTTTCTGCCGTTCTCCGGGATCCAGACCTGGTCGTGGGGGGACGAAGCTCCCATTATCCATCCAACCAAACTTGTGCCCTCGACCACCCAGGCATGGGGTCTCGACACGGCCCGGCAGGGAGTGAGCAATAACTGGGGACTGTTCGGGGCAGGCGCCTTCGTGGTGGATGCCAAGTTTCAACTTGGTTTGGAGGACGGGAAGCCGACTCTGATGGTGTCGAGGTATGACCATCTCTGGCGAATCCTTGTCTTCACCGATGCATCTACCTTGATCCTCGAATTTGGCAGACTCGGACCTCGAAAGACATTCTGGACCCTCAACCGGCTGGAACCGGCGGAGGCCAGGATCGGAAGTGGGCAGGTCACCTTCGAAGGCCGAAAAGCTGCTCTCTATTCCACGATCCGGACACCCTCACTAAAGTCCATGGGGCCGGGTGAATGGACGGAGGGGGTACAGGTCCTTGAATACGACTGCGGCCAGGAATTCTGTGCATTTGCATTTTCGGGAGGCCCGTTTGAATTCATAACACCGCAACCCACTGAAGACTGTGTTTACGAATTCAAAGATGATTCAGGCAGATACCGCCTGTCCCTGGCCAGCGGTTTTTTCGCTGAGGATAATCCGGGAAACTGCACCTTGAATCGGCAGGTGCTCACCGATGAGACAGCTTTGGAAAGGGTGAGCTGATCCCCGCCTGCTTCAGGCGAGGCCGGCGTCATCGAGTGCCTGCGTGAGCGGGTCGGTGACATTGAGTTCGGAGGCCCAGTTTTCGAGATACTCGCGGTCGAGGCGATCGGCCTGGACTTTGAGGACGCCGAATGTCGTTACATTGGCTGTCGGAGACGCCGCCACCCTAGCAACAGCATCCAGCATCGAGTATCCAGTATCAGCGGCCATGGGCCGCGTTAATCTTTCATCACGCACTCGATTGGGATGCCTTCGCGGAGATTGCCGAAGCAGCCTTCGTTGCACCGGGTGCAGGATACTAGTTCATCGAGCCGTCCGTCTCTTACCTTTTCAGGCCAGAGCGGGTCGGCAATGAGACCCCGCCCCACTGCGATCAAATCTGCCCGGTCTTCGTTGAGGGCCTCCAGCGCTCGGCCAACATCATCCATCTGGTTGACGGCGATGACTGGGACGCCCAAGCCACGGAACGGTTCGGCCCGGTCCGCGGGCAGCTCTTCGCTGGCGGGCGAAATGTCAAGAACATCCACCCCCTCAGATACCAGCTTCTCAGCGAATGCCAGGCTCTCTTCGATGGTGTAGCTCTCTTTCTGACTGGGCGTGTGGCGATAGAGAATCAGCCGGTCTTCTCCCAGACCCTTCCGGGATGCGCGTACGACTTCGATCCCCATCCGCATCCGGTTCTCCAAGATGCCGCCATATTCATCCGTTCGTTCGTTGTTCGCAGGAGAGAAGAACTGGTTGATCAGATAGCCGTGCGCACCATGCGGCTGGACACCATCGAAACCAGCCCGGGCACAGATCTCCGAAGCTCTCTCAAAGAGCTGAACGATCTCGCGAATCTGTTCAAGGGTCAGCTCGCCCGGACTGATATCAGATCCGAAAGTGACGGGGAAGAGCTGGATGGCCGCCAATGCCCCATCTTCGTGGATTGCCTCGACCAGGCGGCCCAGATTCTCAGCAGTAAGTTCCTCGACGAAACGGTTCACCGCGGTCGCTTCAACAATGACCAGGCCAACCCCGCCGGCAGCGCGTTCCCGATACCACTCGATACCGTCGTCACCAACGATCGAACGATTACTGACCATCGGCGGCATGACGATTCGGTTAGGGATAGTTCGGTCTTTGACCGTGAGTGGCTCAAACAACGGAGTGACATCGAGATTCATGGTTGTGTCTCCTTTTCGGATCAAAACGGATAGATGGGCCTTCCACCGAAGTCATCAGACATCGGGAGGATAAATACGTGCATGGCTTCCCCTGAAATCTGCGGATCCGGCTGCGGGTTTCGTGCATAGCATAGCGGAACCAGCCAGAATTCGGGAGGATGAATACGCGGGCATGTCTCTTCTTCTTACGAATCGTTGGATAGATGACTTTTAAGGCTCTCTTCGTCTTAGTCTTTATCGGGATCATGGCTGACAGTTACTATATGCCGAAGGCATTGCGTCTTGCGGCCCATTCGTTTCCGTTACACCGATCTGTCTAACGGAGAACCAACTGACCTACTGGAAGCGTACGGACCATCCTACATCCTGGTTTTCCTCCACGCTGAAACGTACGGTGGCCAGGGGGGCGTCCACTTTTGTGGAAACTCTGAGGTCCCCGGCTTTTGCGCTGCCCAAATTGAAGCCCTGGGGGACAAAGATGCGCAGCTCGTACGGATCACCGCCCACGACTGCGGACCTGCCGCTCAATGTCTTGCCTTCTGCATCCCACTTCAGATCCAACACATCCACGGCCATCTGCCGGACGTGCCGATTGGTAGAGATGAGCGCTGGATGGTTCTGTCTTTCGACAATCGAATAGATCTCGCAGTCCACCGGCTCGAGCGTGCGTTCGAAGCCGCCCCGGCGGATGCCAAGGAATTGCTTCGACCAGAACTCGTACACGAGATAATCCTTCGAAGGATCGAGCTCCAGGTCGTCGAAGCGGATCTCTTCGGTGATCGCTTTGCCGTGCTGTTTGTAATTGAGATTGAAAAAGCCGGCTATATTCCACCGGCCGAAACTGCGACGGACAGGAAGGTTCCAAAGCCGGGCAGGATTGTGCTCAAACACGTCCACCGCTTTGGATACGTCTGCTGTGACGGGTGAAACGCGGCGGATGATTTCGATGCGATCCTCCGGGATGTCTTCATCGACGAGGGGTTCGCCCAGGTGCACGAGGTTGCCGGAGATGGAGCAGAAGCTGGCGTGTACTTTTCCCTGCCGGTAGGAATAGATTCCTCCACAGTAAACGTGGAACGAGTCGGGGCTGTTCCACCACACGTTGCCATTGTAGAAGTACCTTCCGCTGATCTGTCTCGTGAGGCCCTGTGTGAAAGAACAGGGCTGTCCGTAATATGCCTGGTCGCTGTCTGCACCGATATGGATCACGTCGATGCGATCGTAGCTGATACCGATGATGTTCATCCAGACGAAGGCGTAAGCCCCCTGCGGATGACGTCGGCCAGCGTCGCGCCACAGGCCGGTTGCGAGCCGGTAGGTCTCGGCAGAGGTCATGAACGGGTCGTACTGCCCGGGCAGCTTTGCCCATAGATCGCTGAAATCCCAGCCGTAACGCGCGATAGCTCCCGCGGCGCGTTTGAAGCCCCGCTCCAACCGGGCTTTTTCGAATGCCTGCACCTCAGAGTTCGAGAAATCGATGCGGTCGTTGATGTAGTACTCCGGGTGGTCCTCCGCTATCTTCTTCGCTTCCTTAAACCAGAAATCCGGCTTGCCGTAACGGCGGACGAGGGGAGTGCCGGCGCCGACACTTCGAATCCTGCCACTTGCCCCGTAGCCGTACTTGCCCAGACCGAGCTCTCTGAGTTTCTTGAAATTCGCAGTCGCCCAGGCCCGATCCATGAATGCCTTCGCCCCCTTGGTTTTGTCATGTTTGTAAGGGAACCCTCGCACAACGCCAGAGCCGTAGTTGTTGAGCTTGGTGAACATCCCGACCAGATGTGGCTGCAGGTGGTCGATGGGATGGTCCCGTCGCAGGTCGATCTTGTTTGCCCGGGCAATCAGCTTGCCAAAACGGTCCAGGCCATCGGTGCCCTTTTCACCGAAGTGCAGCAATGTGTTCTCACCTGTGACGGTTGCCCCAGCGGGCATTTCTATGGCTTCGTAATCGTTGTAGGCCGCCACCCTCACGGACGTGCCATCCCCCGGCAGCAGCAGGAACCGGCCGAGTCCCTTGTTGTTCGTCAGGTTGCCAAAAAGCACGGAGCGCTGTGTTTTGCGATTCTTGAGCCCGAGATACCACCAGCTTTCAAAAGGCCCGTGGCCGGGGATGTCGCGCACGGTTTCGTATGGATCGCAGAACCGCTTCCCATCGCCAATCGCCGTCCAATCCGTCGAGGAGCCGCCAAGTGACACTCTGGGCGCGGCCATGGTGCCCACTCGGCTGATCGTAAGCTTCCTGCCGGTGCCGTTGGTGAAATCCATCCGAGCGAGGACTTCGTGGCCTTCTTCACTGACCTGAAGCGTATAAGTACACGAGAATCCGCCCGGCTTGCGATAGCTGAGGGTGAGCCTCTTCGCCGCCCCCATCCATCCCTCTGATTCACTGGCCAACGAATGCTCGACCTCGCAATCGGACAAGTCCCCCTGCACTCCTTTGATGTGGAAGACCGGCTTCACGCCATCGGCTTTGCAGCCCCGGGTCTTGTGTTCTGCCGACCACTGTGCCGTTTGGGGATTCACCTCGACTCGCAGATTTTCGGTCTCGATTCTCAGCAGGCGTTTTCTGTCCTGCTCGGTGTCTCCGCGGCGAGACGGCAGCCCGAAGAATGCGTACTCGGTAAGCCCTGCCGGCGACCTTTTCGCACCGGCCACGCGAATTTCTTTCAGGATGAGATGCCGCAATTGTCCTTTTCCTTCGCCTGCGACGCGATTGAGGTGGCGGAGCCGGATACCGAAGAAGCCTCGAGGGACATCGAGCTCGAGCTCATGATCGCGAGTCCCACCATCCTTCATCATGATGCGACCCGCGGGCACAGCCCCGCCATCGATGGTCACCAGCTCCACCCCGAGCGTGGCCGGCTCGCCTTCGAGCGTGCGGCCGCGCCCGTTAACGACGAGCGTCACCGGACCGGCTTTCGGTGCGAGAAACCAGTCGCCAAGCACGCCGTTTGTCCAGAAGCTGAATGTGCCCTTCGGCTGCATGTTGCCGCGTTCCCGTATGCGGGCATCTTCAGCCGCAACACGGCCACGCGGCTCAGGCTCGGCAGATAGATTCTCCACTGGGCCGAACAGGCAAATGAGAGAAAGCAAAGGCAGCCAGGAAGACGATGAAAACCGAGTGCTCATCATGTCTGAGAATATAGCAAGCACGCCCGAAGATTCGCTAACTGTTATGGATGTGACGCCGCCCGGGGTTGCGAGGCTTTGCGGGAGGCCCGCGGCAGGTCAGTCGTGCAGATGATCGAGTTTCAAGCTGTCCTCGCCTGGGCGCGCCGGCACCTTGCCGGCAAAAGAACGTTGAAAGCGCTCGAACAGAGCGCTGAAAGCGCACCGAAGATGCCGGCAAAGTGCCGGCGCGCCCAGGCAAGACCGGCACCGACGCAGACCTTTACACACTCACTCACAGTGGCTGCCGAACTCTCGGTACTCCCGTACCGGCAGCTCGTGGTATTCCCTGGTCAGCTTTTCCAGTCGCTCGCTTGCGAGATCGAAGATCCGTTTGCCCTTCTCAGCACTGGCGGCGAAGGCATCGCCCATAATGCCCGTCACGTTTTTAGTGTCGCGGTGTCGCTCTGCGAATTCAGCGAAGGACAGTTCATCGCTGAAGGGCTGCGTGCCGGTTTCGTCCTTGTCGATACACGAACTGTCGATCAGATGCTCACGCAGATGAAGCTGCACGGCCGTTTCCCATTCGCCGCCGTGGCCCACGCCCTCGTTCGTGGAGCTCCATTCCCTCAATTCTTCTGCGACCATATCCCACCAGTTAAAGCTGAGGACAAAAATGTTTTCTTCCGCGACCTGCCAGGCGACGGACCGGCAGGGCCCCCAGTTCCCACCATGGCCGTTGACTGCGATGATCCTTTTAAATCCGTTGGCGTAAATGCTTCGGTAGATGTCAGCGATGAGATTCTGAAAAGTCTCAAGCCGTAAGCTGATCGTCCCGGGGAAGCCCATGTTGTAATGCGTAAAGCCTGACCAGACCGGCGGGGCGACAATCACCGGAAAATCGTCAACGCGATTGGCCACTTCGGCCGCGATGTAGAAGGGAGCCGAGATGTCCACATCCATGGGGCAATGCGGACCATGCTGCTCGACCGAACCCACCGGCACAATCACCACCGGGTCATTCTCGAGCGCATCAAGGAACTCCTGCCGCCACATTTCCTGCCACATTATTTTCTTATTCGAGCCGTCGTACGAAGGTCTGTACATGTTCTTCTCCGGGGTTAGGCGCAAAGGACATTCTACTCAAAAGAGACAATAGAGATATAAGGGCTTAAAACTGCTGACTGGCCCTGCCACCACGAGGTCGTCCATTACCTGTCGCCCAGGCTCCCGAGCTCCCTTTCCGTAAGCAAGAGGACAAAATCCTGTTTCTCCGCTCTTCTAACAGCGTGCTTTTTCAGAGCCCTCTTTTTCGGATACTCCACGACCAGAACCGGCTTTCCTGCGTCCTCCATCTTCTTCAGAAAGCTCAACATGAACCGGACATGTTCGCCGTCTGCTTTCCGATCTCCGTCCGTAAAAAGGTCCTCTATCCCGATGGCGTCAATAACCCGAAGATATCCTGGATCCTTTAGAAGCTGGGCACCGTTCTGTGGGATAATGACAAACTCCTGACCTTTCGTTTTTCGCACATGAGCGGCGATCCCCTGAACGAATCCAATCATGTCCTGTCGGTAGGTATTCCCGGTTGCCGGGTTCTTGCGGTGATCAATCTGACGGTCCCCCTCTCTTTCGAAGAACTCGAATCCATCGACGATATCGAGGTAAAGACCATCGAACCCCAGCTCGATGATTTCATCGACATAATCCATGATCAGGCCCTGCCAACGCTTATCCCAATAGCGCACCTTGTAGTTGCCTTCCCAATCGGGGTTTACTTTGAGGAGATAGTCCGGGGCAGAGGGGCCAGGTCGCCCATCATGGTTTGCATCCCAGTCCTTCTCCCAATAGGTCCGATAGTTCTCAGCTTCACCGATGGAGATATAGCTGACGATCTTACGCAATGGTCGGCAGGCGCGAATGTAGCGGATCTCCTTTGCCGTCCACTTCGCCTCTGCACTTCCGTCATAAGTGTGGTCCAGAATAAGCAGGTCCCTTTTGCAGGAGCGTAGCAGCTCAACGGCTTTCCTTCGGTCTTTGTGGAGCCTGTCCGCCTGCAGCACGTAGGCGAACGATTCCGGCTTGAACGACGGAGCCTCTGCCGAAATCCCGCTCCATGAAAGGAAAGAAATAATCAGAATCAAGGCTGGACGATTCCTTCGTGTAAAGTCCATCTGGCAATTTTTCGCCCAGAACATCGTAAGACCAAGATAGCCTGAGACTGGCTTGTCTTTCTACTCGTCTCTCTCTTCGTCTTAATCTCAAATTGCTCGTGGAGAATATTTAGACGATGAGAAAATCCAAGCTTCATGACCGCTATGGGTCTGATCTGTTTTGACCATTCAAGCCACAGAGAAGCATCAGCACCGGACTCCTCTACTGATCCTTTACCCAGCTCATTTCCTCGCCCCGCACGAGGAAGGAGCGCTCATCCCAGGCGCCTGGACGTTCTACGGGGATGACACCGGAGTCGACGGCTACCTCGAGCGGGTTGGCGCGGGTCTGCAGGGGGAGGGCGACGCGCTCGTGTGTTCGGGCGGATTCGTAAACTCCCATCATGATTTCTGTGGCAGCCTTGCCGTGCCTGGCGTGACCGGGATAGTCTTCGAATTCGCCGTCGATCCACTGGCATATCGCGTTGGCCTGCTGCACGAAGGCGTTTCCATACCCCGATTCCTTTTCGGTGGGCTGAAACTCCTGCCAGCCGGCCTGGTCCGCGGTCATGTATTTGAGGCTGTTGTCCCAGATTTCCATCATGCCTTCGGAGCCGTAAACAGCGGCGCCGACCTGATAGATGCGGTTCATTTCGTTTTCGATAACGCCTTCCACCTCGTTGGGATATCCGATGATGCCGCAACAGCGGTCCTCGACGCGATGGCCAAAGAGGTAGTGGTCGGTTTTGCGCTCCACCGCGCCCATGACCCACTCGGTCTGAGGATCGCCCAGGACGAAAAGCTGGAAGTCTATGCAGTGAGTGCCGGTGTTCATCATGCCGGCGGTAACGGCCGACCACAGGCGGCGTGGCTCCCCAATAGCGCCGCCCAGCAGCATGCGGCGGGCCTCGCGCCAGGACGAGTAAAAGCGGCGCTGGTGGCCGATGGCAAGTTTAACGTTGTTGCGATCTGCCGCGATGATCATGGCGTCGGCATCGCCCAGTGAACAGGCCATGGGCTTTTCGCAGAGGATGGCTCTTGGCTGGCGCGCCGCCGCGGCGATGCTCATCTCCGCGTGGTGCGGGTCCCAGGAACAGACGCTGACGATGTCGAGCTCTTCTCTGTCCAGCATTTCACGATAGTCGAGGTACTGTTTCTCGACCTCAAAGTCGCGAGCGTAGTCGGCCAGGGCTTTGGGGTGAGAGTCAGCGATAGCGACGATTTCGGTTCGCTCGCACTCGCGCCAGCCCTGGCCGTGCGCACGGGCGATGCGGCCACTGGCGATGACACCGACGCGGAACTTTTCCGACATGGGAAACTCCTTCGTGGACAAAGGGAAGCCAGGCTCAGCAGCGTTGCTGAGACGCTGAGGTTAGGCAAAGGACAGCCCGAAGGCAATGGAAGCGGGTTACTCGGGCAGCGGTCGTTTCTTCATTGTGATTTGCCCTCTCTCTGAAAAAGCTCTCGTGCCCAATCTCCCTCAAACGTGCCCTGGAACACCTTGAATTCGTCGATGGTGCCGTTGACACAACCGTAGTAAGTGCCGATGAACAGAACCCTGGGCAGGGCAGCTTTGACGTTCCTGATTTTATTTCCTGCAAGCGCGAGCAGTTCACCGTCAACAAACATCCGCATCGAACTTCCCCGATCGATCATCATTACCAGATGATGCCACCGGCCATCGGAAAGTATCTCAAGACCTTTCTTTGATCTCATGGCAAGACCGGGGCCTCGGATGCCATTCTTGAAGCCGGTATTCAGGACGCTGATCAATGCACCCGTCTGATGAAAGCTGATGTACCAGTGAGGATAATTGCCCGTGGTATTCACCAGGCACGCGACCAGATTGCCGCCAGGCGCCTTCGATTTGAACCAGAAGGAGACCGTGAAATCATCCCTGGCCAGATTCACCGCGGGAGACAGTTTGACTTCGAGATATTGCCCGGCCTTTTTTCCGCCGAACTTGATCGCCTTGCCTTCCACGCCTTCAACGGAGTTTGCTTCACGCCACCTTTTACCCCCCCTAGCCAGTTTCAGAATCCCGGGGGACGTCTGACGTTTGCCATCGACCTCGATACCGGCTCTGTCCTTCACCTTCTTCATCGTTTGCAGGTAATCTTCGAAGTCATAATGAATGACCGGTTTGTCTCCGAGCGTTTGCTGCCGCGTCTCGCAGACGCCAAAGCCATTGGGAAAGTTGAAGTGGGTGAAGGTTGGCGACCACATCGTTGTTTGTGGGCTCTTGGTGGCCGAGGCAGGGTTCCTGTGAACGCGGGCGAGATTCAGTCCCCACACGCTTCCTCCGCGTATTCGATTGCCTCCCTGGTCTTCCTTCGGCTTCTCTTCATCATCTTCCAGTTCATCGCCAAAAACGTCAGGCAATGCTCCCGCGGTGATTTGGGGAATCCTGTACAGCCCGAGCTGTTCGAGAGGAATCTGGACCTCCAGCGTCCACGAGTCTTCGCCGCGGGAAATCGCGGCCTTCGCTTCCGACTCCCATTTTGGGTTCCTGCTCGTTTCACGGATCTCGTGAGAATCACGCCACGTCTTGCCCAGCTCTGCGATGACACTCGCGTCATAGATGTCCCCTGCCATGTTGATTGCCAGCAGGAAATACTTGCTGCGCGTGCGATTCATGTCGAGAGCAATCCGGATCCCGTCCTCTCGAAGAATCTGAGGGCTGTCATGTCTTCGTCGAGGGGACTTCTCAGGTGCCGGGGATATCCCCTTGCAGAAAAACGCGAAATAAAGGTAGTCCTTGTCACGCATCAAACGTGCGACGGTTCTCGCGTCGGCTTCAAATGAATTGGATCGAACGAACGGCGTGGTGGCGGCCGCGCTCTGCCATGCCTCCTCGTCAATGGCGCCGTCAATTCTCGGAGCAGATGGCACCTCGGGGCAGGCGATTCGCTTCCTCGGCGAGTAAGCGGATCGAGCTACTCCCACGCGCTGCTGCATCATTCCCAAGAGGCCGCTCCGAATGATTCTCAGGCGTGATGAGTAAGGCTCCTCGACTGCCAGCTTCTCCGCATCCCTCAGGTGAGTTTCAATCACCTTTATGAAATCGGTCTTGCCGATCTCATACCAGAGGCGCGTCCGGTTCCTGATTTTCAGGCCGCCTGACCGAGTCTTTTCGCGCTCGACCGCCTCCCAGAATTTTTTCATCGGCTCCTGGCCCGGCCCGTAAAAGAGGCGGAAGTATTCCTCGAGAATTTCATCCGCGTCGGCATCCGCATCAAAGAGCATTTTTGTGGCGACATAGAAATCAAGATGCTCGGCCGCGGGATTTGCACCGAAGAACTCCATCTGCCAGCCTTCCACCTTCAGGTCTTTGAGCTGTCTGATGTAATCGGCGAGATGGTGCGGACGCACCGCAGGGAAGCGGCCTTTCGAATACCAGTATTCATAAACGAAAAGGCGGCTCACCCGCTCGCGCCATGCCTTGAGATTGCGTATTCCGTAACTGCCTGCCTTCCAGCCTTCCGTGTTGGCCACGTGCACCCCTACATTTGGCGAGAGGCCAAATTCGGGCGGCTCGAAATGGGAAGCGTAAGCCGGAGCGGAGATCCATTTATCCGGATGAGTTTCCAGTACCCTCTTTGCCACGCGATTCACGAAGGTGAACCAGTAGTTGCTGTATTGCCCGTCCGCGAATCCGCCTTTGCGATTGGGCTGACGCGGTGGTTTGCAGTCGTCGCCGAAAGTGCGATTGTCGAGGGGCGCTACTTTACAGACATTTCCAAAGCCCATGGGAAAAGCTGGATCACTTTTTACCCGCTCGATGTAAGGGCGGCGGAAATACTCGACAATGTCGTTGGATACTTGTTCAACGACCTCATCTTTCCACAGCCTCAGTTGCACGCTCGGGCCCGGCTTTCCGCCTACGAACCAGTCGGGATGCGCTTCCGCGTGCGTCTGGTTGTACATGCGAAGTGTATGCGTGCCGAAATGAAAGGTGGAGCCATTCTGTCGGGTCCTGAGTGTGTATAGAAGACTGTCGCGAGCCTTGCCGTAATTCCGATTTCGAACGTACCCCATCCCATCGGGTCGCCCAAAAGTGCCCGGCTTTGTCCAGCCCCGGTTACCGATACGACGATAAGTGGTCCATGGTTTTCTCCGCCGCTCCGCGGCCTTCACCGTCAGAGTCTTCGCTCGCGGGTAGACCGTACCAGCGTCCGTGACCATGTACCACCGCACGCCGCACAGGGCTTCAAGAAAATCGTAAACAGCGTAGAGAGTGCCAACCTGAAAGTCCGGAGCACCAACACTTATGCCAGGCCATCCGCCCGATTTCTCATACGAGACCATTCCGTAATCCGGCCAGTCCTTGCCTATCATCACTGCATACTCGCCGGTGACCCTAACCAGGTGCTCCTGCTCTTCGAAGTCAGCGCCCTTCAGACCGAGCTTTCGAGCCGGTTCACTCTCCCCCACGTATAGCGGCTTTCGTCCATCCAGTTTCACACCTTCATGGACAATAGCGATCTCACTGCCCGTGATCAGACGCACATGGTGCTGCAGTTCTTTGGCTGCAAGCTGTGCGCTGCGAGTCGGCTTGCCAGCAAGGACAACGGCGGAGGCCGGTTGACCATCCCGCACAAGCGTCAGCGACTCTTCAGCCGGAAGGGCCGGAAACAAGCCAATGATGAAGGCCAGGCAGGCGCCAGGTCGAAAGTGAATTCTGCGATCTAAGGTGAAGTGAACGTCCATGATCTGTGGTGGCGACTCCCATTCAAAAACGGTTTCAGCTTATAAGATCCGGGGCAAGCGGATCAATAGATTTGAGAGGAACAGAGATCATGAGTGAGATGGGCAATCCGTTCCCGGCATCAGAAAGTGAATCTTAACAGCCTGGTCACTGTGACCATCCCTGCCGCTTGCAGTGTCAGCTGTGAGTTGGTGTTCCCATATCCGCAACCGGCAAGAGGAGTAATGCCGCAACTGCGGCAGACATGCTTCAAGTAGAGCACTGTCCGGGTGCCTATGCTCTGACGACGATGCGCTTCACAGGTGAACATACCGATGCTGGCCTGATTTTCCCACAGTCGGCTCTGAACGATCAGCCCGATTGCCACCAATTTGTCATTCAAGTGACCTACATGAATTTCGTGTCTGCTGATGCTGCCCTCCGGATCATCAACGAAGGTTCCACTCATCGCTTTGATTGAGGGGATGTCGGATTGCGCCGCTGGTCGATAGTCGACTTTAGGGCTTGCGGCGGCTGTCGAGTCGATCGGTTGTCCACCATCGATAAAGAACAGGGCCTGTTTCATCAGGTCAGCGTACCTGTCCAACGCATGGCTGAGGAAGAACTCATCGCATGTTGGCACAAAGGCAGCCTCAGGCTTGTGTTGTCTCAGGACATCAGAAAAGACCTCCTGCCCGTAGCGTCTTGCCCTACCAACAATGTGAAACTGCGTGAGTAGCGAGCCATTGTGAATCGCAAACGATCCGATTTCCTGCCCCTCGTTGACAATACGATGGAATTGCGACTCAAGGATATGGTCCTCGAGGAAGGAATCCACGGGCGACGACAGTGATGCCAGATACGCGCCAAACGATTCCAGGTCCGAGTGTTTACACGTTTCACATTTCATCTTGTTAACCGGCCCATCGTCAGAGGAGAGCTCCGTCGCGGTCAGGAACTCAAATTCCACCTCATGGTCGTGGCGCCCTCCTATTGAGTCCTGAGAAGATCGGTGGCCCTAGTACCATTTCGCTCTCTGTAAGCCGCGCCGGCGGAGTTCGGAATTGAGTTCTCCAATATGCCACTGGCCATGACGCAGGAGGTAGAGCATCCGGTCTAATCTTGTGCTGCCCGTCCAGGGGTAACAATCTTCTTGCGCCAACAGCCCCGAATCACCTTTGCCGGCCAACCATGTGTTCAGCTTGTCTCTCTGGAAGTCGGCCTCGCTCTTCATATGGTCTTGGTCAGGAAGCTCATCCAGAGCCCCTCCTTCCCAGTCGATCTTGTACCTTCTGTGCGGCTTGTATTCTTCATAGGTAACGTCATTGACGTAGCAGTCTGCGGAAAAAACGATGTGGTAGATCTGCCTCACGGGGATGAGGTAGTCTATGTCTCCGCTCTTCCAGTGGTCTTGAGGAACAACATCACACGCACTCAGGACAGTATCCCAATGTCGCCTGAATTGTTCCGTAAGCGTATCTACAAGAGTTCCCATGTATTACCTTTCACTAAATCAGTGGCGAGTTTCGGCGCGGTCAGCGACTTAAGCGCCACCTTAATGTTGGCCGCCTTCCTGTTGATCATTCCACATCATTTCATCCTTTCGTCCTTCAACGATCAAGCTAGTACCGCGTCCCAGAAGTTATGCGTTCATTCTTGGCGGTCTTATTCTTCCGTTTTCGTTTGGTGGATTTGATCCGTTTTAAAGGAACCTGTGCCAGCACTCCTCGCACTTCATTCTCCTAGTCATTCTCCTAATCATTCTCAAAACGGCGTCTGTCGCTCCCTCAGAGGAGAATGATTAGGAGGATGACTAGGAGAATGATCTGAACTGGCGTTGCCCCTTTGGTTGTCCTTCATTACTTCCCAGCCCGCCGGGCTGGGCTAGGCAAACCGGCGGGGCTTCGCCCCTGAAATCCGCAAAGACACCCCCGTCTTGACCTACCAGGGCGCGCGGTTTATCGCCTCGCCTTCAGCGCCTGGCTGTGCAGAAAGATCGACTTCTTTTCTGTCTCCGGAATTACTCAGTTCAATGACTGTCTCGGCGCCAGCGGCAGATATCCTGTGCTTTCCCAGGAACACCGGCACTTCGCAGATGCCGTCTCTGTTCGCGGTCCCTTCGTAACGGGTCCACCATTCCCTGAAAACTAGATCGCGGTACACCCGTGCGGCAGGCATGGGGTTCCAATCCTTGTCCCAGAGCGCCGTATATCCGTCGATTCCCCAACGCTCGGAGGAAAGCCAGTGGGCCTTTGCCCAGAACCCCCACATCAGAATTCCATTCACAGAAGGGTGTTCGAAGCAGGTCCGGTACAGGGCCTCCAGTTCCCGTGCCTTGGCATCTTCATCCAGAGTCTTTATGTCGAACTCCGTGATCCTGATCGGCAGGTTGAACTGTGAGAGGGAATCAAGAACGCGCTTCACCTTATCCCTGTCCACGCCTCCCCGGAAATGGCCCTGAAGGCCAATGCCTCCAATGGGGGTCCCTTGAGCCAAAAGCGATTCAATCTGCTGCTCGTATTTTGGCAGATCTCTCGCGGAGAGAATTCCGTAGTCATTCATGTACAGAATGGCATCCGGATTCGCCTCCTTGCACCACAGAAACATTTCTTTGCGGATGGGGTCGCCGAGACGCCTGGCGTAGAAATCGCCATGCACCATCTCATTGTTGACATCAAATTCATCGATCTTTCCCCGGTAGTGCGTCAACAGGTCGATGGCGCGCGCTTCTACTGCGCTTCTGAGCGCCTGGTCGCCCAGTTTCTTGACCCAGTCCTGCGCAAATTGATCAACGGCCCAATAGACACAGTGCCCCCGCATTCTCAGCCCGTTATTTGAACACCACTGCAGGCAGGCATCGGCCTCCTCGTAGTTGATCTCTCCCCGCCTCCTCTCGGTCGAGTACCATTTCATGGCGTTCTCGTGGACTGCGGAATTGAAGTTCTCCTTCAATACGGCCAGATATTTCTCCTTGTCTGCCGACGCAGGATTTCCAGACAGTATGCCGCTGGATATTGCCGTGCCGAACCAGAATTCATGTGCCAACTGTCTGACGGTGACTTTCATGCCAGGAGCCGTTTTCACCACCAGGTCAGCCATCCGGTGTTTCAGGTGCGGAATCGGGTTTACATCACTCGGCATGGTTATGTCCCTCAAAGAAAGGAGTGGATGTTGCCTTTGAACGCGTCGGCTCCACTCGTTGGTTGGGCGGTCTCAGAGAAACTCCACTATTCTCTCCAGGGCTTTCAATCCGTCTCGCTCTGCTTTCTGGGCATCCCTCAGTGCGGAGACTGCGCCGGCCACTCTTGCTCCGTCCTCAATATGCTTCGGATTCGGGTCTGCGCACCCGAATGGAAACGCTTCGGCAACCTTATTCATATTCTCGCTGACGATGACATAGTGTCCGATCGCCTCGTCAAACGTTTCCGGAGGGACATCCTTTAGACGGGCCTTTGCTTCAGTAAGGAATCCCACTGCACGACGACGACATTCAGCCCACGCAACAGCGTTGAAAGAGTTCCCAAACCAGAAAGCCTTCTTCGTCTCCAGGGATTCTGTCCAGACGTCGTAGGCTTCAAGCCCTGTTTTGCAGTCCGGCAACACCCATTCGTTGGGGTTCTGCGAGATGGCTATGGCGAACTCCAACGCATCCTTCACCGTCTGTCTGTCAGAGGTCGGCTCGCATGAGGTAAGAGAGAACACTTCAACCCATCCTGATTCGGAGTCTCCCAGCCGTGACCATGGAACCGATGTGTCCGAAGTGCCAGGTCCGGAAATGTAAAAGCCCGAGTCGTCATATCCGTTTATCACATAGTATTCTTTCTGCTCCCCTTGGGAGGTGGGCCACAATTAATGTGCCAACTTTAGGGAATGCGATTATACTAATTGTATGAAGAGAGACGTGTCACTGGAAGCTGGAATAGTGGAAAAATATGCTGCAGTCTC
>Ga0066834_10000561_pt1 | contig 17714 bp, 10 predicted proteins | sample ETNtaG_30_FD_66729 | JGI IMG/M metagenome (GOLD analysis project Ga0066834, IMG submission 66729) | Marine microbial and viral communities from oxygen minimum zone, Eastern Pacific Ocean - ETNP201306PF43B | ecosystem: Environmental > Aquatic > Marine > Oceanic | place: Pacific Ocean: Eastern... | reverse complement strand
GGCGCACGTTTCAACGAATGGGCCGATTATTTAACCCCGGCTGGAGGCCGCGACCACAAGCACACAGCACGCACCTGGTTGCCAAACTCGCCAATGATAACCGTAATGTTGAAGAGGAGGCCGGCGAGCAGGGGCGCGGCTACGTTCAAGGCGCCACGGTCATTCGCGTCAGCTCTGTTTCATGGATGAAAGATACCTCTGATGACGGCCAACCACAGGATCCCTCCAATCCGTATCGCGTCCCGTTCTTCATTCAGTTGGGCAGATCGGTTAGAATGGAGAATGGCCAGAGAATCCGAAATCCAGCCACCATCCTGGAAGTGAGCGCTGTCAATGAATCCGCAAGAGAGCTTACATTAATCACCCCTCTCCCCTTCGAGATCTACAGGTGGCCTGAATACGCGGATCGCCCCTGCGTGTACGAACATCCTGAGCCGCCACCCGACGGGCCGATGGTCCCCGGGCCGGACCACACCTCATTCTGCATGACCAAAGAAATTGGCGGGGAGGAAAGGTACTTTCGGCGCAGCCAGCCAGGCATCAGCCGTGGAAGATACCTGATTCCGGTGGACGACCAGGGGGTCGAGCAGACAGCGGTTTTCGCTCGAGAGCTGCTGGGTAATCACTCTGTTCCCTCTTATGTGTATGCACAGACGCGTGGTCCCTGCTGGGATACTCGAGAGATTACGATATCCGAAATCCCGGCCGGTAATGCCGGCTCGCGACAACGAGCCCCGGAGGGACCCACTGGATACATCTACGAGAACGATCGAGTACTGGGATGCCCCACCTGCGGGTATGCGAGAGGGTCGACTCACACGGCCGGCGTGGATTACGACGGAGACGGCAAGACCGATGTCCGCATCTCGCCCTGGTCCACTTATGACATGAAAGGCACAACAGGCCTGAATTATCCGGATGAAGAGGATTATATGGACGCCAGAGTCTTTGAAGAAATGGATGAGTATGGCGAGGGCCTGGCCGGTGACCAATTCGATACCAGTAATGCTTACGGCCAGGATCCGGCGAAATCACCGCTTGTCCTCACCGAAGAAGCCTTCAAATACGGCCATAGCGCCGCGGTCTGGATGCCGATTTCGAGGGCCCAGCTCATACTGCCAGCGAGCTGGGAACCCCAGTGGGGATTCTTCAGCTTTGCCAGTGCCCGAGTAGCAGGATGGGATACCTATCAAGGTCAATGGGTAGTCGACTGGGCTGACCAGACCGACCCACAGATTGCAAGACAGTCCTGGCTCGACAGCCGGGCGAATCTTTACATCACCAACTGGCAGTCCCGTCTCGTCAACGCGGGCAAAGTCATTCAGGATTCTGACGCCACCGGCTTCTCCAACGGCTTTCAGATGCTGATGGATAAACTCACCGCGGGGGCCACCAACACCTACGATGCCGACGGAAATGGCTACGATGCCGTCGTAGGAGGCGGCACTTCACCGACACCCTCTTACGGAACCATGAACGATGTAATACAGGAGCTCCTCAACCCTTCGAGCTCTGATGCTCATGGATTGGACCTCAACGACTCCGCTGTCAGAGATCTGATTCGACATTAAAGGACGATCCCAATGAAATTTATTCGACGCCGAAACGGCTCGGCAGCAATCGAGTTTGCCATCAGTCTGCCCATGTATCTGATCCTGTTCTTCGGGGTCCTTTTCTTTGGGCAATCCTCCTTCATCGATCAAGAGATGAATCTTGCCCGCGCGTTCGCCACTTTCAGCTCGGGAGATGTCTCCGATGGTTATCTCAATGCGAACGTCATCAGCGGCTATCTCGGCCAGTTGAACGTCCAGGCCCATGCCTCCAAACGTGCGCCATCGGCGGGTACCGATCTTGACGGTGACGGCAACACAGACAGGTATGTCACTTCCCAGAGGCTCACCGTTTCAGACCAGACCGAAAACTGGAAAGACCACAGCAGGAACAGTGGCAATCCCGCGTCGATATTCGACACCGGCGACTTTTATCAAAATACCGGACCATACTCGAACTTCCGCATGGACCACTCACAGGTCGATGCGGAAAACAACAACGCAGCCTGGGCAAAGAACACAGTCACCGTACTCCATTACGATTACACTCCTGATTTTTCGCATTTCATCTTCGGAGAGCCCGAGCTCACCCGTGCCCAGTATCTGGATTACGAATTTGGCGGGACAGTGCCCACTCAGACCTGCCGTGGATGCCACTCGAGCTACCAGCACGGCAGAAACAATCGGTGGGAGACGCGCCTGTATCGGAGCCGGCAGGGCGGGAACCGCCCTCCAGCGGGCGAAGAGCGGCGCCTCTGGTCATACCTCAAAGCCGCCGACATGCGCCGCGTACTCGAAGCCAGCAACTACAGCGCTACCGATAACTTACCCCCCGCAGATGTCATTCAGGCAGATGGCACACTCGAGCGTCCCGAACAATGGAACCATCACGCGGTTGTCAACTACGACACGTCGGTCAGACTTGGCGCATGGACAGTTATTCCAGCCGGTCCCTGAATGACAGACGATCAACCGTCCCGGTTGACCGGATCCCTGATAAAAATATAACCTTCATCCACCGCTATCGGACGCGGTTTCTATTCACCTCGTATAAGAGGAACGCAACGTGAAAGCGAAACTCGCCCTCCTCGCAGCGCTGATTCTGGCCATTCTGGCAGCGCTCGCTGTCAGGCAGTTCGTCCAGGACAAGGAACGTGCCATCTATGCCAGCCACAAGCCCGTCAGCATCCTGGTGGCGGCACGTAATATTAACGAAGGGGAAGTGGTCTCCGGCCCTTCACTCATGATCAAGGAATACCCCAGAAGCTTCCTGCCCCCGGATGCGATCACCTCCAATGATCGGGCCACTGTCACCGGAAAGAAAGCCACCCGCAATATCCGCGGCGGAGACCCGATTCAGTGGAATGACCTGCTCGATAAAGACAGAGAAAAAGAACGAGGCCTGCAGAACCTGCTCGCGGTGGGCGAACGCGCTATGACCATCAGTGTGACCAAGACATCCGGTGTCGGCGGCATGATTCGGCCCGGAGACCGGGTAGATATCTACGCCACCTTCCGGGAAAAAGATGATGACCATCCGGAAGGCTTCAGAATCTTCACCAATCAGGTTCTGCGCAGCGTGCTCGTCCTGGCAACCGGGCAAAAAATCAACAAAGCAGAGGTCCCGGGCGCCGTGCGCAGATTCGCCAACATGAACAAGGAAGAGAGCTTCAACGCCCTCACCTTCAGTGTCACCCCGCTGGAAGCCGGTATCATTCTTCATGCCCGCCAGACCGGCGGCCTGCTGACAATGACGCTGCGAAACAGGGAAGACATCGTCGATATGGAACGGATACCGGAAGTGAACAGCGATACATTCTGGAGCACCGTGAAAGAAGCAGACAACAAGCGCCAGGAACGCCTGAACAAACTCAGGCATGACGATCCGGACGATCTGGATTCCGAGCTGTAACCAGGCCAGGCTCAGGTGAGGCCGACATGATCAAGCTATATATCAAAGATGGGAACTCGGGGAAGTCCTTCGACTATCCGTTAAAAAAAGACAGCGTGATGATTGGCAAGCGCGAAGGGAACGACATCATCCTCGACCGTACAAATATTTCCCGCGAACACTGCCAGATCATCCAGGTGAACGGTGGCTTCTTCGTACGCGACCTGCAGAGCCGCAACGGCACGTTTGTCAACGGAGAGAAGATCAACGGCGATACCATTCTCGAACACGGCACTACCATCCAACTCGGCGATTTTCTGGTCCGATTTCTGGACACAAATTCAGCGCTTCCTCAGGCACCTCCAGCCGCTCTCCAGCCGCCTCAACAGGAAACGGCCATCGTAAAGAAAGAGGAGACGGCGCCGCAAAAAGTCGAGCCCACTCCAGAACCCGCGGAAGACCCCGCACCCCCGGTGGACGAGGCCGCCGAACGGCGTGAGCTCATCATTGCCATCAAGAGAAAGATTCACGAACAGCTCCTTAAAGAGCTCAACCTGAAACAGATGGACCTGACCAAAGAGTCCCCGGAAGAACTTCGCGAGCGGACAGGCCCCATCATTAACAAGCTCGTCGAAAAGGTGAAGGGCCATCTGCCAAAAGGGGTAGATGCTGTGCAGTTTTCCAAGGACATCCTAGACGAAGCCGTCGGCCTCGGGGTTCTTGAAGACCTCATCGCTGAAGAAGAGATCGACGAGATCATGGTGAATAATTACGACACCATTTTTGTCGAGCGAAAAGGAAAACTCACCCGCGTTGATGACAAATACTTCACGGATAACCGTCAGCTCATCTCCATCATTCGCCGCATCCTTGCACCCATATCAAGGCGTGTGGACGAAAGCAGCCCCATGGTCGATGCCCGCCTGGTGGATGGATCACGTGTTAATGCCATCATCCCGCCGCTCGCCATTTCCGGCCCGACCCTGACCATTCGAAAATTCTCGACCGACCCCTTCACCGTGGATGACCTGATCGGTTTTGGAAGCGTGAGCCGCAATATGGCCGATTTTATGGCCTTATGCGTGGATCAGCGCAAGAACATTCTCGTCTCCGGCGGAACGGGTTCAGGAAAGACCACCCTGCTGAACGTCCTCTCCAATTTCATCCCGGCAACCGAACGCATCATCACCGTCGAAGACGCGGCCGAGCTCAAACTCATCCAGCCACACGTGGTATCACTTGAATCAAAGCCGGCCAACATCGAAGGCAAAGGCGCCATACCCATTCGCGACCTGGTAAAGAACAGTCTGCGTATGCGACCCGACCGTATCGTCGTTGGGGAATGCCGCGGCGGCGAAGCCCTCGACATGCTTCAAGCCATGAACACCGGCCATGATGGATCGCTGACCACTCTGCACGCGAATACCACAAGAGACGCGGTCAATCGTCTCGAAACGCTTGTCCTCATGGCCGGCATGGAGCTCCCCTCCCGCGCCATCCGCGAACAGATTGCATCTGCCATTAACGTCATCATCCAGCAGGCCCGCCTCAGCGACGGAACGAGGAAGATCATCACCATATCTGAGATCCTCGGTATCGATGTCGATACGGTCCTGCTGCGTGATCTCTTCGAATTCAAACAGATGGGCTACGATGACACCGGCAGGATCAAGGGCGAGTACGTGGCCACCGGGAACGTGCCGGATTTCATCGAAGACATGCAGGCCCGCGGCCTGGAAGTCGATATGGACATTTTCAAGGAAGGAACGGCGGCGTAGGCGTCCTGGTGACCAACTAACACATGCAAGAACTCGCCAAGATGCTCAACACTGAGCCCGGACTGCTGGTCGCCATGCTGGCAGCAGGCGGCGCGGCCATGCTCTTCGCCTACATCGGAATCGATCTCTTTCAGACCGGATGGTCGAGCTACGACGAGAGATACATCTCGGGGGCCGAATCCACCATGGAATCGATGTTCCTCACGATCCCGGTGCAGAATCTCATTTACCTGTCGATGCTCTGTTTCATGTTCGTCGCCCTGTTGGTCACATACGTATCGGGGAACTTCATTGCCGGGATTCTCTTCGGACTGTGCGCGTTCGCACTCCCCAAGATCCTGGTCGTCGTGATGAAGCTCAACCGGGACAAGATGTTCAACATGCAGCTCATCGACGCGCTCAACAGCATCAGTAATTCGCTCCGTGCCGGCCTCACGCTGAACCAGGCATTCGAGCTGGTCCAGTCAGAGATGGATAAGCCCATCAGCCAGGAATTCCTCCTTCTCAATCAGCAGCTCAGGCTGGGTCTTCCACTCGAGGAAGCCCTCACCGATATGTTGGACAGAATGCCGGGCCAGGACCTCGAGCTCGTCGTCACCGCCACCAACATCGCCCTCGACATCGGCGGAAACCTCCCCGAAGTCTTCTCCAACATTGCGGATACCATCCGCCAGCGCCACACCATCGAAGGTAAAGTAAAGGCCCTCACAGCCCAAGGCAAGATGCAGGCCATGGTGATCTGTGCCCTCCCATTTTTTATAGCCATCGCACTGAATTTTATCGTCCCCGAACTGATGAAGCCCATGTTCCAGACCTGGTACGGCCTGGGCCTCATCGGCCTGATCCTGATTATGGAAACCATCGGCGCTTTCATCATCAGCAAGATCGTGAACATCGACGTGTGAGGCGTGATACGTAATGCGTAATTCGTAATACGTAATGAGTAAGTTGGGGCTCGTTCCTCCTTCGCTGGTTTATCATTCTTCCGCTCCTCCATTGTTCCATTCTTTCACTCCCCAATTTTCCAATTTTCCATTCTTCCACCTGCCGCATGTCTTCAATTCGCTTGCCCTCTAATTCGCTTGCCTTGATCCAACAGCCCATCCCCCTTCGCACCGAGATCTGAAATTACGTATTACGTATTACGTATTACTCATTACTCATTACTCATTACCTGCTCATGTCCTTCGAATTCCTCAGAGATATCCAAGACCCGTGGATGTACTTTCTGGCCGGGATCAGTCTGGGGCTGTTCACCTGGTCGATCTATACGATCTACACGGACATCCATAGCAAGATGACCGCGGGCCTGGAAGGGCGACTCGAAGAGACCACCTCTTTCATGTTCCGGTTCGCTGTGACGTTCGGACGCCCCCTGGCCAAAATCATCCGACCTTACTCGGAGCGGGCCATCCAGCGTCACACGGAAACCGGGGTGCAGTCCGTTCTTCTTGTGTTCCGCACCGCCATTGATAATGACCTTCAGGCAGCCGGACGGCCGGAAGGGCTCGACGCGGATGAATATATGGGGCTCTTCGTGGTGAGTACTATTTTATTCGGTGTGCTCGGCTACCTCTGCTACCTGGCATATCCGTTGCCCGTCATCATATTCTGTTTCCTGGCTGCTGGATTCATCCTCCCGCGATTCTGGCTGAGTGACAGAATCAAACAGCGGCGCAAATCCATCCGAAAGTCCCTGCCATTCGCACTTGACCTGCTGACCCTCGCCGTCGAGGCGGGCCTCGATTTCACAAACTCACTCGAGCGCATTGCGGAACGAATTGCAGGCACCGCCCTCGGTAACGAATTCCGTATTCTGATCCAGGAGATCCAGATGGGTAAAGTCAGAATGGACGCGCTGCGCGATCTTGCAGAACGCGTCTCTGTTTATGAATTATCTTCCGTGATCAGCGCACTGGTTCAGACGGATGAGCTCGGCGCTCCCCTCGGCCCTGTGCTTCGGATTCAATCGGATTTCATTCGCGTTCGCCGCGCACAAGAAGCCGAAGAAATGGCCATGAAAGCCCCCGTCAAGCTCCTGTTCCCTCTGATTCTCTTCATCTTTCCGACTGCATTCATCATGATTTTTGGACCTCTTGCTCTGAAGTATCTGGGACAGTGAGATTCAGGATTCAGAGGATTCAGATCGCACAATTACACAGGTGAGATGGCCAATCTGATTCTTGAATCTTAAATCCAGGTTCCTCATTGATTCTTGGAACCAGAATCCAGCATCCAGCATCTTGAATCCTCTGAATCCAGCATCCAGCATCTAGAATCCAGAATCCAGAATCCAAACCCCAGCCCCAATGACCGATCAGCTTCGCCTGCTAAACGAAACTCGGGGCAACGTCCTTGTCGACGACCTTCAAATCGCCAAATCGCCCTGGTCGAAAATGAAAGGACTGCTCGGTCGGGAGAGGCTGGATGAAGACACAGGGCTCCTGATAGAGTTCTGTAATAGTATTCATATGTTCTTCATGAAGTTTCCCATCGATGTCGTATACCTTGATCGAAATCTCATCGTGGAGAACATAGTGTATGAACTGCAGCCTTGGGGTGTTTCATCCCACCGTCGCGCAGCCCACGTGCTCGAGATTGCCGCGGGACGCGCCAAGGCACGCGAGCTCAAGACCAGTGACAGACTCAAGATCGAACACTTAGAGAACTGAGATGGCTGAAGCCAAGATCGCAATTGTCGGTGGAGACCTCGACGGTAAGGAGTTCATCCTGAAGCCGGGTGAGAACCGGATCGGCCGAGTCGTCGAGAACGAAATCGTAATCCGCCACCGTTCCGTCTCGCGCCGGCATGCCGTCATCCACGCCAAAGACGGCGAATTCAGCATCGAAGATCTCGGCAGCCATAACGGCATCGAATTCAACGGCACCAAAGTACAGCAGTGCCCGCTCATGCACGGCCTGCAATTCAAGCTGGGCGATTTTCAGATGCTGTTCCTGGACGGCAGCTCGTCCAAACAACTATCCGACGGGCCCAAGAGCCAGGCCCTCGCCAAGAGCCAGGATTCACAATCCGGCGGCGACTGGGAAGAACTCTTCGATGGCTCGAAACAGAAAGAAGCAGCAGCAGAAGAAGAGGAAGAAGCCCCTGCAGTCGATGCCAAACCCGTCAGTGAAATCGAAGAGATGGACCTCTTTGGCGAGGCCCAGCAAGAAATCGATCTTGGGGATAAAGAAGAGTCCGCCGTCGCTCGTCTCGGCCTGATAGCCTATCTGATCGTCCTCGTCTCTATCCTCTGCACCGGCTTTTATATGCTGCACCAGCAGACGCTCCAGGGGCTGTGGGAGCCCTCCCAGGATTACATCATGAAGAAGGGCGAAGTGCGGGTGATTGGATTCAGCTATGGGTACGATGATTTTTACTTCGGTCATGAAGAGGACGAGCACGAGGTCTCTGTCGAGCCGATGAAATTCATCGCGCAGAATGAGAACGAGGCCAAAGTCTTCATCAAGATCAAAGCCATCGGGCCGGGGATGGCCGAGATTATCAGCGAACCCCGTGGCGAAAAAATTCGCATCGTCGTCAGAGGAAGAGTGCAGGAAGAAGCAGAATCTGAACGGGTGCGACGCATGTCTGAAGACCAGCGATTGCATCAGGGCCGCCTCTTGATACGATCCGGCAAAAGCCACCTGAGACGCTTGTCCTACGCTGCGGCGTGGCAGGATTTCAAGAAAGCCGAGAGGCTTCTGCGTCCATTCAGGGCCTCCGAAAATTTTGACTATCAGGACGCTCAGCGGAAGCTGCTTGAGTGCGAGAAGCTGATAGACGAAGAGGTAAAGAAGCTCAAGGCAAATTACCAGACGGCCAGAGAAAACACGGACAGAGAGATTGCAAACCGGTTGCTGGAACGCATCCTTCTGCTTCTGCCCGATCCCAAAGACCCCCAGCATCAGATGACAAAGCAAATTCTCGCGATTCGGCGAAGAAGGTAGACCGGTATGAGACTCGTCTGTTATATCGATGGTGAAAAGCAGATTTACCCCCTTAAAGAAGGGACTGTTTCCATTGGCCGCTCGAGAGACTGCGGCCTCGTCATACCCACTAAAGGCGTCAGCCGAGAGCATGCTGAGATTACCGTCAGTGGAGGCGAGATCACCATTCGTGACCTGGGCAGCAGCAACGGCATTTATGTTAATGAGCAGAAAGTAAGAGAGATTTCCCTCGCCGATGGGGACCTGGTGGGCCTCGGTAAATTCAAGCTCACCTTCGAAGGCGGCGGCGCAGAATCGGATGCCACCATGGTCGATGCAACCCCCGTCGACGATGCCCCCGTCGACGATGGCAGCCCTGTCCGCTTCGATGACGTTTCAACGGAAGAGACTGACCAGAACGACGCCCAGGAAGAGATGGGCTTCGTCGAAGACCGCCCTCCAACTCAGGAAGACACGCCGGTAGACGACCGATTCGTGCCCGTCAAGTATGAAGAGCCAGAGCAGGCCGGCGCGCTTGCCGTGGGCCCGCAGCTCGTTCAGAAAGATGGCAAATGGTATCTCAAGGATCCCATCACGGATCGTGAAGTGGAAATCGTCCCAAAGCACCAGGAGGGTGCCGATGGCGAAGAAGGCGAGCCCGAAGAGGTAGAAGACGCCCCACCACAGCGCAGCCCGCTCAAACTGGTCATCGTAGGAATGGGCGCCCTCGTGGTCCTGCTGGTGTGCGCCAGCATTCTTCTCAAGCCACCACCTCCGAAGCCGGGGCCCGGGGGGCCGGGAAAAAGAGAATTTGTGGAGGCGGTAGACGAAGGAGTCTCTCTCCTGGAAAGCAGAGACTACGAAGCCGCAAAAAAGATCTTTCTCAGGGCCCACGGATGGAAGCCCGATTACAGCGTCGGAAAAGTCCTGGCTGACGTCACGGAAAAATTGGAGGCCGGCGATGCCGACCCGCTCTCTTACGACTGGGACACCCTCTTCACACACTTCAACACGCTCAAGAATTCGGTCTATTCCACTTCCAAGGTCGAGGCATTCGCCCAGATAAAACAGGAATGGGTTCTCGACGAAAAGAAATACGAGGCCGTCGTCAGCCGGGGGCTCGACTATCTCAAGAAGAACGACCCCGAAGCCGCGCTCACCATTTTTCAGAAGGTTCCCCAGTCCAGCCCCTCCTTCCTCCGTGCGAAAGATCCCATCGTCAAAGCCAAGGCGAGTTGTGCAGCCAAATACGAAGCACTGGCCAAAAACAAGATCAGCACCCGCGACTGGAACAGCGCCATCCCGCATTATGAAAAGGCGGACCAGTTCACCGATGAGCCGGATACATTCTCCAGGCAGATCGAAGACATCAGAAAATGGCAGACCCACTCCACCTTCCTCGATGAAGCCAAGGAGAAACAGGAGAACGACGAGCTCGAAGCGGTCCTGACCCTGCTCGCCAAGGTCGATGCCACTTCACCCTATCGCCCCCAATCGGATGCGTTAAAGCAGACCGTTGAGGAGGAGCTCGGCCGGCGCTCGAAAGATAAGCAGCTCAACAAGGTCCTCGATCTTTATGCCGCAGGAAACGGTGAAGGGGCGCTGAAGCTCATAGCCGAGGAAAACGTAGGTCTGGATGAACCGACAAAGGCCAAGATTCGCCGGGTGGTAAAAGCCATGGAGACAGCCGAGAGTCTTTTCAAAGCAAAGGAATATGAGAAAGCCCGCGCCAAGTGGGAAGAGATCACCACCATCGAGGAAGACACAGAGAACGGCTACCACAGACAGGCCGTACGGAAGCTGGATGATTTCGAAGCCCAGCGTCGTCGATTCGCTGTCGAATACGAGCGTATGGCCGAGCAGGCAATGAAGGAAAAAGACTATCCTAAAGCCAGACGCCTCTTCGGTGAAGCCCAGCTCAACGACCCCGAAGGCAAGCTTGGTGTACGCGGACTCGAGGCCCTCAAACGCGAAGCCCAGAAGGCATATCAGGCCGGTCTGACCTTTGATGGTAAAAAGGAATTCAAACAGGCCATTGCAGCATTCAAAAGGGCGATGCTCTTCGCCGAACCCGGCACCCGGCACTACGATGATTCACGAAGGCGGCTAGGCTCCCTGGAACTCATGCAGGATTAGCAGTGACGACTGCCAGCGGGGCGAAGAACCACCGCATGTTAATCGTAATCAATCTGGAATCGCCATGGCCCTGTGTCGCGTGCCGCGCTGATTGAGAAAGGCCCACAGGTCCTTTTCTAAATAGGAGTTCACGATTCGCGATCAGAACGATTTTCTGAGAACAGATCTCAGAATCTCAGGTCTGTCGAAGCAGGGGTTGGAGTAACGGCTTTAGCCGGGATTGGACTCGCCATCCGCTCAGAGATCCCGGCTAAAGCCGTTACTCCAACCCCGCTCGTGCCGAAGGAGAGTTTCAACTTCTCATGGTAGCGAATACTGAACTCTTATTCAGAACCTCTCGCGCCACTATGGATACTGAAAAGGATGTCATCCCCTTTCACCGAACCAGACCTCCGGCAACTCGAGACCAAGGGAATCTCACTCGCCGAGGCCGAGCGGCAACTGGAATTGTTTACGCGGGGATTTCAGCCTGCTGAGCTCGTTCGGCCCTGCACTGTCGGTGATGGTATTCTGCCCATCGAGGCATCCGGGCAGATTCCGGGTGACTCTCCATTGAGCATCCTTGCTCAGTCCCATGCCGAATTGATCGCATCCGCAGAAGCCGCGGCTGCGGAAAACAGAATCCAAAAATTCGTCCCCGCCTCAGGAGCGGCGACCAGGATGTTCAGCGAACTCCAGTGGGCATGCAAGCCTGAAGCGTCACTCGATGATGCAAGGCACGCGGAGTGTGCAGTGGCTGATGTGCTCGAAAGAAAATCGGAATTTGCTTTCTATGAAGAATGGGATGCCACCGCGCAGCGAATTACTGGAAACTCTCTGGACGCTTTACAGGAGGCCGGTGAACTGTCCTCTATCTTCCGTACGCTACTCACTGATGAGGGCCTCAATTATCAGAACCTGCCCAAGGCTCTTCTGAAGTTTCATCACGGGGCAAAGCCTCGGACCCCGTTGGAAGAACATCTTGTAGAAACAATGGCCCTCGCGGGCGCTGATGGCGAACTCCATTGCACCGTCTCAGAAGAACACCGTTGCCTTTTCGAGCAGCATCCGGTCAATACCAGGACGCCCCATCCTCGCATGACGCTTTCCATTCAGGAACCGTCCACAGACACTATCGTCGTCACGCCGGAACATGTGCCCATAAGAGATGACGGTGGCAGCCTTGTTTTCAGACCTGGCGGACACGGTGCGCTGTTGAGAAATCTTCAGCGACTACAGTCAGAAATAGTTTTCATCAAGAATATCGACAACGTGGTTCCTGAAGCGTTGGCGCATGAAACCTGGGTATGGTCAAAACTGATCATCGGCGTCCTGAACAAAACTATCCGGAGAGTGAGAGACATCCTCATTTCTCTGGATGCCTCGAACAGACAATCCTCATTGCCCTCAGACATGGACACGTTAGAAAAGGAGGCACATAGTCTGTTCGGTTACGAAGAAACCGACAATGGCGCGGATCGAGCCAAAAACCTATTCAACTATTTGAACAGACCAATCAGGGCATGCGGCATGGTCCCTAATCAAGACGAGCCGGGTGGCGGCCCTTTCTGGATCAGGTCTCAGGATGGAACTATTTCAAGGCAAATCGTGGAAAAGGTACAGGTTGATCTAAACTCAGAAGATCAGGCCGCGATCTGGCGCGCCTCAACACATTTTAATCCAGTATTAATTGCCTGTGGATTGAACGATTTCCGGGGAAGGCCATTCGCGCTCGAGGATTTCGTAGATGACGACGCCGGCATTATTAATAAAAGAGAATCCGATGGGCACGAAATCTTAACCATGGAACTGCCCGGGCTCTGGAACGGCAGCATGTCCAACTGGCTTACTATTTTCGTGGAAGTCCCAATCAGTAATTTTAATCCAGTAAAGACTATTCTGGATCTTCTCAGACCGGTGCATATCGCATCACGTGGTTAGTAATGATATTCCGCGCTTCTTAATTCTTTGCCTGGTTCACTCCACCACACCTCACGTCGTTCATTCCTCAGATTAGCTGCTGCAGGCAGCACTGCGGCTCTCATCCCTTCCTGCTGGAAATCACCACCATCGAAGTCATTCGATATTCCCGGTGAATTCGTCGGCGGAAGTTTCAGAATCGGCCACCTTTTGCGGCAACCGGACTTCGCTTCAAAGATCCCTGAAGAACCTGAAGAAGAATTCGAGGTCGCCATTGTCGGAGGTGGCATCTCCGGCCTGAGCGCGGCGTGGAAGCTCCGGAAGAGCGGTGTAAAGAACTTGTGCGTTCTCGAACTCGAGCCCTGGTTGGGCGGCACTTCCTCTTTTGGCAAGGCAAACGGCACTGAGTTTCCGTGGGCTGCGCACTACCTGAATATTCCACCGCCTGAAGCCGATTGCCTGAACGAAGTGCTCGAAGACATCGGAGTCATTCGCGGATTTGACAAAAGCGGCTTCCCCGAGATTCCGGATGAATATCTTCTGAAGTGGCCAAGGGAACGACTCTTCTGGAAGGGACAATGGCGGGAGTGGAATCCCTACTGGAAAGCGCCGGAGTGGGAACGGGAAGTCCTGATGCAGTTCGAGGACGACATGCTGCGCTGGACCCTTTTCAAAGGACGTGACGGCCGCCGCGCTTTCGCCTTGCCGGTGATGTACAGCTCACGAGATCCCCGCGTCCTCAAGCTCGACCAGATCTCGTTCAAAGACTACATCCGATCCAAGGGCTGGAACTCCCCTCGCCTCGATTGGGAACTCAACTACGCCTGCCGCGACGATTACGGCGGCACCATCGAGACTATTTCTGCGTGGGCGGGCATCCATTACCACGCCTGCCGAAATTACGACCCACGGCTCCATAAAGAATATCCCTCGCACACTATGACCTGGACGGCGGGGAACGGTTTTCTTGTGCAGAAGCTGGCTGAAGGAATAGCAGACAAGCGCACCGGCTGCCTGGCACTCAGTATCGAAAACAGAAAGGGACATACTGAAGTCGGTTACTACGACGTAGAAAAAGAAATCTGTCATCGCGTCCGCGCGCGAGCCGTAGTATTCGCCGCCAAACAACACACCGCGCCGTTCGTTATCCGCGATCTGCCCGAAGAACAGAAAGAGGTCTTTTCCGAAATCACGTTTACGCCCTGGCTGACGGCCGCGATTCATGTGAAGCGTCTGCCAACGGATGTCTTTCACCCGCCAGCGTGGGACAACATGATCTACAAGGGCGACGCGCTCGGATACATCGTTGCCGATCATCAGATTCGTGAGCAGCGCGAGACCGATGCGCCTTCCGTGCTTGTTTACTATTTGCCATTCTTTGAAAAAGTGGACGACGCCCGCAGTCGTCTTCTGGATCGGAATCACAAAGACTGGGTGAACGTCATCATGAACGACTTGTCCCGAGCCGATGACGAGCTGGCCGATCTCGTGCAGCGCATCGACGTCTATCGTTGGGGCCACGCAATGATTCGGCCCGATCCTGGCACGCTCTGGGGAAAGAGCAGCGAATTACGGCGGCGCCCGTTCGGCCGGGTGTTCTTCGCCTCCTGCGATGCGACCGGTCTTCCCCTCTTCGAGGAGGCGTGCTTCAACGGGATACGCGCGGCTGAAGAAGTCATGGAAAAACTGGATGTCGATTTCGATACATCACTGAAAGGGCTGGATCCTGCTTCCACTTTGTGATTCGGAACGTCATTACAGCCTGCGATTCAGCGGTCTTCATGCCTGCTCATGAAGCCTTCATCGTAAACTTCGAGCCCGTTGAGCTGGGGCTCAGCGCCGGCCCTCAGGGATCCCGCTGTTGGTAAGAACTCGAGTCGCAATGATTTCGATGCCCGGACCCCTGTGAAAGTTCTCGTGAACGCCTTCCGAGTCCCGCCGGCCTCCTTCCGGATGTCCAAATCCTTCAATACGACCTCGTCCTGAAGCTTCACACTGAAGACACGTGCACCAACGGGCAGATCTTCCAGCTCGGCAAAATGCAAACTCACGGTGAATGACCGGCTCCCTCTTTCCGGCGGCTCATCGAAACCGGCCGGTGCGAAATTTTCGCAGCGGGGGCGGCCGTGGTAGCCAAGGACCATGAGTGCTTCGCCAATGTTGTGCCGCCGATTGATCTGAAAATTTATGGATAGCGTGGCCGGGTCGAGCCCGGCGCCAGAGAGGGCGCTCAACGGGATGGCCGATTCGGTCACGAACCCTTTTTCGTCCGCCGATACTTTGCTCGTCCAGTTGCCGTTCCAGCGCTTGTCTCCGTTGCGTTTCTCCGTTGCGAGCGCATCAAAGAGGGCCCCACCTGCCGAAATCCCCAAGTGGACGACGCGCTTCGATCTGGCGTCACTTATAAAGATTTCCCAAGAGTCCTCCCGGTACACGTCTGAATCCCGCCTGGTCATTTTCTTGTTCCAGCCGTATTTACCCAGCCGGTTAATGACAGGCGGCCGGAACGAAGCGATATAGATATTCGTTCTGTCGTAGCGGAGGAAGACCTTCGTTTTGCTGTCGGGCAAATTGGACTGCGGCTCGCCCCATTCGCCCTCCTCGAGCCGGCCATCCAGGTTCGGCGGATTCGCGGTGGATTCAAAAACGATCTGCGGCATGAAATCCAGTTCCAGGATTGCCTTGCGGATACCTCGAACGCAGGAGGCATAGATCCAGGGCTTGTCCGTTCCAGCGATTGGGACGCGCTCGGCATTGAGTCTGAAGGCCCCACCCCGGAGTGTCGAGCCGATGGCCTGACCGCCTGCGCCTTCGAGCTTGAGAGGTACCACCATGGCCAGCGGCATCTTCTGCTGAGGGACGCCGGGGATGTTCATCCAGGAGTTGCCGCCAGGTGTTTTAGGCATCAGCATTTCTGTGGTCGGCGGTCGAGGATATCCAAGCCACAGCGAACCCTTTTCATCACGCCGGTCTCCGGGCGCTCCGAGATTCAGAGCCGCTTGCCTGACCAGAGAATCTGCCTGCCAATCGTAGAAGAGGGCCCAATCTTCCTGCAGGCGACGCTCTGCGGGAGCGAAGGCGAGGCTTGTCTGATAGCTGTACGAACACTCGCAACTGCTGCTGCCTTCGTTGACGATCCAGAGCCCCATCGCGGCAATCGTGCTGTAACCGCAAGCGGGACGGAGCCCGCCGAAGTTTCGCATGCCGCTGTCGTCTTCGAAATCATAGATGCCGAGTGCGCCGGAACGGGTGAACAGACTCGCCCCTGAGGTGGTGTATCCCGAGCAACCGAACGCTTTCATCCATGCCTTTTGCATCCGTGTGCCGGTGAGTGGATGCGCCCTGGCTGCGCGAGTAATGGACGCATCCACACCGGGACGCGTCCATTTGCGGAATCGTTCGGGGATTTCGTCGAGGATCTCTGTTCGTTCTTTTTCCCTGCCGGAAGCAGGATCGAGAATGATGGCGGTCGTGCCTTTGCCGTCATCTCCTGAGGGGGTGAGGAGATAGACATTTGTAGCGTCCGCGTTGAGCGAGCGCAGCCTTGGGATCGTCTTGCTCCAGAGCTCCAGGCCGTTGTAGGCGTCCACCGCGATGAGGTGCCCTTCACCCATTACGAAATATCTGCCATCCGCGAAGGCCAGCGTCTGATTCCGATACTTCCGGCTCAGCATCCGTGCCGGACCCGGGCCGCCGAACCAGATAGGACGCAGCGGCCACTTCACCCGATTCTCGACCGGCTTTTCTGAATCCCAATCCAGCGCGCCGGGCAGTTTGCCTCGAACGACTCTTACGGGTTGGTCTCCGTGCTTGATTTCATCTGCTGGAACTTTGGAGGTTTTCAGGTAGCTCGGATCATCCTTGCCCTGGTCGGTTAACAGCAGCGTCCCTCCCCGCGGTCGCAAGAGACGGTATAACTCGTCAGCCTCGATATTCGGTCTGCCCTGGACGATGATGGCATTGGCAAAGTATTGGGCGAATGGCAGCCGGCCGTTTGCCTTGACGAAATGAACGTGGATTCGCGAACCGTAAATGGATGAAGTGACGAGAAGTTCGTTGCGCAGCTTCGCCACTTTCGACTCATCACGCAGCACAACGATGCAGTGAAGAGCAGTCGCCGCAGCGAGCGTCCTCGCCAGGCCGGCATCGCCGTCACCAAGCAGGAGCGCGTAGCCTTGATGAATACCCGCGGATTTCAGGGCGCTCATCACGCCACCGTAAGAAGCGTCCGGTCTGATTTCCTGTTCAGGCTTCTGCCTGTGGATTGAAGCCTCGCCAGCAACTGACTTATCAGTTGCGAAGCAGGAGATCTCTCCCGAGTCCGTCGTCACGATAAGCCGGCCCCCGCCGACGGCGAATCCCCTCGCTTTTCCCTTCACATCCCCGCGCCAGAGCGTTCTTTCTTTATCGTGCCTGGTGATCTCGACGTAACCATCCTGGCCGATGACAAGCCGGTCGCCTGATTTGATCAGGCCAAATGCCTTCATCGAGTAGGCCCTCTGATTGCCGATGACGACGCAGGTCTTGCCG
>Ga0066834_10000560_pt1 | contig 17750 bp, 12 predicted proteins | sample ETNtaG_30_FD_66729 | JGI IMG/M metagenome (GOLD analysis project Ga0066834, IMG submission 66729) | Marine microbial and viral communities from oxygen minimum zone, Eastern Pacific Ocean - ETNP201306PF43B | ecosystem: Environmental > Aquatic > Marine > Oceanic | place: Pacific Ocean: Eastern... | reverse complement strand
CGCGGCTGAATATTTTGACCATACGGGGTGAAGACGGCGTAATGTACCGGGGCCTGGGGGTGAGCCTGGAAATCAAGACTCCCGGTCAGACATTCTCCGGTTTCTCCCTCGCGATCCTTGACCTCTGGTACGGGCGATTCGTTTGAGAGTATCTTTGGGTGCGGTCGATAACTCAGATTCCATTTATCAGCCCGCTCGCGTTCTTCCCGTTATTGACAGATCCGTAGACTGAATTCTTCGTCGTGCCTGCAAGCCGCAGATCCTCCATCTCAGTCATAGATCAGCGCGGGCGCGTCCCAGACGTAGTGCAGGATCATCCACAGGGTCATGACGAAGCAGAGACCAAGTATGAGCCCGAACGCCGCTGGGCGAACAATACGGTAGGTCTTGTACCCGCCGTAGCGGCAAACAAGCACCTTGAGCATCCACCCCAGGAAGATAGACAGCCAGTAGCGATCTATTGGCCACCCCCACAACGAAACGACGAACCCCAGCGGATGCAGCGGCCACCAGAAGAAGTTCTGGCGCAAAGCCACGAGCAGACCGATGATTCCGCCGCCGGACAGGAATGCAGTCCATTTCTCTGAGTCCATGGATGTAGGATGGCTGAGGAAATGAGCCAGTCGACGAACCGTGTTCTGACCGGACCGTGAAGGCCACGGTGCCAGATTACCCACGCCGGTGTGATAAATGATGTAGGGCACCGCGACGTGACAGGCCAGGACGGAAAGGACGATCGCTCCGAAGATCAGGAAGGCCGTGTGGCTTCGCTTTAAGCCGACGGACGAACCGACCTTGAAGGTCTGCATCATGTAAGGCATCGCCATGGCCGAGCTGTTGCGGACGTCTGTCCAGGTGGTCGCGGTGAGAAGAGTGATTTCCTTCTGTGCCATCTGCGCGCTGAACCCGCTGAACAGAACCGTTCCCAGGCCAAACAGCGGGCTGGAATAGAGGAACATTCCAGCCTCACAGATGACTCGGCTCGCAACCAGGCTGGCCAGCACAAAGACCCCGAACTGCACGGTCGCCCACTTGACAGAGATGCCCACCGCCCAGCACCAGCCGACAACCCCGCCGAAACCCGTCACAATCCCAAAGAAGCAGAGGCGGTAGAAATTTGCCTCAGGCCCTCCCCGCACTGCCTGGCGCGCGCATCCTTTCAAGTATCCGCGAGCCGCCCATAGCAGCGCAAAGCCAAGAACGATGAAACCGCCTCCTGCCTGAAACTGCAGGAAAGTGCTGTGAGCGGTTGGCAGGCCGTAGAAGATCCGCAACATGATGATGACGCGGCGCAGAAAGTAGAAGAATACCAGGCTGAAACCAACTTCAGATGCCAGCAGATAGGAGATGCCGATCATCTCCGGCCGGAAATCGAGCCGAATCCAATTGAAGGCCGACAAGGGCCCACCGTGAGCCATTCTGCCCAGGTTCGAAGACAAAGGTACTGCAGGCACATCAGGGAAATAGGCACTGAGAAAGTTGAGGGTATAGACCGCGCTGGTTAGAGCGAAAAAGCCCCACATCAGCTTGCTCTTCATGATGGCCGACGGCTTCCCATCGGAAGTGTCGGCCACTTCCAGCGGGATCTGCATCATCGGAAAGAGCAACCGTTCCTCCTGCTCCCACCGATAAGAAATCAGCGCCGCGCACCACAGCAGCAGCCAATAGAGGAGAAAGATGTAAGGCGTCCAGATGAGGAAGGTTTGCATCCATGCCCTGTAGGGAACGCCTGCGCCTTCGGGAATGGTCGAGTAAAGCCATTTGATGACCGGCGCTGAAGGGTCGGTAGCGGGGAGCATTCCAGGCATGAAATGTTCCCGGATGTTGAGATGAGCGACGGTACTGTCCTCGCCGGTGTATTGCACCATGCCGGCAATGTTGAGATAGAAGTGTTGCGCAAAATCCTGCGCGGGGATCGAATCCATCGCCAGCAGCGCGCAGAAGACCACCATCACTTCCACTCGCTGAAGCCGCACCCACGGCAGCAGTCGCCCGATCGTCTGATTGTAGAGAATCAGAAAGAGAAGATAGAAGACAACACCGCGCGGCAAGTAACCGGTACCGATGATTTCGTACCGATGCAGTACCGACACATTACCGGCCACCGTAAACACAATCACTGATATCGCACTCAGCAGAATGGCCCGAACAGTTAGCGCTTTGGGTGCCGGCACTGACTGGATGCCCTGTTGGGTGCCGCTGGGATCATTCGGGGCGGCCGCGCCAGCAAATTGTTCGCTGCCCATGTCGGGCATTATGGTCTCCTGCGTCTGATCGGCGCATGATTGTATATTTCTCACCTGACCGCGGCATGCCATGAATCTGAAGTTTCAGAATGAAGCCGTTTTCTGGATGACGGGCCACGACTGGCGCATGCCCAACGTGACCGGCAAGTGCTACACAACCAACCGGGCCGCGTCTGGCTCGACGTCACAGGTCGGGATTGAGGGCATCCAGGTCTGGCTTCCTGTATTTCAGGAGGAGCTTCGTGGCTGCGTCGCGGATGGTCTTGTCTCTGGCGACCTCGGTGGTTTTTTCCAGGACTTTGACCATGGCTTCTATTCCTTCCTTTCCTTTCAACTTCAGCTTCTGTTCGAGGGCGACGACGAGCTCAGCCGCGTGTTCGCTGATGGCTCGATCTGATAACTGAGTGCTTACCAGCTTGAGGGAATCGATTGATGGACTGTACCAGAGCTGTGCCTTCCAGATAAGGTCGTCCTTATCGGAGCGAACATCCACCCCTCCGCCCCGGTCGGCCCAAGGTTGTAGGCCTTCTTCGTGTCCTTCGGAAGCGACTTAGTGAGGTCCGGAGGAATCGGATCCGCCGCATTGCCAAAACAGAGATGCGCAACGATCAACAGCATGACCGTGAGCGGGACAAGATGGTGCAGGTGTTTGGTTATCATTAGTCCTACAGCGAGAAAACTACGTAACTGGCCAAATTTACTATGGCGGCCCGTTGTGCGCACCATGCCGAATTCGTAGCGACAGGGCAATGACAAAAGGGCATTCTCACCAAAGAACTCCCGAATTTCGCCCGGAAGGTTGTCGACAATCAGTTGGTTGAAACCTGGGATTCATTGCCTCCGTCCTTCGCAGAACTCCGGTCATCGGCCTCTAGACAGGGCCTAGAGGCGTTTTCGCAAGGTTCTGCGTCCTCAAACCCATGGTACAGTTTCTCATCTGATCAGGCCCTTCTTTATGCCGAAGGCATTACGCCTTACAGCACAGGGTTGCGAGGCTTTGCAGGCTACCCTGGGTTCCGAGGCTCTGCATCTTCTACCCCGAAGGCTGCGGGGCCAGGGCTTTTGCGTCATCGAGCGGGCATCGTACGTAAACTTCTGGAAGCTGGCGCGGACACCAACATCGTGACCGAAAGTGGTGAGACAGCCCTGATGGCCGCCGCCATCAAAGGCCATGTCGAGATTGGGCGACTGTTCCTCGAGCACGGGGCGGTCGTGAACGCTCAAACCACCGAAGGAACAACAGACCTCTTCATGACGAGTCCACCAGTCGTTACAGAGTCCGCGCTGCACTTTGCCGCGGCCTACGCCTCTCAGGAGTTCGTGGAGCTCCTGCTCGCCAACGGCGCAAACAAGAGACTCAAAGATCATTCAGGCCAGATGCCCGCCAATTGGACAGGACGATATCACAAGAACGATCTCCTGGATCTCTTGCGATGACTCGGAACGTGCCTGCGGATACGACTACCACATTCCAGACGAGGACTGGAATACTTTGGGTCTCCTTACTGGCACGCCGGCTGCATCGTAGCGCCGGCGGCGTGGCTGACTTATAGCCCATCTCTTACTTTCCATTTTCTCTTCCGCTTATTGTCTTCGCTTTTAATCTAACTTTCTTCCGCTCGAGGAGTCTGGGGTACCTTTCCCATCAATGTATATTGCGTGCAGCGCAATGCCGTGCCGGCTGTTGCCCTCGAAAGTGCCCCGGCATCTGGCCAATGAGAGACCGGCCGGCAAGGGCCGGCCCCAGGAGGCCGACTCTGAAAATCCTGACTGGCCGAACCGGATAGCTTCTTTTCCTGAGAAGCCCGGAATGAGCTGTTCCATTTCATCCAGCAACTCGATCCGCAGCCATGCCTCTGTACCCAGTCCAGATGCGTTGATGCTGATTCCGGTTTCGGGGCCGACGGAGAAGGCGGCAGTGACAAGCTCGGCCGCGCCCTCGGCGTTTTGCATCTTGAGAGAGCCAAAACGATCCCGCGGCAGGACAGCCATGCCAATGCCGCCGCGCTTGGGGTTTGTCGTGTCGCCGGGGCTCCATGCACCGTAGTAAATCCGGGTCTCGTCTCCGACATTGGCGAACCCCTGTCCCTGCAGAAGCGCCCGCTGATCCCAGGTGCCGTCGGCCCCTCTTTCAATGAATGTGTGTTCATGCGCTGGCTCTCGGAATTTGAGTCCGTCATTACTGATGAGCAGGCCAACGTCAACAGCGATGTCCTCCCAATCGGGGCCGCCATGCCAGATACCGTAGATACCGATAAGTACATTTCCACGGTTCCAGACGCTGACGCCCTCGTGGCTCTCCTCGCCCTTGCCATAGGGGAACTTCTCGTGCTGATGGTGGCGAATGAAGCCCAGGTGCGAGGTCTTTGACCAGTGCGAAAAATCGGCAGACCGGTGCATCATCACTTCCCGGCCGGAATAGGGACGCACGCCGTGTGTATAGTTCCAGTTTCCCAGCCCACCGCCGCTTTGCCCTGAGGCATAGAACACACCGTTCCATTTGTAGAGGCCCCCGGCCGCTTCAAAGTGATGTTCAGGAAGCAGCATGTCCGCTTTCGGCAACAGACCGCCGTCGGGTTTTGCATCGATGGCGAGGCGCCAGGTCAGCCCATCTGCGCTGACGAAAGGTGCCAGTGTTCCCCAGCCTCGTTCCTGAAAACCGCCAGCCTCGTTTTCCTTTTGCGTGGCCCAACGGGTTTGAGCGGTCATCTTGTAGCGCCGGGCTGGATCCGGTTCCTCCTCATCGATCAAGACCTTCAGGTTGATCATGTTGAAGGCGCCGTCTTCCATCAGCACCAGATTGTTCTTTTTGCTGCCCTTGTACTCCACCAGCCCGAGCTCGGGCTTGGTCCAGTGGATGCCGTCTTCGCTTTCGGCATAGGCCGGACGCAGGTGCTTGAAGGAGTCCGGTTCATCGAGGAATTCCCGGGGCATGGCTACATACCAGGCCCTGAACTTTCCCTCATCTTCAATAACAGAGCCGTAGAACTGCGCGGCATAGCTGTCGGGCATATCGCCAGTGCCGGGCGCCAAGACGGGGTTGTCCGGATGCTTGACCGGCCGGTTCACCTCCAGACGCAGGTTGTGCGTGAAGGGGATGGAAACATCATCAATGGCCAGTAATGAAATTCTTTTCTCGTCAGCGGAAATCATAGTTTGTGCGGGCTCATCGTAGCGACGTGCAGCATGGCTGACTGAGTCCCCATCTCTTATTTTTCATCTTGCTTTTAATCTTTCCTTTTTCCTTTTTCTTTGCTTTAAGTCTAACTTTCTGCCGCGAAAAGTTTGCCAGGCCCTCTCGATACCAGAGCTGCGTTGCGTCTTGCGTGTTCATGGCAGGGATATACTGCTCGTAGGACATGCGAGTTCCTCTCTCAGTTCCTACTCACGTAAAGCCATTATGCGCACTTCTGTTTGCGAGTTCCGGCCCGTCAAGAGAGAGTGATAACTGCGGACGGCGAACTGATGACACGACCACCGATTCACTTACGTTAGAGAGGCATTCATGCTCAGACTCCAGGCAACTTTTATGGTCGGCCTTTTCATCGGTACGCTGGGAGCGTCCGAGCTCGACCTTTCTCGCTGCAGCATCACGGGGCCGAATCAGGCCGAACTCAGACTTGCTGTAGACAACGATGACACCACGTTTTGGCAGAGCCCCGGGCATCAGAAGCCGGGGCTGCGGGTGGTCATCGATCTGAAGAAGAGCGTGTATGTCCATCGCGTTTTTATGTCGGCCGGCGCTCGTGAGTCTTGGTTTCCACGGTCGCTGCGCGTGCTTGTGGGTGAGACTCTCGGCAGCCTGAAAGTGGTGGCCGAGCAGAATCTGCAAGAGGAGCCCGACAACTCGAAGAAATACTGGCTCAGGCACACCTTTCACCCTGAGACGAATCTGAAGTTTGCGCCGACGAGAGGCCGATATGTTCGCCTCGAGATCGGACACAACTCCGCGGGGTATCCGTGGGCCATTGCTGAGCTGGAGGTTTACGCAGCGACGAAAGAGGTGTCTCCGGAAGAGTGGAACGCAGTGGTGGTTGATTCGGAGGCCAACTCGACTCTGAAACTCGCGGCCGAAGAACTTCGCCACTATCTGACTGAGGGGCTGAATGTTCCTGCGAAAATCGTGAGTCCTGAAGACGCCGAGGGCAGTCAGGGGCTGCGGGTGCGGCTTGAATCGCCTGAGCCGCCGAAGCTTCCTTACTCGGAAAACGATCCGGCAAACGTCGAGGACGTTTCGGTAACGAAAGAGAAGAACGACATCGTCATATCGGGGCCGACGAGCCGTGCCGTGCTCTATGGCGCTTACGAGTTGCTTCACCGCATCGGTGTGCGTTGGGTGTATCCCGGGCCGCACGGCGATGTTGTTCCGTCGCTGCGCAAGATTCCCGATTCGATCTTTCCCATCAAGTATCGGCCGCCGTTCCGCACCCGGTATGCGAACTTTGGTGTCGGTTCGCTCGCCACGCATACCAAGACCGAAGACGGTTTTCTTTTCTTCGTTCGCCATCACTTCAACAATACGTGGGGCGGCTCGTTGCGCGGGACGCTTAGCGGAACTCCACCACGCATGAATCTCGGTTTCGGCTACATCCACAATCTGCGGCTGATCGTTCCGGACAACGTGCTCAAGGAACACCCAGACTGGCTGCCGGGTCGGTATCGAAAGGGCTCGAAAGTGCCGTGCACGACGAATCCTGAGTTCATCAATTTCGTCGTGAAGCGCATCAAGGAAGAGAGCGAGAAGAAACCCGAGCTTCAGGGATTCTCGATTCATCCGATGGACGGCCCGAGCTTTTGCGAGTGCGCTCGATGCGAAAAGGCGTTCGGCAAGCCGAAGAAAGTGCGTGAGGTGGCCGACGACATGGCGCATGCGTTCGATTACTCCAGTCACTACATGCATCTCATCGACCAGGTGGCCAGGCGGGTGAAGAAAGAACTGCCGGGTAAGGGAATCCTTGCGGTGGCTTATGCGAATCACGGCAAGCCACCGGAACACATCCGCAATCTGCCGGACAACGTGATGGTCGATGTCACGCTCCACTGGGAACATAATCTGCCCGTAGATTCCCCGGTGAACAGCTCGCATAAGAAGGAGATCGAGGAATGGGCTTTCCGCTGCTCCCAGCTTGGCATTTACGACTACTGTCTGATCCATATGGACACCACCTATGGCCGACCGGCCGGCGAATGGTTCACGCTGGTGCCGCTGGTGTCGCCGATTGCCGACCATCATCGGTTCTTCAACAAGCTGGGGGTCACGTCCGTCGGCACGCAGGCGATGGGCGATATCTGCTGGACGAGCCCGTGGAGCGTTTACGCCTACAGCCGCACCGCATGGAATCCGAATGAGCCGGTCGAGGACATCAAGAAGGATTTCTTCGGTGGTTTCTACGGGCGCGCAGGCAGGGCGATGCGTAAATGGTATGAGACGTTCGAGTCGCACGTCGTTGAGAACCACATCGACCTGGGCGGCGGCGTCGGAACATTCAGTCCGGTGAAGGCTGCCTATCCGGAGGAAGTCGTCGGCAAGATGCGCCGCTACCTCGACCAGGCCGAACGCAAGGCAAGGAAGTGGTATGTGCGCAAGCGGGTCGCCCATGCCCGGCTCTGCACCGAATGGAGCTATCGCAAGGCGCACGAGCTCGACGCGACGCCGACCTATCCCTGCTACCGCGTTGCCAGCGCTCCCACTATTGACGGACGCCTCGATGACGCGGCCTGGCAATCGCTGCCCGCGCAGACCGGGTTCCGCATCGCCACGGTCGCCGACTTCGCGCAGACACGCCAGACCACCTTCCGAGTGGGATGGGATTCCGACTTTCTCTATTTCGGGATTCGCTGCGAGGAGTCTGCAGTCGATGCTGTCAAGAAACGGAATCCGCAGCAGAAGGGTTACCTCGACATCGCCGACGCCTCGTGGTCGAAGTTTTACCACGACCTGCTCGAGATTTTTCTAGCTTCCGAAGAGCACGTCTATTACCAGGCGATGATCAATGCGAACGGCCAGTTCATCGGGCCAATTCATATGGAGCGAAGCATGCACAATCGCACGCCCTTTCCGGATGGCTTCGAGTGCAAGACCTCCTTGGACAGAGATTCCTGGTCGGCCGAGGCGAAGTGGCCATTCGCCACGCTCGGTAAGACTCCGCAGGACGGAACGAAATGGAAGACCAGCATCATTCGCGTGTCGAGCCAGGAGAAGTCGAACGGCGAACAGTTCACGAGCTGGCCCCGGCTGCAGCGGCTCAACTTCCACGACAGACGCCAATACAACCGGATTCAGTTTCTGGGCCAGCCGCCCAAGCAGGAAGCATTGAAAAAAATCGCTGCTGAGCTCAACGACAAGTTCGTTCAGTCGAAGCAGGTATTTTCAGAATTTCAGAAACGTCGAGCTGCCTTCGATGCCGCCATCAAAGGACAAAAAGACGTCTGCCAACTGGGCAAAGGTATCCGCGTCGTCGGCCCTGGCCGCAATCATCCGTCGCTCCTCAAGGCCGATGGCTCAGGTAAATGGCAACGATATGGAAAACTCCCGCAGGTGGCCGACATCCGCTGGGAGAAACCGGTTGAGCTCACCGCCGTGCGCCTGACCTGGGGCAGCCGAAAGGTATACCCCACCTGGTACGGCCTCGAGTGGTTCGACGGCCAGACCTACCGTCCCCTGGTGGAAGAAACCGACAACGCGTACGAGTCATCCTTTCACGAGTTCGATGCCGTCACCACCACCCGGTTCCGCCTGAAAGTTTTCAAAATCGACGGCGGATCGAGCGTGACGTTGGCGCGGCAGATCGAGGCGTTCGGCCGCGTCGCGGAGTGACCCTCCTGGCCACGGCATCCTGTGTGTGGTTTCCTGGGCGCGCCGGCTCCCAGCCGGCTCAACGCCGTACGCGCTGAAAGAAGATGCCGGCAGGGGTGCCGGCGCGCCCCGGGCAGATGGCTTTGCCTTCCAGGGCGGCCGATCCGCAAGCTGGCAGCGCTGTCGGCTTGTGGCTACGTTCTACTCCCGCTCTACCACCAAACTCCGCATTTCAAGGAGCCTTCTTCCGCCGGTCGCGGCGTTGCGGTAGGTGAGCCAGAGCGACTGCACGCCGGACGCTTCGACCTCGATTGTAAATGTCTCCGACTCGAACGAACGGGTATCCACTTTGAACTGATGCACCTGCCGATGCTCCAGATGGCAGGTGACGACTGGCCAGACGTTTTCGTAGCCGTTACTTCGGGATTCGATTCGCACTTCGTAAGTTCCGAGCTCATCAAACTGGATATGTGCTACCGCTGAGCCTTGGGCTCGGAAAAGGTATAGCCCGCTCCGTCCCTGCGACTCGCCATACCCCCAGACGGTCACCAATCTATCGCCTCGAAGGTTGAGAGCTTTGCCCTTCTTCACGACGAGTCCTGGCGACTGCGAGGCCAACTGTTTGGGCGTGACCTTGACTGTCTGCAGAACGCTCTCGAAGCCGTTGCGCATTGTTCTCGCCCGTTCCCTGGTCACCCAGTTCTTTGCACTCGCTTCGGCTGCGTCCAGATGTCTCTGCATCTCTCTTAAAAGATGCCAGGGATAGGCTCCTGGTATCTCTGCCCACCGTTTTTCGTGAACGGCCGTAATGTTGTGGGCTCTGTGATGACGCTCGATGGCGCGGTAGAACTTCAACATTGGCTCCGATGCCTCCCGGTAGAAGCCGCTGAAGAATTCAGTGAGAAGCTGGTCGGCGGTTTGACCGGCGTTCCAGTAGATGCGCGGGTAAACGTAGAAATTCCACGGATTGTGCACGAGGTTTTCTTCCGTTCCCTCTGTGCCGCCTTCAAGCAGACCGTGTCGCTGATAGAGCTTCGCGCGGTCGACAATGGCGGACACCATGGGGACGGGCGCCCGCTCATTTTTGGCTCCGAGCAAGGTGTAGTCGTAATGCTGGAGGTTGCCCGGCACGATCTTCGACGACCACTCCTTCACTAATTGGCGCACGTCTTCATTCAGGGGAGAATCCACCGGCAGGTTGCGACCGGCGCGTTGTCCCAGACACAACCACGCCATCAAGTTGTCCGGGAACCGCTCGATATTCTTTGGGCAGGCCTGAATAAATCCGTAAGGCAGCACGCAGATGCGGAGATTCGGATACTCCTTCCCGACCCGATCGGCAACATCCACAATCATCGGGTAGAAACTGCCGGAAGCCTGAAATTTTCCGGGGCGAGACGGCCATTCGAGCGAGTCCACTCCCATGCCCTGCGCGTTCAGCTTCATGCACTTGATGCACTCGCAGCCGACCACGGAGTCGACCGGCATGATGCGAATGATTTCTTGGCGATTTCGGTCGTTGCCGATGACGGCTCTGACTTTCTTCACGAAAAAATCAGCGATGCCCGGATGGCTGAAACACCCTTCCCAACTCCAGCGTTGTCCCAGCTTCAGGTTGCTGCCACTCTTCATCCAGATTTCGGCCCACCGTGGGTCGCGCCGGAGCGCGCACCAGGAACGATTCTCATTGAACACCTTTCCCGGGAGCGCGGAGTGGAAGTTGTGGTTGACGCCCTGAAAGCCTTCCGCATACGCCGCATCCACACCCGGCGGCGCCTTCACGTAGGAACTGTTCATAAGGAATTGCGACCATGTGGTCGCATCGTTGCCGAGCACCTCCCGCTGGCGGTTGCCCCATGTCGAGTCGTATCGGTTGCGCCAGAAGAAGAAGCGCGAGTCACGTGAATCTTCCAGGCCGCGGACTTCGCCAGGATCGAAACCGAAGTTGCGATAAATCCAGGGCGATGATGGCTTGAGGCGAACAGGCAGCACGGCCAGGTCGATCCCTTTCCCCGCCGGGACGAAGTCGCCGTGTTCGTCGGGGTAGAGCCATCGGATGCCCTGCCGCTCGAGAAACTCCCACACCGACTGCAACAGCTCTTTGTTACTCGGCGCACGAAACACGATGCGGCGTCCCTCACGGACGACATTGATCGGCGTTGAAGGAAGAGGCCCCTCCGTTTCGCGGGCAAGTCGCTCATGATGTGTCTTGCCGGCGTCCAGCAGTTCAAAGGAAAACAGCCAACCGTCGTGGTCATTTTCCTGCTCCCCGTTGATGACCGGAACAGGCGCTTGTTCCAGTTCGCTGAGGTAAACACTCAGCTCGTCCGCGCCAATCTTCATCTGCTGCGTCGGATTCTCCGGAAGGACAATAGCGTGTCGTTTGCCCTTGTTTTCGACGGGAAACCCAAAGACCTCCAGCTCCCCGATCCGCCATTGCAGGCCGCTGCCATCTTCGGCCAAAGTCAGCCGGATAAAGCGTCCACGAACCGGCGTGAATCGAACGTCCGCAGTAAACGCCACATGCGGTGCCACACCTTCAGCAATAGCTGCTTCACCCACCGCCTGCATCAAACGGCGACTCTTGCCAACCAAGATTTTCAGTTTCCCGGGATAGGCAGCCACTTCATCCTCGCCTTCCCCGGCGTCGAAGGCATCGGGCAGTTCCACACCACTTGGCTGAGTCGTGCCTGACGAAGCAGCCCCGCGCCCTTCAGTAACAAAGATGCGATAAACCAGCCTCGGCTCTTTCAGCTCGATCACCAGCGAGAACGATTCCAGCGCCTCGCCTTTCACGAGCGACGCCGTGCCGGCATCATCGTCCTTCAACTTCTTCAGCCCACGGCCGGAGAAAGACTTGGCTTCCCACAGATCATGATCCAATGGCGCGCCATGCCCAAGTTGCGGGAACAGGCAGCCCAACAGAAGAGCATCTATGAGTTTCAAGATGAATGGCTCAAGAGCATTAATGCCGCGACCGCAGAACCGTCTGCAGGATGTCCGTCATCATTGTAGCTGAGGTCATCGGATGCTGCCCCAGCCGTCATATGGTCAGCCGAATGGAGACCGAATGAAGTACCGTAGCCACGGCCTGCCAGCGCTGGCAGCCCGCCAATGTGGAATCTCCGCAACCACTTCCAGGAGTGGACCTGGGATGCGTAACGATCTTTCGCTGCGCCGCTCCGGTATTGATGAGGTTCGTGTCTGACATGCTGTTCTCAATAAGCGTGAGACGCGTTTGGAGACGCCCGAGCATTGAAGGACGGCTATTCGTCTGATGAGACCACCAGTTGCACAAGTGCGCTTGTGCCCACTTTCTTATCGGACGCGACCAGGAAGACCGGCTTCCATATCCCGCCCATGCCAGCGCGATTGAAGACTCTTGTCGCTATCAGATTTTTCTTTCCAGGCTGGAGGAAACGGCGGGCGTCAAAGCTGAACGGTTTGTCCCAGGTCGCACCCGGCAGACCGCCCACCGTTTTGTGGCTGTGGTCGAAGGCTTTTTTGCCGTTGATGTAAACTTCAGCATCTTCGTCCACCGCCAGGAAGACCAGATAGTGGTGCCTCCTGCCGGAGAGATTCGCCGGCACGCGTAACGTTTGGCGATACCAGGCGTGTCCCGTGTATCCCTCGAAGCCCTGTTTCTCATAGCCACAGCCCTTATCGCTGGCGACGGCCGGCCACTTGGAGTCGTCCGTGTCAGGCGAAAGCAATTTGGGATCGGGGTCCTTGCCAGCCGCTGTCTTGAACTTCCACTGATTTTCCAGCGGCAAGATCTCCAGCGTCCCGATCTCCTTAGCCATCATGAGCTCGGCCAGTTCTGAGGAATCTCTGGCTCGTTCCTCGCCAAAAATTGGGTCCCAGGACTTCATGATGGAGTCGAAGAATCTGTCCAGGAAGTCTTGCCGGCGACACCTCCTCAATTCATCTTTTTTGAATGCGATCCAGCGGTCGCGGCTGGCGCGCAGCTCTCTGACTTCCGACCGGATGTCCTCCTTGGCCGCCTGAGTGACCTTTGCGTCTTTCGAGTTCACGACACACCGGGCGTAGCGTTCGATGATGGAGATCCAGCGTTCCAGTACTTCGCAGCTTGCATGCAGTTCCGGGTTGCCCAGACGTTTGGCGCGGGAGGTCGCTTCTTCGCATAGCTTACGAATGCGTGCCATCTCAGCGTAAGTTGCGAACTCATACCTGAGGTAAGCCCTCGACGATGCTCGATCACGGCCATTCACAAATCGAACGATGGCCTCAATCATGTCACTGACCTTGTTGTTGTGAAGGCCGCGGCTGGCGTATTCGACCATGCTGATGATGGCAGCAACTTCATTGGGGTCTTTGAAGTTCCTGCGGGTGGCCCAGGCAGTGGTGAATTCGTCTGCGGAACGGCCGGAGCTGTTCCACAGAAATTCGGCACACGCCTGCGAATTGAAGTCGTGCACGAACGGATCGGGGAACATCTGGGCCATGACGAAATCCAAATTACGATCCTCCGCTTCGCCGCAGAGCAGCCGGCAATACTGAGGGGTTTGAAAAGGGAAAAGCACATACGTCTCACTCGGGCTCGGACACGAACCCACCGTGTATCCCTGTCTCTGCATTTCCGTTGCTGATGGCGGAAGGTTGTATCGCCGAAAATCAGCCCGGTAAGTCATTTTGCCGTTATAAAAATTCAACGTGACATCTTTGGGGATGTATTCGAGCATCGCCAGATTGTGCGGATAGCTTCCCTGGGTAAGGCCCAGGATGATCCGGAAAGCGGGGTTGACCTTCTTCGCCTCAGAGTAGGCGTGCATGAGGTGCTGGGTTTCTTTCACGAATGCGTCTTTGAGGATGCCCTTGCACCGATCGCAGTGACACACACCGCGGGGGCCTTCCAGTTCTGTCATCCAGATATCTGCGAAATCGAACTGGCGTGCGATGGAAACAAGGTACTCTTCGAGCATCTGCCGCGTATCCGGATGGCTCTGGCAGAGGCTCACGATTTTCCGCTCAGGCGTCTTGGGCGTGCCGGCCACGTGGGGGAATCGCTTCTTCATCTCAGGCGGACCGAGTCGGCCCGTGATGTGTCCAGTACCCGGGAATACCTTCACAGCGTAACGCTCACCGACTTTGATGACCTCTTTGGGATAGACCCAGTACGCGTCCACCTTGCCTTCCGGAGAAAGCTTGTCGGTAAACAGGTGCCAGGCCTCTGCCATATTGAGCTTCCATTTCGAGTAGTTCCGAAGGATTCCGTCGTATTGCTCTAATGCCCTCTCGTCTTTACCGAAATGGCTGAGGACAGTCCACGAGCCGCGCAAGCGAATGTGCGGCCAATCCAAGATAGAGACGTGGGGTAACACGACTGTGTCTTCTGTCGAATGGCTCGACAGGAGTTGCTCGAAAGTCAGAAAAGCGTAATAGAGCCCGGAGGCTTTGTTTGCCGCAAGATAGACCGTCACACGCTCAGCTTCATGAACCATGGCGATTGCGTATGCCTGCTCCGCGTTTGGCCGTGTGGAAAGATACCTGACGTCAATGAGTTCCAGACCCGCAGCCTTCTGAAGCTGTGGCGTGGATTTCATTAGACCCGCAACAATGACAAGTTCGCCCGTTGATTTCAGTTCTTCGCCGAATCGCTTCTGCCATCGCGTCTTGAAATCATCCACGATCTGCCGCTCTCTTGGAGCGACGGTGTCTGACGTAGCCATCGAACAGCCGCTGATGGGCACACGATAGGCAGTCCCTTTGAAGCGACACTCCTGTGGTAGAGGATGCAGAAAGTGCCTGGAACGCGTCTCGTCCTCTTTGCCAAGGGCCGCCTGTTGCGGAGCAGTTTCCAGGCATGTCAATCCCATGCAGCACCACAGGCTTAGCGCGAACACGAAGATTCGATTCGTTCGCATGTGTTGTTCTTTCATTAAGGGAAAGTCAGATCGAGAGGATTCATCCAGGCGTGCAGGCAGACATAACTCAGATGACAGGCCTCACGTCTCATGAAGAGAATCTTTGCGGCTAAGCCAACAATTGCTGAGCGTTCTGGTATGTGATCTTGTCGAACGCCTTCTGTGGGAGTTTGGCTTTGAGCAAGAAATCCATCAGGCGAGAGTCAAAACAGTCTCGCCCAAAGAGAAGTCGGTCCTGGAATTGGATCAGAAATTTCCGGCCATACTCTCTGTTTCGCATAAGTGCTTTCAGCCCCGAGCCAGCACTCAGGTCCGCGTAGAGGTTCTTGTATTTTCTGAAGAGCTTCTGGATACGCCCACCCGGCAGGACTTTGCCTGAAGGATACGACGCTGTAAGCGCTTTATCGTCCCCTGAAATGTGCGCCCAGAACCCTGGCGCGTGCCCGATGAAGATTGTCTCCGGGCACTCCTTCAGGGCCCGCTCAAATGAATCGAGGCTACCGCCATACCAGTAGTTCGGACGGGGATAGGTGCCGCCGTGATCGAGTGGGTAGTCCAGGTGAATCGTAATCGGGAGCTTCTGCTCGCCACAGAATTGATAGAGACGAATGGCATCGGGATCGTCGAAGGTGACTCGGACCTTGAGTTCGCTGGCTACGCGGATGCCATGAATCTCAACGGCAGCCTTGAGTCTGTCAATAGCGTCAGGTCGTTTCGGGTGAGGAATGTACCCAAGGACGAATTTGTCAGGCGCTTCACGACCGACGGACAATACGTCCTCCAATGGAATCCCGAGTCCAGTCGGCGGAAGCACTCGATGATACGACGGGTTGTACTCATCCTCGGGTACTTCCCACGTGAACAGCCACATCTGATCGATGGAATGTTCTTCCATATTCTGAAGAATTCTTTCAGCATTAAACCCATGCCAGTTGGGATGATTGTGTGCGTCAATAAGCATGATGTAGCTCGGATGGAGAGGATATTGTCTGGTGGCGCAGGTTAATGGCTTACCCGAAGTCGTCAATGGTGTTCGAAAATACCTTCAGGTTCCGGCTTCGTCCGTAACCGTGTCGACGCCGTCATACCAGTAGTTCGGGCGGGGATAGCTGCCATACGAAAATCTCAGCCGTCCAATCTTGCGCGTTGATTCGGACATGGAGTGGTCTCCATAATCCGGGAACCCTGTCCGAAGCATTGTCACCATGCTGATGTAGAATCCGGCACCAAAGGTTGCGCTGATTGCTCTGTCCGCATTGGAGGGAGAATGAGGTCAGTGGGCCGGAGCTTTCGATGACCTGCGACGGCTGGGCAAAGTCCAGCTCATGACGATCTATTCTGACCGGGAGCGATTGAAAAGGATCTCGAACTGAAGCTCCTCAGTTATTCAATACCAAGAGGCGTATCTGTGTCCGAATTAACCTGCATGCTCGTAGGCGCCGGCATCCGTGGCCTGCAATACGTGGATCACGCGTCTTCCTGTGATCCTGATTTCAAACCGGTCGCGGTCGCTGAACCGGATGACCAGCGAAGGAACGATTTCGCCGATCGTTTCGGTATCCCGCCTGAGCGGCGATTCCAGACCTGGCAGGAAGCTGCTTCCCATGAGCGAATGGCCGACTGTGTCATTAATGCCACCCGCGATCATCTGCACCATGCATCGGCCGTGGCTCTGCTCCAACACGGTTACGACATGCTTCTGGAGAAGCCCATCGCTCCATGTCGAGAAGAGACTCTAGAGATTGCCGACACCGCCAGAGGGCACGGATGCAAGGTAATGATCTGCCACGTGCTTCGGTATACGCCTTTCTACAGCAAGGTGAAGGAGATCCTCGAATCCGGCCGGTTGGGGCGCATTATGGAAATACGCATGGCGGAGAATGTCTCGTGGCATCACTTTGCTACTGGCTTCGTCCGCGGCCGCTTCCGGAACATCAAAGAGGGTGCCCCGTTTATTCTGGCAAAGTGCTGTCATGACACCGATCTCATGGCCTGGTTCATGAGCGGGAATCCCCCGCGCCGTGTGAGCTCATTCGGGTCTCTTACATACTTTCGCCCCGAGAATGCACCTGAAGGCGCGGCGGATAACTGCTACGACTGCCCGCACCTGGAGACGTGCCCGTTTTCGGCTGAGCGGATCTACGTCAAGGGAAAGATCTGGCGCTTCCGTGCGCTTACCGATTTTACTGGCACATCGGACGAGGAGGCCCGGGAGGCGCTTCGCAGAGGCCCTTACAGCCGATGCGTGTGGCGCTGTGATAATGATGTGGTCGACAAGCAGACGCTCAGCGTTGAGTTTGCCGATGGCGCGATCGGCACGATGAACACCAGCGGAGTCGCTGCACGTCCTGACCGTGAAATCGCTGTTTATGGCACAAAAGGTGAACTGCGCGGATCCCTCGAGGATGGCAAACTCATCGTCCGTGAGATTGAAGGCCCGGGCGGTAAGTACTTGGAAGAACTCATCGATCCCAAGGGAGGTTCTGGCCATGAACTGGACGGCCACGGAGGCGGAGACAGCCGGCTGGTCGCAGACTTCATCGACGTTCTGCGTGGCAAAGGCACGAACCGCACATGCATCGAAGATTCGATCTACGGACATCTTATCGGCTACGCAGCCGAAGACTCCCGCGCGAAACGGGAGTGGATCACGGTCGACTGTCTCCCCACATAATGTCCATGACCCGCTTGAGGTAACTGGCGTTCATTCTTGTGCCGGTCGGGACTCCTGCCTGAAGGAAGCTGCCTCGCGTTGGGAGAAGAGATCGTTTGATGTTTCTTTGTCCATGGTCCATTGAAGCGTGAGTTCTGTTCGGTTCGGCT
>Ga0066834_10000541_pt1 | contig 18138 bp, 9 predicted proteins | sample ETNtaG_30_FD_66729 | JGI IMG/M metagenome (GOLD analysis project Ga0066834, IMG submission 66729) | Marine microbial and viral communities from oxygen minimum zone, Eastern Pacific Ocean - ETNP201306PF43B | ecosystem: Environmental > Aquatic > Marine > Oceanic | place: Pacific Ocean: Eastern... | reverse complement strand
TCGCCCCTGAAATCCGTCAAAACGACTCCGTCTTGGAGGACTCGCCGCTTTATCCTCGGATGGCCGCTCGATGCCCCCTCCTCCTGCCGATCGCCGGCAGGCGAGGAGACTCTCTTTTTTCTGGGCCGCCCCCGAGTGCGTCGAGGAACAAGACAAGGCACTTGCAGGCGCCGCCGCTCTTGATGAATTCGCTCATGGGGATCGGGATGACTTTGAAACCCCTTCGGACGAGCTGATGGCTGAGGCGCGGGCAGCCGGCCGGCATTAATACAGTACGGGCATCACGCATTACGACGCTGTTGCACGCGAAGCGCCTGGCTTCGTGAGGGAGGACGTGGATGGTTTCGGCAAGGGATTCGATGACTCGTCTGGCGTAGCTGTCGAAGGCCCCCGGATAGTACACGATCGTTTCTTCGTCCAGGACAAAGAGAGCCGTGTCCAGGTGATAGTGTCGCGGATCGATGAGCTCGAGAGACAGGGCTTCCTTGCCGGTCAGGTCGGAGAGAAAATGGTGGGAATGAATATCGCTGCGGAGTCTGTACCCGGCGAGCCATTTGTCTTTGAACGCTAGGGCATCTCCTTCGCCTTCGAAAGCGACGTCTTCCGGCACTTCCACGATCTCAAAGCCGTTGTTCACGAACCATTCCCGATACTGTCTTTCCTCCGCTCTTCTCTCATCATGCCTGAACCGGCTGAGCAGGATTCTGTCCCGTCCAATCACCAATCCAGCATTCGCGGTGAATACCTGGTCAGGGCAGGAGGGCGATTGGGGAATCATGAAGACCTCGCAGGAGCGATTGAGATAGCTCAGCAATCTCTCCCACTGAAATCGGGCACGTGCGACCGAAACTGGACGGCGGACATCCATCCAGGCATTGATCTCGTAGCGTACCTGATAGTGATCCGGCGGGCAGAGCAACACGCGGGCTTTCATGGTCGGCCTCCGCATAGTTCTTCGCCCAGCTCCTTCAGAAAAAGCGAACAGTCGGTGACGATGCCGTGCACCTGGTGCGTGCCTCGATCCGTAAGCTTGAGCACACTGTCCGCGTTCGCGTCGATGCAGAAAGTTCTGATCCTGGCCGGAAGCATGTTGCCCGTGGCAATGGAGTGCAAAAGCGACGCGGCCATCAGCGCAAGGCCGACGCCTTCAAGTTTTTCGCGCATGGTGTCCTGGGCCACCGTGACGTCAGTAATCACGTCGGGCAGAGGGCCATCGTCGCGAATGCTGCCAGCCAGTACGTAATCCACATCAGACACGACACAGGCGTGCATGATGCCGCTTTGCAGAAGGCCCTGCTCGACGGCCTGGCGGATACTTCCACACTGACGGATCTGGTTGATGGTCCGCAGGTGATGCTGGTGACCGTTTGGCATGGCTCTACCGGAGTTCAGATTCACGCCGAGGGAAGTGCTGTAAAGCGCGCATTCCATGTCGTGCGTGGCAAAGCCGTTGCCGGCGAACAGTACATCGATCCAGCCTTCGAGGATCATTCTCTCCAAGGACCGGCCCGCTCCCGTATGAATGATGGCGGGGCCGCCGACGAACAGAATCCTCTCGCCTGCGGCACGAGCTTCCCGCATGGCCTCGGCCACAGCGAACACTGCCCGCTCTTTGGATTTCTCCATCGAGACTTCACTGCCCATGAAATGAAATGCGTCACCCCTCTCCTCCTCAGGATGCATCTCTGCCACCCTGAGGCCCTGTTCGCCTGTAACGATCAGATCTCCTTTTCGCACACGATGGATGGGGATGGTTTCTGCGTTCCGGTTACTGCCCCGATTGCGAATCACAATGCCGCAATCCATCTCGGGATGCTCAACCTTAAGCAGAGAGCCTCTGATACGAACACAAGTCTCCAGGTTAGTGGTCGAATAGAAGCCGTCCGGGAAGACACCATCAGCGGGCGCGGGTGCGACTGTCGCATCATCGAGTTCTGTGAGGCCGCCGTAGGGTTCGAGCTCTTTCGCCAGGCGGCGCAACTGGGCTTCGTCCGTGGCAGTCAGCTCAATCTCTGCGTGGCTTTCGTCTCTACTGCCATGTCCCACTTCAAATTTCTTTACGTCAAATTGCACGCCTCCTTCCGAAAGGCGATCCAGTACTTTGGAGAGTGTCAGAGAGTCGAGAATATGACCGTCGAGGATGAGTTTTTCCGTGACCATAACGGCCTCCTTTCACGCTGTTCATTCCTCTCTAACATACCTCATGTTTGACGCAGAAGTGGGGAAGGGAGGGAGCGCAGATGCTCTGGCCTCAAGGGCCGGGGAGTGCTCTCATCTTCGAGTTGGCGGCTCGAAGCGCTCAGGGCTTCTGCTTGATCAGTTCGATGCCGCACAGGATGGCCTGCTCGAGTTTGGATTCTGCGGCAGGCTTCAGGCCGATTACGAGTTCTTTCCCGAAGTCCAGGTGTTCGATCTCTCTGACCAGCATCTTCTTCTGGCCGCCGGCCTCTTTGAAGACGTCAACCTTGGGGAGCACTGCCTTTCCATTGATCGAGACGTCGAGGACACGCTGGCCTGCAGCAGTGGCCTCGAACTCGCAGAAATACAGACGCAACTTCCCGTGCCGGAGTTGAAGTCGCCCGAACTCCAATCTGATCCCTTCAATACCTCGCATCCCTGAGCTGCCGATCCAGTTCAGTTTCTCGCCGGGCAGGATCATCGAGGGAAACTGAAACTCCTCCGGTTTGTCCGGGACGACAGACACCACCAGGTCGCGCCTCTTCCCGGCCGCTTTCTCCAGAGCGCGATCCTGCAAAGGGCTGCTGCGCCTCAGCCTGTTGCGCCAGGCGGTGAGAGGATATTGGAAAAAGGTCGTTCCCTCTTCGCTGGTTCGGTCTCCCGGCGCGCCCAGGTTGATGCCGATGCGGTCATTGGCAGCCTTCTCTCGCGCGGCCCCCCAGACGTCCACATCCGGCATGTGGGCCAGGGCCAGGGAGGTGAAGATGCTGTAGTTGCAGACGCAGCCGGTGGACTCGTTCGGAGCACTGAGCAGGCCGTCCGCCGGAATCAGGCTGCCAAAGCAACTGGGACGGAAGCCCGTCAGAGCCACCAGACCAGAGCGCGCTTCGGTCAGATCGAGATAGCCCGAGCTCGAAGTCCGGAAGGTCAGCATGGTCGGGCATCCGATGTGAGGATTACAGCCCCGCCCGCGATTCAAGCTGCCATACCCCAGCGCCTTGCCGGTGCGAATATCATGGGCGTACCAGTGATGCATCCTGTCGCCAGTGATCACGATCCCCACGAATCTCTTGCCCTTGATCTCGTATAACTGCTTGCCGTTGCCGCCTTGCCAGGCACGCCCCTTGACCTCGTCATAGCCATGGATCGTTCCGTCGGGCACTTCGACCAGAACGTCCGCCTGCCGGGAGTACCCCAGCCAACTCCCCGTGATGCCTTCGGCCTGTTTCCACAATTCACGGCCGGTCTTCAGATCAAGAGCCACAAGCTCGGCGCCGTCTCCGGAGCCTTTAATCCCTCGCCTAGCGAATCTCTGCACGACGGCCTGGGGCGCGAAGTCAATGACGAAGACTTTGCCGTTGCCGAGAGCCAGGCCGCTGCTGCGATACGCGTATGAGGCGTCCCTCTTCCAGAGGACCTTGCCGGTGTGGCGGTCGAGGGCGTAGAGAGCCCGGTGCACTCCGCCGTTCCAGGGGTCGGTACCGAAGCCGAATTTATGGGTCTTCTTCTCAGGCCTTTTCTCATCCGGGTTCTTCCATTCTTCATTGAGCTGCGTGTCGCCCAGCACAACCAACGTATCATCGAGGATCTGGATAGTGCCCCAGGTGGCGTCTCCCGGCAGTCTGAATGCCTTCTGCTCTCTGCCGTCAGCGGGGTCGAGCAACAGACATTGGCTGCCGGTCTCCGCATACAGGGCGTCCGGCAGCGCAACCATGTTGCCTCCGAGCGTTACGAACGCGTTCGGAGTGTAGATATGGGCCCGTTTATCGAGGATGCCGGTGAGGCCCTCGATTACTTTCTGCCATAGAATCTGCCCGGTGTAAGCGTCGTAACAGGTGACCAGATCTTTTTTCTGAGAAAAGACACGTCCCCGCGCCACGAGGGAGCGGGGTGCGCCGTCGTGCCGGTTAATGAAATTATCCTGGCCAGCCGGGCCCCCGTACCACGTCACGCCCAGCGGACCGCGGATGGCGGTGTCCTCCGAAGCCATGGTGTTACCGGGAGTGCCGTTGTTGTGGGTCCAGTGGGCCGCGCCAGGCAGCGCGCCATCGCGGGAAAGCACAACGAAGTCTCCCTTCCTCTCTATCGCTGCTCCGCTGAGGTTCAGTTTCTCAAGCTTTGCCGCCAGATCGAAGCAGGCTCGTCCGCCGTAGGGTCGCAGCTTGTCAAAGACCATTCTTGCGTCGTAGGCTGTGAGCTTTCGCTCGGAGCAGATGAGCTTCATCAAGTACGGCGGCAGTCCCGCGGGGTCGCCAGTGACGAGGTCCACCTTGGTGCCATAAAGTCCCAAGGAGACGAGCTCCTCGTGAAGCTTCCGGATCTTCTCAGCGTCGCTGTCAAAACCGACAACAAAGTGGAAGTCACTCTTCAGAGCCAGCGCTTTGACCAGGTCACCATTCTCAATCCCCGCCACCAGACAGTAACCGTCGTTCTCGTCACCGGTAGCCAGGAGCTCGTTCAACTTCGTCACGCCGGAAGGTGGCGCTTCCGCGTTGCCTGTTTCGCGGTACGAAACGATCCTGGGGGCACCAGTTCCCTCTCCGAAGCAGTGAAGGCTGCCGTCCACGGTGGAGACGAGCAGTTTCCTCTGCCCGGCGATCACGCTGCCGATGTCTGCCTGAAAGGTATGCGACCACAGCTCCGCACCGTCAGCGGCGCCGAGTGCCATGAGTTTTTTGCCTTTGCCGGCGAAGAGTTGGCCGCCGGCCTTGATCCAGACCTGGTCGCACGAGGGAGACTTTGCCAGCTCTGACGATGCCAACGGCTTGCGGCTCGTCAACTGTTTGTAGGGATAGTCGTAGCGCAGCTTGTCGTTGGTATCCACGAACGGCATTGGCCGGCTGTCCAGGTTCCACCTGCGGATTACCTTCCCGGGCGACCACGCGTGGTTGCCTTCCACAACTGGGCGGAACTGCCAGGACTTCCGCGCTCGCCCGTCCGCGAGACTGAAGCCGAGTGTGCAGGTTTCGAGGTCAAAGAGGTAGGCGCCGTTGAAGTACTTGTCGCCGGCCCCCGCGACGCTTGCGCAGCCATCCTGCCAACCGGTCTCGAACCACAGACGCTTCCCAGTCCCGGCATTGAAACGCATGGGCCGGCTTCGACCATTGGACACAATGAGCGTCTCGCCACAGAGGGCCATCGGCCCCTGCGGGGAAACCCCACTGATGCCAAAAGCGCCATGGGGATGCCTCGAGTAAAAATTCGAAGAGCGCGTGTTTCGCCACAGGACGTCGCCAGTCTCTGCGTCGAGGCACTGGATAAACGTCCCCATAAAAGGCCAGACACCGGAACCGAAATAGACCTTGCTATCCTTAACGAGCACGCCACTACGAGCGGCCCACTGCGAGATGATCCTGCCGTTTCCCAGGACGTATTTCTCCGTCAGACCACCAGATTGCATCCACTTCAGTTTTCCGCTGGTTGCATCGAGGCAGTAGCAGTGGCCGCTGTCCGAGGTGAAGTAGACCTTGCCCTCGTAGACTGCCGGGGGGCGGCGAACCGGCCCATTGGCAAAGAACGACCATTTCCTTTTCCCACTTGCCAGGTCGAGTGCGATGACTTCATCTGTGCTGTTGAGCCCGATGAAGACGGTGTCGCCCACGAGCACCGGCTCGTAGGCCATGTCGATATGCATCCTCGGCTCCGAGCTCCATGCCGGGCGCGGTGCCGGGAAACTCACTTCCCACTCCGGGTTCAGTTTCTTCGCGAGTTGGTGCTTTGTGGAATGCTGACGCTGCACGCCATGGCCATACGTGGGCCAGTCATCTTCGCTGGCACGGGCCGAAGATGAGATGACGAGTGCAAGGCAAGCTATAAACAGATTGTGCATCGGTCTCCTCTTCATTCTCCCTGCAGGCAACTCAGAATTCCGTCTGCCCCGACAACATATAACCGCCCGTCCGCGGCAGCCATGCCATCCCAACCTGGGGCGGAGGCGAGGTCAATCTCTGCCTCTTTGCGGCCATTGGTCGCGGCGAAGACGAGCACCTTCCCGGCAGCGCCCTCGCCTGGCCTGACCTCCGCTCCGGCGACGAACAACTTGTCTGCGCTCGCGAGCAGAGCCTTCAGACGCAATGCCGACCACGGCGGAACCTGGACGGACCAGCGTCTGTCTCCATCACGCGCGAAGAGCTGCGAGTGCGGCTGTGCGGGGTCTTGATAGAAGCCGAATACGTTCTCTCCGGCGAACGCGAGCAGGCTGCCGGCAGCGCCTTTTCCGGTAACGTTCCCTGACCGGTAAGAGAGCTGGGAATTCAGGAACTGGCCCGAGCGCTTATCGGCATACAGCCATTGGCCGCGCCGGTTGTCAGTGCCACCTCGAAAGGCGAAGGATGTGTTGTCGGTGGTCATCCCCATCGGGGCAAAGAGTGCCATGCCGGTGCCTTTCGGCTGCGACCTGCCCGTTTTGGCATCGAACTGGAATCTGCCGCCGAAGTAAACGGTTTTGCCGTCCGTCACGGGAATGGCGCAATGGCTGTATCCTTCGGCGGCCTTCCTTCTTGCTCTCCAGACCAGTTGGCCGGTTTCAGCATCGACCGCATAAAAGAAAATGCCGTCATCGGTGTAGGAGTGCCGACCGGCGGCAAAAAAGGCGATGCCATCATTGACCAGGACGCTGCCATGCACGGGCCAAACTGACTCCAACTGCTCGCGGACCACGATTCGGCGAGCGGCCGGTGCGGCCCGGAAACGCCAGACCAGCCGTCCCTCCTTCGCGTTCAAACCATAGACCCACCCGTCCGCGCATCCGAACAGCAGCAGTCCACCATGGTAAGTTGGTGGAGTGTCAACCCGTCCGCCGGTGGCGAACGACCACTTCTCCTTCCCGTCCTGCGCGCCGATGGCAACGACCAGCGCCGAATCGAGAAGGGAGATGAATACCGTTCCATTTGCCACGGTGGGGCTGGAGATCCGTTCCTTCAGATCTGTTTCCCATTTGGTCTTCAGCTTCGCGGGGATGGCGACTTTGGCGACTGCCCCTCTGGCCCCATCGGCGCGGTAGGTATTCCAGTCAGTGTCAGTCGTTGTTCCCGCTTTGGCGCCGTGGGCCGGGCCTTTGACCAGCGGGTTCACCGGAGTCACTGATCCAAGAGCCGACGCCGGTGACAAACCCAGAAAGCCGCGCAGCATCCGGAAACAGAGACAGCGGGTAGGGAGTGTATAGGTCATTCCGTTGGCGGGGAAGAAGCCCGTGCGGCAGGCGCTGCGAGCGGCAGAAAAAACAGACTGCTCTCCGGTCCGGATATCCACAAAATGCATCTTCCCCGTCATGATCTTGTCACCCGCCACATGATCGGGGTAACAACGCGTTATGGCGGGAACCTTCGTGCGACGCCTCTCCTGTCCTGTCTTCGGATCCCAACCCACCCATGCATCACGGGTCTTGGACCAAACCAGACCATCGAGGAAGAAGACGTTGGTCGCGAAACCGCCGTGGCCCGTGGGCTCAAACACAAACTTACTCAGCAGTCTCCCGTTCCGGACCGAAAACACATAGTTGACGGCCCGTCCCTTCTGTCCGTACTTCTCGTCGAATTTCAGGCGCCGGGAGCCGTTCGCCGCCAGTACGTAGCCGCCCGCGGCGCAGACGATGCTCAGCCGGTCCGTCAGCGCTCCGTCGGTGTCGAGGCTATCTGCTGCGGCTTTCCATTGCACCTCTCCTGTTTTGAGATCGCGGCATGTGATCTGCCATGGGCCCTCAGTGGTTGCCTTGCACGCGATGAAGACTTTCCCATCGCTGGCAACGACGCGGTCGGTCGACAGCCAGTAGTCTCGATCTCCGATGAATTCATGCCGCCAGAGCTGTTGATGTGTCTTCTCATCGAACACGGCCACTTGACTGCCGGAATCGAAGAGTATCAGGTGGCCGTCTGCGTAAAGAAGATTGGTGGTACTGGGAGGGCCCGGTATGCCGGCCAGCTCATTCCCGGTCGCGGCTTCGAACTGATGTAATTGCTTCCGGGGCTCATAGACATAAACCGAATCCCCTGTGGCGACGATGCCCCGCGAGTCTGGTCTGGCAGCGATGTTCTTTTCCCACAGCAGGAGGCCGTTAAAGGCATCGCGGCAGGCCAGCTTTGTGGTTATCTTGCGTTTGTTTCCACTGGCTACCCAGTAGAAATTCCGGCCGCCGGCCGAGATGAAGACCGGGCTGGGTGAACTGAACGTGGAGCGGTTGGGCCAGAGATTGCCCGTAATCCATCGGACGCCTTTCGGCACGTCTGCAAAGCGGTCATTGGACGTGGAAGAACGTCCGGCATCGTGCTGGGGATGTGTCCACTCATCCATCCCGGCCGGCCACGGTCTGGCAAACGACAACAGCTTCGGAAAGCGCTCCACATGCTGCACGCCGGCCTTCTTCAGTTGGGCTTCAAGGCCCGCGCTCGGATGGCCGATGAGGACCTGGCCTCGAGGCGCCACGACTCTGAGAACCTCCTGCAGGTCGCCTCCTGCTCTCTCGAAAGCAGCAAAGTTATCGATAGCCAGCACATTAACGAGATTGACCACATAGGGAAGCCCCGCGCCGGCGAAGACGTCTCCTGTAACCCTTCTTGAATTCAGCCTTCTCAGATCCGACCGGAACGCAACAAGCTTCTTCTCATTGGGCAGAAGGCAGTGCACCAGGTTTCTGCCCTTCTGCGAGATTGCCGCAGCCTGTCTCGCAGAAACATCGCCGACGCAGACGTACAAGCCGGTGCGGAGTCCCTCGTCCCGCAGCAGATGGCTCCACAATTCTTCGCCCTCTGCGCCCCACGTGGCAGCGTTTCCGAGAGCCAGAATTGTGAGAGCGAAGGTCGCGACCTCCACCAATCCTGCGATGCTCGTTAGCTTCCCCTTCATCTGCAGATACCCAGGAGTTTCATTCGTTGCTTCATTGTCTTCATTCCAACAGTGCAGGCCCGCTTTCAAGTCTTTATCTCAGGCAGTCACTATACCAAGTCATGGGCCGGTTCCTTAGTCCCGTGACTCGTGGACATCATGGCTGCAACTGCCATCTTCATTTTGAAGCACTTATCGTTCTTTCGTCTCTTGGCAACAACGCCCCTCCGATTCTAGATTCCGATCAACATTGCTGTGGGGATGGGCCTCACCAGTTCCAGAACCCAGTGAACGATCTGTGCCGGCTCTTTGTCAGAGCGCAGATTGAATTTCGAACAGGAGGAAATCATGGCGAAGAAGGCAGCAAAGAAGGCCAAGACCAAATCTGCTCCGAAGAAAAAACAACCGGCATCCAAAGCGGCAAAGAAGAAGGTATCCAAGGCTACCGGCAAATCCGCAAAGAAGAGCACTGGAAAATCCGCAGCAAAAAAGAAGGCCAGTAAGTCGCCTGCGAAGAAAACTGTCGCGAAGAAAGCTGTCAAGAAGACGACAGCAAAGAAGTCCACTGCAAAAAAAGTGGCCGGGAAGGTAGCGAAGAAAGCTCCGACCAAAAAGGCGCCCCCGAAAAAAGCCACGAAAAAAAAGGTTGCCAAGAAAGCGCCTGCAAAAAAGACGACGGCAAAGACTGCGACCTCCAGCGCGGCAGACGATATTACGACGCCGACCGTCCTGACCTCACCTTCCTATAAGTGCTCACCACAGAAGTTGCCGAGCAAGGATTTTCCCAAAGGCACGGGGGGAGCAGATTTCAGGTGTTACGGCCCGCCTGCCACAACGGACGGCGCGTTCGAAAATGTTCGCATATGCGATATGGGCTGCTTTACACAGGATGGCAAAGACAGCAACAAGTACTACCACGGATCAGTTGTCCAGGACAAAAATACGGACAACTGGTATGCGTACTTTGAGTGGGGCAGGACGGGCGCATCATTCCCCAGTTTTCAGTTTGTCGCGTGCGAATCTGAGGCAGATGCCCGGGACGTTTTTGCCAGACAGCTTCACGCCAAGAATGACAAACGCGGCGAATGGGTAACGATCGCAAATATCCGCACACTGCGCGCAAAGAAAGGGAAAGACTGCTATCTCGTCCGGCCTCAAGCGGCTCGGAGCACCGGCCTCCCTGACGCGAAAAGTATCAAATCCAACGAAGGCGCGAAAGAACAGCCAAAAAAGAAGTCCACAAAAAAGAAGAGCATCAACGTCGACCCTCAGACGCACTCGCTGATGAAGGACCTCGCCATTGCAACGATTGCTTACACGCGCGGCAGCATGGCTGATTCAAGCCTGCCGACCCAGGTCGCTATCGATGATGCCAGGAACATCCTCGCCGAGGCCCAGGAGCGGCTCATCAAAGTTGGCGATGAAGTCAAAAGGCAGGTCAAGGACAAAAAGGTAATGCAGTTGACCACACTTATGTACAGCCGCATTCCGAAGAGGAAGCCAGTCGGCGCAGAGGCGACCACCTGGATTCTGTCTACAGACAACATCCTCACCTGGCAGAACGATCTCGACGCCTTCGAGAGTGCCCTCTATTCCTCCGACATTGAGCACGAGATCGATGACGATCCATTCGCCGGCATGAAGATCTCAATGGAGTGGATTTCACCGGATTCAAACGACGGGCAGTTCCTCTATAACTGGTGGCCCAAGGCCACTGGAAATCGCCACAGTTACATCGGCAAGATGAAGATCAGAAATCTTTGGCGAGTAGACAGGCACGACGATGCGGGGAAGATTCCGAAAGCTCAGAAGACCATCCTTGCGGATAAACCCAAGGTAAAAGAACGCCCGGAGTATCAGCCAAAGGCCAGGCTCGATCTTTCGACCAAAGAGAGAAAAGTTTTCAAAGATTCGAATACCGGGCTTCTCTTTCATGGCACGCGCTCCGTCAATGTCAGCGGCATTCTCAGAGAGGCCCTGCGGCTGCCCAAACAGTTGGTGGGTGTAGTAATCACCGGCGCGATGTTCGGTCCGGGGCTTTACTTCGCAGACGACTGGAAGAAGTCAGCGGGCTACACCAGTATTCACAGCTCATATTGGGCAGGTGGCTCTGGTGTAGTGAAGGGCCGTGACGCGTTCATGTTTGCTGCTGACACCGTTCTTGGCGAGCCGTTCGTTGCTCCGAGCTGGGGTGGATACACCGAGCCACCCAAGGGCCATCACTGTATCTATGGGAAATCAGGTACGTCGGGTGTCCAGAACAATGAATTCATCGTTTTCAATCCCGACCAGAACCGTCTGCGGTATCTGATCGAGTTCACCACTACGTAGGTAGGCAGGCAAGAAATGGCTTTAGATGCATCAACCAAACGCCAGATCGATGGTGTCGTTAAGAATTGGCTGGCCGAGAATCGAATGTTCACAGCATTTGAAATCTCTCTTGCCGTGAAGGATCAGGGCGTCAGAGAACGCCACCGGAACATGAAGGAGTATGTTCACGAAGCCATCGCAAGGGAAGGCGGAGCCACCTACACCCGAACGCTCAAAGATGTAGGAGCCCCCGTTCAGGCGTGGGTGTATCACACCTTGAGGGCGAGTCCCGATAACTATCGTCCACTCAATCGCCCCGATCATGACCAACCTGCCGCGCAGCCCGCGGACGACGGCCGACCACTGCGAAATCCAGTACCACTCAACGCAAACACGAGCCCACCCGCGTCCGCGTCCGATGGCGCCTATGGCACGGACGCGGAAGGCCGATTGAAAGTTTCAGCCGAGCTGCTGCGCGGTATCCGGGCGATGCCGGGCAGTGAAGTTCACCTCAGTTGCAGCGCGCTCAATCAGACCATCGTCATCACACCTCCCAATCAGTTCCTGGGGGAGTCGCCGGATGAGAAGGTTACGGTGAGCGACGACGGTGAAGCGCTTCTGTCTCCGGGAACTCTGGGGAAAGCGGAGCTGGATGGGATGCAGTGCTACCTGGTGGAAGGCAGCGGGAATCGCATCAGCATCACTGAGTATGACCCAGATGAGTGAAGATCAGCTCAACTTCGGTTTTGAAGAATCCGGCGAACCCGATCCAGGCGAATCAGGACCGGGAGAATCAGGACCGGGAGAATCAGGACCGGGAGAATCAGGACCGGAGCAACCGGCACCCGTCGATTCATCACAGAAAACAGAATCCGACGGACCGCTGTCTGAACCCACGCGCGAACAACGATGTCTTGGCGCGGTACTCGGTGGCGCGATTGGTGATGCCATGGGTCATCCGACTGAATTCATGGGCTCGTTCGAATCCATTCGACGGCGATATCCGCCGAATGGTGTTACTCAATTCGAGCTGTTCTGGGACAGGGATGGCCGGAGATTCGCGCCGTACACGGACGACACCCAGATGTCAGAGTGTGTGCTGCGAGCGCTGCTTGATGAGAGCAACGATCTGGATGAATGCATGAAGGGCATGGCTGAACGATTCATTGAATGGTCTCATTCCCCCCAGGGCGGACACAGGGCCCCGGGTAATGCCTGCCTGTCCGGCTGCAGGGCTTTGGAGAGCGGAGTGCACTGGTCTGAAGGCGGAGGGCCGACCGCCGGCGGGTGCGGCTCGGTGATGCGGGCCTATCCCTTTGGTCTTGTATTCGCGGACGATATTGAGAGGGCCGAAGATTGGGCAGTCGCACATTCGAAACTTACCCATCGTGATCCCATTGCGCTGGCTGCCAGTGCGGCCATGGCGGTCGGGGTCGTGCGCATTCTGCGCGACGAAAGTGTCACCACAGTAATTTCAGAAATGGTGGCCGCCGCGTGTCGTTACTCGGCGCCGACCGCGCAGATGATGTGCCGCGCCATCGACGAAGCCCGGGAGGGTGTCAATCCCGAGACCACTCTCACCAGGCTGGAAGCATGGGCCGCGCACGAAGCCATTGCGGCCGCCGTTTACATCTTCGTAAGACACCCAAACGACCCGCGCACGGCCATCCTGGAAGGCACGAATACTCCGGGCGACAGCGACAGCATCGCAACTCTGGCTGGCGCGCTGACCGGCGCACGATGTGGGATAGAGGCGCTGCCAGAAGACTGGGTAAAGGATGTCGAAAGATCGGATGAACTGAGAGAGTTGGCTCTCCGGATCAGTTCATGATTCTCCGGTTGCGATCCGCATTAGCGTGATCGCTCGACGAGCGCGAATAGCCTGCTTGCTCGAGTCCTGTCACGCGGCCGCTCAATCCCTTACCCAGAATTGCCACCACTTCTTTGATTTCGAGGGCGATTCGGAATCTGTCGGCTCCTTCGCTGTTTCTGCCTTTCGCACGGTCCGCTGCGGCTCTCTAACCTCGTTTTCTGTCTGTGAAATACTGTTGCGCAGTGGCCATCATTGCCCGCAGCAATATCGCGAATCCGGCCCTCTGAGGCAAGAGTAAATCTCAATAGTCTTTCGCCGCCCCCTCAAGTAAATTTGCCCGACTTTATTTACCGGAAGATCCGATGGAGGAAATCATGGCGAACCGCATCAGCGAGCTGCGCAATCTGATTCTCAAGGCCAAGCAGGCATATTACTACGGTGGCAATGCCATCATGACGGACGCGGAATACGACGCGCTGGAAGATGAGCTCCGCAAGCTGAAACCTGATGACGATGTCCTCGCCCTGGTCGGCGCGCCTGTGCCGCCCGACAGCATCCTCACCAAGGCCACGCACAGCATCCACATGGGCAGCCAGAGCAAATGCAACACGACTGAAGAGTTTCTGACCTGGTTCGAAAAAAGCGCAGACGGGAGCAAGATTCACGCAAGCTTGAAAGCTGATGGCGCGAGCGCTGCCGCTTACTACACGGATGGACAGGTAAGCCAGGTGATTTCTCGCGGCGACGGCCTGACCGGCGAAGACATCACAGCCAATGGGGTGAAGTTCAAGGGGCTCCCCGCATATATCGAAACTTCAGATGGGCCATTCAACGGCGCCGTGCGATTTGAGGTCGTCCTCACAGTGGCTGACTGGAAAAAGCTGGACCCTTCCATGGCAAAGAACCCCCGCAACCTTGGCTCTGGGATCATGGGAAGGAAGAATGGCCAGGATTCAGAGTATCTGTCGGTTTTCGCATTTGGTATTTCACAGTTGGTGGATGGAAATGAGGTTACCTTCCGAACGGAAGAGGAGAAGGCGAACACAATCCAGGAGCTGGGTTTTGATCTCATGCCCAACCGCATGTGCAAGAGTGCGGACGCAGCCATCGCCTACTACGAACACATCACCGAGACGCGCAACAAGCTGCCCTTCTGGATCGATGGCGTTGTCATGAAAGTGAATGACATCGCGCACCAGGAATCGCTGGGCATAACAAGCCACCGGCCCAAAGGCCAGATTGCATGGAAATTCGAAGCCGAAGGTGCGGAGACAATCCTCAAGTCCTATTCCATTTCTGGCGGCCACACCGGCGCTCTCGTCCCCAACGCACAACTCCAACCCGTCGAGATCGGCGGGACAACCGTAAGCAATGCCCTTCTGAACAACTGGGAAGAAATCGAGCGGCTGAACGTGGCCGTCAACGATACGGTTTACGTGATCAAGGCGAACGACATCATCCCCAAGGTCATCGAAGTTCGGAAAAGAGCGAAGAACCGAAAACGAATCCCCGAGCCAAGGAAATGTCCTTTTTGCAACTCGAAGGCGGAACGCCGAAAGAACCCGTCTGGTGATATCGGTGCGGTCACAGTCTGCACGAACGCCGACTGCGAGATTAAGTCCACTGGCAAAATCAAACGTTGGATTAAGAGCCTGGACATTCAGGGCATCGGCGACAGCGTACTCAATGCCCTGGTTGAGCAAGTCGGCATCGAGGACGCGGCCGGTCTGTATCGCCTTCACGAAAAGAAGCAAGAGCTCCCTTCCATACTGATCAACACAGAAAAAGAGATTCGCCTCGGCAGCAAACGGGCGAATGTCATCCTGGAAGAGATCGATCAGAAACGCTCGTTGACACTTGTCGAATTCCTCGGCTCGCTCGGCATCGATCATCTCGGCAAGCGAAGAGTTGAAATCATGATCAAAGGCGCGGGCGGGCAACTGAACACTCTTGCATCGTGGAGGGACGGCCGACTCCGAAAGCCGGAGGTGGCTGAAGCCGCCGGCGCCCCCACCATGGCCGAGGCCATCCAGAACAAACTCGACGACGCTTCCGACGTGATAGATGGTCTGCTTGCGGCCGGCGTCATCGTAACCGACGTCTCAGAGGGCGCCTCCGCTCCGGTCGCCCTGAAGACATTCTGCATTACCGGATCTCTTCCAAGCGGAAAGAAGAAGGGTGACTATTCCGGCCCGCTTGCGGATGCCGGCTACGAGCTCGTCGACAAGGTCACCAAAGAGCTGGACTACCTTGTCATGGCCGACCCGACCTCCACAAGCAGCAAGGCCACTAAAGCGCGCAGCTACGGGATCGAGCTGATAGGTGAAGATGAGCTGAACAAGCTGATTGATTCGGGCAAAACCGCCCAGGCCTCAAAGCCAAAGAAAGCGGCAAAGAAAGCAGGACAGCTTTCACTGTTCGGCGACGCCGAAGACCAGAAGACAATCTGCATCACTGGATCGCTGCCCAGCGGCAAGAAGAAGAAGGACTACGCTGCGCCTCTGCAAAAGGCCGGATACAAGCTCGTAGACCAAGTCACCCCGGAGCTCGATTTCCTCGTCCTGTCCGACCCGAGCTCGACGAGCAGCAAGGCCAAGAAAGCCCGCCAATACGGAACTAAGATGCTCGACGAAGACGGGCTTGTGGAATTGCTGGGATAACGGACGCATTTCCGGGCAAGCCCGCACATATATCACGGGCTCTCTGGAAAACCTGCTGACGCGGGCGGGACGCCCGCCCCACGATGACTTCCTGGGAGTCACCTTTACAGTTCAACAGTGGTCAGCTCAGCCGGAAAATAGATGCTGCCATCGTATCCGCGCGCCACTTCACCCACTGCCTTCTCCACCTGGCCTGGTCTTAAGAAATTCGGACTCGCGTGCGTCAGCACGACGCTTCCCACACCGGCCTCGTTCGCGATGCTTACTACCTCTGGAGTGCCGGTGATGACGTCGGTGATCTCCGGCTTCATGGTTCCGAAGTGGGTACAAGCCATCACCAGGCAATCCGAACCTGTCGCCAGATCACGAATCTCCTGGCAATCACCACAATCCCCGGCAAAGGTGACGATGCCTTCCTTCGTCTCGAATCGATAAGCCATCGAAATCAGGGTTGGCTCGACATGATGCACGGTGGCGCAGCTCGCCGACCAGTTTTCTGTCCGTGTCACCGCGCCCGGGCCGACATCCCTGACATCCATACTTAAGCCCGGCCGCGGCAGGCTTCCGCCCCTTGCGCGATGGCATTCATGGCTGGCCGGGTGATCGATCCGGGATTTCAGGTCGGGATAGTAGGCCCCGCCTTTTTCGAAGAGTTTTCTAAAGAACTCTTCAGTGGGCGGTGGGCCGTATGCTTTCAGGCTGGGATTTGACCCGTTGTCCATATCCCATCGGCTCAGCACAAAACAGGGCACATCCGCATTGTGATCAAAGTGGTGATGCGTCAGGAACAGATGTTCGATATCCAGGACTTTCAAGCCCATCAGCGCCATCTTGTAGGTCGTAGCCGGCCCGCAATCGATCATGATCGAGTCATCACCGACCGCCAGGATAAACGCGCTGCCGTAGCGCTCTGCCGTTGGATTGGGGCAGCCGGCACCCAGTATGTGAAGTTTCATAAGAGATCCGGAAGTGATGTTACCTTTCAACCTGATCCCCCTGGCTCGCAAGCAGGGGGCTTTCCGAAGTTTGTACAGGAATCCGCGTTCGTAGCCACAGGCTGCCTACAAATCCGCCCCACGCAGGGTGCCAGCCTGTAGGCTCATATTAATCTAACTTGGCTCACAGGGTGGCGGCCTGCGGCCACAGGATCATGGGCAAGCTCACTTTAAGATTCGCTCAGATCAGGTTTCAGAATGCTGAGCTGTTTCCTTCTCGAACCAGCCATAGACAGCAGGTACAACAAACAGCGTCAGGAGCGTGGACGTGGTCAATCCAAAAATGACGACGGTGGCCAACGGCCTCTGAACTTCGGAGCCGATGCCCCGAGACAGCAGCAGGGGAAGCAGGCCGAGGACGGTCGTCATCGCGGTCATCAGGACAGGACGTAGACGGAGCAGGCCCCCCTCAATTACCGCGTCTTGAAGATGCTGGCCTTCCTCTCGCAATTGGTTGATGCAACTGACGAGCACGACCCCGTTCTGGACGGCGATGCCGAACAAGGCGATGAACCCGACAGAGGCTGGCACGGAAAGATATTCACCCATGATGAAAAGCCCCAGAACGCCGCCGATGAGCGCCAGGGGAACGTTGACAATGATAATGAATGCCTGGCGCGGCAGGCCGAACGTCATCCACAGCATCAGGAACACACCGGCGATCACGATGGGCACGATGATGGACAGGCGCTCCATTGCACGCTGCTGGTTCTCGAACTGGCCGCCATACTCAACGAAATAACCCGATGGGATATCAACCTTCTCAGGGTCATCGATGCGCTGCTGTATGTCCGCCACGACGCTGCCGAGATCCCGGCCGCGGACGTTGCCCTGAACGATCCATCGGCGCTGGTTGTTCTCACGGTTGATCTGGATCGGCCCCGTCACCTGCTTTACCTCCGCAATCTGGGAAAGCGGTATCAGGGCCCCGTCATCGGTATGGACGAGCAGGTTGCGAATGGCTTCCAGATCCGACCGGTATGGCTCCTGGTAGCGCAGATGGATACCGAAACGCCGCGTGTAAAGGTAAAGGGTGTCGATCACTTCACCGCCGACGGCCAGCTCGACCAGCTCGAGTATCTGGCTCACGTTGACCCCCAGCCTTGCACATTCTTCCCTGTTCGCGATGACCTGCACTTGGGGTTGCCCGAAGCTCTGCTCGACGGAGAGATCGACCAGGCCCGGCACGTCTCGTATGGCTGTGCGTATTTCCTCGCACTTTTTCTGCAAGACGTCCAGGTCTTCCCCAAACAGCTTGATGGCCAATTGGGCCCTGATACCGGAAAGCAACTCGTCGAATGCGTTCTGAATCGGCTGCGTGAAGTTCAATTGCACCCCCGGGAAGGCGGAGAGCTCCTTGCTC
>Ga0066834_10000540_pt1 | contig 18140 bp, 15 predicted proteins | sample ETNtaG_30_FD_66729 | JGI IMG/M metagenome (GOLD analysis project Ga0066834, IMG submission 66729) | Marine microbial and viral communities from oxygen minimum zone, Eastern Pacific Ocean - ETNP201306PF43B | ecosystem: Environmental > Aquatic > Marine > Oceanic | place: Pacific Ocean: Eastern... | reverse complement strand
CGATGCGCCTGGAAGGGATCAGCGACATCGAGTGCCTGAGCTTGGTGTACAAAACGATCACCGTGCGGCTCTTACGGGACAAGAGCCTTGCGCTTAGTCAATCGTTTAATATGTCCGGCGAAGGTGGGAGGGCAGGATGTTCAACTCAGCCCGGTACTTGGCGACGGTACGGCGAGCGATCTTGATGCCCTTGTCTGTGAAGAGCTTGACCAGATCCTCGTCAGACAGTGGCTTGGTGGCGTCCTCCTTCTTGACCAGTTCGGCGAGCATCTCCTTGACGCTGGTGTTGGCCAGGCTGGAGCCGTCCTTTGAGGCCAATCCCGATGTGAAGAAGTATTTCATCTCCAGCACGCCGTGGGGTGTCTCGACGTATTTCCCGGAAACCGCCCGGCTGACGGTGGTCTCGTGCACGCTCACGGCATCGGCCACTTGTGACATGGTCATGGGGCGCAGGTGCGACGCCCCGTTCTCCATGAACTCCCCCTGCCGCTTCAGGATTTCCTGGGCGATATTCAGGATGGTGGACTGCCGCTGGTGGATGCTCTTGAGCAGGAATTTACCGGAACGAATCTTGTCCCGGATATAGTCGCGCACATCGCCCGAAGTGGTGGCCTGTGCCATGAGGTCCTTGTAGGCGTTGCTGATGCGCAGACGGGGGATGTACTCGTTGTTCGAGACAGCCTTCCACTGGCCATCATCGCCGCGCGAAATGAAGATCTCCGGCACAACGTACTGATTGGTCTCGGGCAGGTATTCACGGCCCGGCTTGGGTTCAAGGTTGCCGATGCGCTCCAATGCATCCTGAACGGCATCGACCGTTTCCCCGACTTTCTTGGAAATCTCGCGGATGCGCCGCCGGCCCAGTTCGTTCATGCAGTCCCGGACGATACGATATTCCAGTGAGTCGGCGCGCTCCGCCCGTTCAAGCTGAAGCATCAGGCATTCGCGCAGATCGCGGGCGGCCACTCCCGGCGGATGAAAGGCCTGCACGATTTCAAGCACAGCCTGAATCTCGCTGCTCGATCGGCCACTGGAAAACACCAGTTCATCCACACTCGACTGCAGGAAGCCGCCGTCATCGATGTTGCCAATGATCAACTCGGCGACCTTGAACTGCTGCTCCCCAAAATCCGACAAGCGAGCCTGCTCCAGCAGAAACTCCTGCAGCGACTGGCTGGTGGTCACCGATTCAAGCATGAACTGTCGTTTTTCATCCTCCTGCTTCGAATTGCGCGATGGGATATTGGTGCTGGAGAAGTGGTCGCGCCACTCCTGGTCCAGCTCGATCAACTGGTTGATCTCCTTCTGGAAATCGTCCACCGGCTCCCCGGCGCTGCTCTCGTCGGTGGGATCGTACTTCGTGTCGCTCGGTGGCTCGGCCAGATCAACCTTGGCCTGGTCCCCCTCGACGGGCTCCTCCTTTTCGCGCGCCTCGGCATCCAGAGCGGCCTGCTCTTCCAGCACCGGGTTGAGTTGCAACTCCTGGTCCACCATGGCCTTGAGTTCCAGCATGGGGGCCTGCAGCAGGTTGAGGGACTGCTGAAGCTGCGGCGCCAACACTTGGTTGAGCGACATCTTCTGCGACATCTGGAATCCCTGCTGTGCCACGCCCCGACAGTAGGAACTTGAGCGGGCACATTCAAGGTGAATAAGGCATAATATTTGCTACAACAAAACCATGCCAACCTCCCCTTGCCACCCGATTTGTGAACAACTTTTTTCCGCCCTTCATTGCCGTGCAATCCCCGCACCCCTAGACTCGCCTGGTGCCCACGCGGTTCACAGTTTTGGGGAGCGGTTCCGGGGGAAATGCTTCTTATCTTGAGACGGAGCAGACGCGCCTGCTGATCGACGCCGGCCTCAGCGGCCGCCAGATTCGCCTACGTATGGCCCAGTTGGGTCGCTCGCCCGAGACGCTCGACGGCATCCTACTGACTCACGAGCACGCCGATCACATGCAGGGCCTCAAGGCGCTTTGCGCCAAGCTTGAGATTCCAATCTACTGCAATCGCCTGACTGCAGACGAGATGCGTTTCAAGATGAAGACCCGGCTCGACATCCGCCAATTCGTCACCGGCGAGCCGTTCGAGATTGGCGACGTTTCGGTCGAGAACTTCCCTGTGCCGCACGACGCGCAGGATCCGGTTGGCTTTCACGTGAAAACCCCGGATGGCGGCATCGGAATGCTGACCGATCTCGGACAGGCTACCCGGTTGGTACTTGAGCGCGTGCGCGGGGCGAGCGCCCTGTTCATCGAGGCTAACTACGACCTCAACCTGTTGCAAGAGGACACGCGCCGCCCCTGGGCCATCAAGCAGCGCATCATGAGCCGGCACGGTCATCTGTCCAACGCCGCCGCCGCCGAGGCGGTCGAGACCCTGGCCAACGGCACGCTACGCCATGTTACGCTTGGCCACCTGAGCCGCGACTGCAACACGCCGGAGATCGCCAGGGAAGCCGTCGCGGCTAAGCTTGGCCAAGCCGGCATCGACACCCTCCAGATCGACGTCTCCACCCAGGCCGAGCCAAACGAAACCCTTACGCTCTAGCCAAGCGCCTGGGCAAGCGGGAAGTTATTTCTTTTTCCTTGGCCAGCGGCGGAGGCCGTTCTGCAGCCACAGCCGCCACACCATCCAGACCGCTTCACGGACGATTTTGCCGCTCATCTTCGAGGTGCCGATGAATCGGTCGGTGAAGATGATCGGCACCTCAACGATCTTGTGCCCGGTGCGCCAAAGGATGTGTGTCAACTCGATTTGGAAGCTGTAGCCGTTGGCCCGGACGCGATCGAGGTCGATCAACTCCAGCGCCCGCCGGCGGAAACACTTGAAGCCGCCAGTCGGGTCGGTGAACGGCATGCCAGTGATAATCTTCACGTACTTGGCCGCGCAAAGGCTCAGTAGCATGCGGCTGATCGGCCAGTTGATCACACGGATGCCCTCGCAGTATCGCGAGCCCAGCACGAGGTCAGCATCCTCCGCGTTCGACCTTTCGATGAATCGCGGGATATCCTCCGGGTCGTGGGAGAAGTCGCAGTCCATCTCGAAGACAAACTCGTAGCCGCGCTCGAGTGCCCACGTGAACCCGGCGCAGTAAGCCCGGCCCAACCCGTCCTTTTCCTGACGATGCAGCACATGGAGACGCTCGCTGCCCAAGGCCAAATCGTCCGCGATGTCGCCGGTGCCGTCGGGCGAATTGTCATCCACCACCAATACTTCCAGCGTCGGTTCCATCGCCAGCAACCGCTCCGCCATCGGGCGGAGGTTTTCCGCCTCGTTGTATGTCGGGAGAATGATCAGCGTGGCCGGCATGTCAGGTTGACTTGCCGTCAATCATGCGGCGGATGCCCAGCGGATTGCCCTCCTGCAACTCGACCGGCAGCAGCGCATCAGGAAAGCCCTGGTAGCAGACCGCGCGGGTGAAACGGTGAATCGCCCGTGTGCCGACCGAGGTCGAACGGCCGTCCGATGTCGCCGGGAACGGCCCGCCGTGCACCATCGCGTGGCAGACCTCCACGCCGGTCGGGAAGCCGTTGATGACCACGCGGCCCACCCTGCCTTCGAGCACGTCGAGCAGTTCGCGGTTGGCCTCCAGGTCGGCCTCGGTGCCGTGGACGGTTGCCGTCAACTGGCCCTCGAGTGACCTGGCCAGGGCAAGCATCTTGTCCGTGCCATCGTGCGTGAGCACCAGCGTCGACGGCCCGAACAATTCCGAGGCCAGCGACTCGTCGCCGAGGAACGCATCGGCGCTCGTCCGGAAGAGCGCCGCACCGGCCTGACACTGGCTATCTTCCGCTTGGCCAAGCGCGACCCTCTCGACGGCTTCGTTCCGTCCAAGCGCATCCGCGCCCGAGCCATAAGCGGAGTGGATGCCGGGGTTGAGCATCGTCGCGCCGGGACTGCCGCCAACCAGTTCGGCGAGCTTGGCCACGAACGGCTCGATATCGGCATTGCCGTCCAGGATCGTCAGACCGGGGTTGGTGCAGAATTGGCCCACGCCCAGCGTCATCGAGCCGTGCAGCCCGGTGGCAAGCTGCTCCGAACGCTCGGCCAGCGCTCCCGGCAAAATGAACACCGGGTTGATGCTGCTCATCTCGGCGTAAAACGGAATCGGCTCCGGCCGTTCGGCAGCGAGTTTCATCAGCGCCTGGCCACCCGCGCGCGAACCGGTGAAGCCGGCCGCCTTGATCGCCGGATGCCGCACCAGTGCCGAGCCGGTTTCGCGGCCCGGGCCGTACAAGAGTGAAAACGTTCCCTCCGGCAAATCGCAGTCGCGCACCGCCGTCGACACCGCCTGGCCGACGAGTTCCGCCGTGCCGGGGTGGGAGTGGTGCGCCTTGACGACCACCGAGCAGCCGACCGCCAATGCCGCCGCCGTGTCGCCCCCCGCCACCGAGAAAGCGAGTGGGAAATTGCTGGCACAGAAAACTGCCACCGGGCCAAGCGGCCGCTCCATCGAGCGGACATCCGGCTTCGGCACCGGCTCGCGCCCGGGATCGGCATGATCGATGCGGGCGTCCACCCACGAGTCTTCCTCCGCCACCGAGGCAAACAACCGCAACTGACCGCAGGTGCGGCCGGTCTCCATGCGGATGCGCCCCTCCGGCAGGCCGGTTTCCTGCGGCGCGCGCTTGGCCAAGTCGTCGCCAATCGCCTCGATATTGTTGGCGATCTCCCGCAGGAACGCCGCCCTGGCTGCACCGGTGCTTTTGCCGAAAACCTCGAATGCATCCGCCGCCAGCTCGGCGGCTTGATCCAACTCGCTCTCGCTCACCGCCGCGTAACCGGGCTGGAGCGACTCGCCGGTGGCGGGGTTGATACCGAAAATAGAAGGCTCACCCCCGCCGCCCGCTTGAGACCCTATGATCGACCTACCCGTCAAATCCGCCATGCGCCCAACGCTACCGAAATCTTGGAGGAGTTTGAAGCACCAAGTAACCAAGCGGAGCTTGCGCTCTTCGCGGGTTCCTCCGACACTTTGCGCATGAACCGGGATGAAGCCTGGGCACTGCTCAACGAGTACACGAAATCGGAATCACTGCTCAAACACGCGCTCGCGGTCGAGGCCGCTATGCGGCATTACGCGGCCAAGCAAGGCGAGGACGCTGAACGGTGGGGCATCACCGGCCTGCTGCACGATTTCGATTACGAGCGCTGGCCGGACATCCCCGACCACACGCAGGAGGGGGCGAAGATTCTCCGCGAGCGCGGTGTCGATGAAGAGATCGTCGGAGCGATCCTGTCACATGCGGAATGGAACCAGGGCGACTACCCGCTCGACCGGCCCGTTCGCAAAACGCTGTTTGCGGTGGACGAGCTTTGCGGGTTCATCGTCGCGGTGGCCTATGTGCGCCCGGAAAAACTGGCGGGCATGACGCCCAAGAGTGTCCGAAAAAAAATGAAGGCCAAGGGATTCGCCGCGGGGGTGAAACGGGAGGACATCGTGCAGGGCGCGGAGTTGATGGAAGCCGAACTCAACAACCACATCGGCGAAGTGATCGCCGCGCTTCAAGGGGCGTCGTCAGCGCTTGGACTGGACTGATCGGCCGATGCCGCCTTGAGGCGGCGGGATTCATCCATAAACTCGGCGAGACGCATCGACGCCGTGATCGGGGCCAAGGCCAGCGCCAGCCCGGCAAAGAAGTCGATCGTCAGCGCCAATTGGCGCATCACCGCTGACATCTCGAGTTCGCGCCACACGCCGGTTGCCGGGTCGAGGCGCGCGATGGGAATCGGCAGCCGTCGGAACTGCATCGACTCCCACTCGGCGTAGCCGCAAAACCAAACGCCCAAGCCAAGGCCCAGCGTTACGAAAAGCCAAAACAGCGCCACCCAGCCGCTTGGCCAGGCGCGGCCGCGATAGAGCGTCACGCTGTTTTTCAGGATCCAGCCGGCGAAGAAAGCCACCGGTACGATGACAACCAAGCCGATCATTCCGACACGCCGCCGACGCAGGTAAGATATCCCAGCGTGCGGAGGAACATCCGCCCCCCGGCCAGGGCCGGAGTCGAGTGGGTCGGTTCGGCTAAGTCATTCACGGCGATCTGCCGGAACGATTCCGATGCGGCCATCACCACGACCTTGCCGGTCGTCGAGATGCAAAACAGGCGGTCCTCGACCCAGACCGGCGAGCCGAAGAACCGGCCCTCAACGCGTTCCTGCCAAACCAAGTCGCCACTCTTGGCACGCACGCAGCTTACAATGCCGGCGTCGCCCCACAGGTACAACAACCCGCCCTTCGCCAAGCCCGTCGGCACGTATGGAATCGACCGGCGCAACTTATACGCCAAACTCGGCGGCACGCCCTTGTCCGCGCTGCCCGGCTTGAGCGCGACGAGGTAGTTTCCGCCCTGCCCGCTGCCACAGGTGCCAATTGGCAGGCCGTCGGCAACCAGGCAGGAACTCACTGTCCGCTTTTCGAACAGGCCGCCCTGCTCCCAAAATGTTTTACCGGTGCTCGGGTCCACGAACGTGATGCCGTGGGCCATGCTGTTGAACAAAAGTCCCTCGGTGCCGGAGGGGTCAACGAAACGGCACGGTGTCGAGAAGGCCGTCTTGACGTTGACCCGGTCGGTCTTCCACAGCACATTTCCGCTGGCAGCATCAAGTGCCGCTAGAAAACTTTGGTTCTCCTCATCCCCAGCCAAAATCACCTTATCACCGTGAAAGATCGGCGACACACCGCTGCCGTGGTTACTGATGATGGTTTCGAACTTCCGCTCCCAAAGTTTTTTTCCCTCGAGATCGAGCGCGAAAAGCGTGTGCGCGCCCGGCTCCGACACAAGCACCACCAGCCGCTTGCCGTCGGTCGCCGGCGTCGATGAGGTCAGGTGGTTGTACCGGTGCATGCGGTAATCCTTCTGCGGACGCGAGGTTGACCAAGCTTCCGAGCCGTCGCCGGCCTTAAGGCATTGGACGTTGAAGGTGCCCTTCACCCGGTCCGAGCCAGTGACGAAAACGCGGCCGCCCCACAGCACCGGCGACGAGTGGCCCTCCCCCTTCAGTGCCACGCGCCAGGTGGCGTCGGACAGGGTGAACTTGGACGGGATGCCCTTGGCCAAGCTGATGCCGGTTCCGTTCGGCCCGCGGAAGCGCGTCCACTCCTGGGCTTGTCCGAAAGGACTCACCAAAAGGAACATCCCGCAAGCCAACGCAAAGAGAGATCGATGAAGTTGTTGCTTAGTCATCATGAAAATCAATTGCCCAGGCGCCTAGCCCGGAAGCAGTGGATGACACCCTTGCTGGTGCTGGCGTACAGGCGACCGTCAGCCACGGCCAGACCGAAGACCTCACCGTCGACTTTGCCCTGCCAAAGCAGGCTGCCGTCCTTGGCGTGGTAGGCCGCCACCTCGTTGTGACCACCGGTGATCAGCGTCTGCCCGGCCAGCACCATGCTCAGCGGTTGGTTACTGGCAACCCGCCACGCAAAACATTCCTGCATGCCGGCCTGAACCTCGTCGAGTTTCTGACCCAGTTGGGTGGCCTCCTGGAGTAGTTGCGCTCGTTGACTGCCGTTGGGTGCCTTCTTCAACGCCTCCTTAAGTTGCTCGTGCCGTTTCTTGAGTGTACGACGCTTGCGGGCAAGGTCGAGGTAGCGGCTGCGATCCAGTGCGCTCAGCTCGGTGTCGCTTTGCAGGAAGGATCGCACCGGGGTGACGATCATGTGGTTGCCCTTGAACGTGGCCAGTTGATCGGACTGGTTCGACTCCACAAATCCAAGCGTGCCGGTTTTGCCTGGGCCGAAAACCAGGTTGTCGCCGGTCAACAGCGCGTAGGTGCCGCCTTGGCCGCTCACGACGCGGATGCGTTTGCCGTCGGCGCGACTGAGCACGACCGGGTTGTTGCGTCCGGCCGGGACGTAGAGCCGCGTGTGTGACGCCAGCATGTAGCCCTGCGCCGGTAGATCGGTCTGTTTTTGCTGCCACTTGATTTTGCCGGTGCCGGCGTCGATCGCCGTGATCAACACGCCCTCGGAGGGAAACATGCCGGCGGCGCAGTAGGCCAGATCGCCAATGACAACGATGCCGGTGCGCAGCGGCCAGCGCGAGATAATGCGTGCGTTGCCGGGGATGCGGTAGTCCTTCGGGCCGGGCCGAATCTTCCAGATCAGCGAGCCGCTTTTCGCGTCTAGACAGTAGGCGTGACCGTCGTCGGAGCCGACGAAGACGCGCCCGCCAGCGATTGTCGGGGCCAGGCGCACCGGCCCCTCGGTGAAGTACGCCCAGCGCTGCTTGCCGGTGGCGGCATCGAGGCAGTAGATTTTATCGTCCGCCGACGAACCGTAATAGAGCAGCCCATCGGCGATGACAGGGTGGTAGGCATAGTCAAAGATCTGCCGCGACTTCAGGTCGTAAACCTTGTGCCAGCCGTCCCACTTGGCCTCGCCACGCCAAGCGGGTCGCGGAGCATGTTTGGAACGGTGAACCCAACCGTCGGAGAACGGCGCGAGCAACGATTCCTTGGCGACGCCGGTTCGGGCGTAATCGTGCTGGTAGGTGGGCCAGTCCGCCGTTTGGCCAATCGAGACCGTGCCGAGCAGGCAAAGAACTGAAAAATGTCGAATGAAAATCATGTTCAAAACACGGTTGCTGCGCTCGGTTTTTAGGCGGTCAGCAGCGGGGGCGCAATGCAAACCGGCCAAAAACGACGGATTGCCGGTTGGTTTAGCACGGATTCTGCTTGGCTGGTCGGAGTGATGCTGGCTTTGGGGACAGGAATGGCGGTTTTGATCGTGACCCTCGGCGTCGGTCTTGGGCTTACCGGCGGCTGGTTCGGCTTTCGCTGGCGGCACAAGGGGCGGGTCTTCAGCGAGAGCGACCGTGAATATTTCCAGAATCTCCTGTATCGGGCCGAGACCGCCGAGGCCAAAGTCGAGCAAATGGAGCCGGAACTGGCCAAGACGAGCGATCGCGCCAACATTCTCGAGGACAGTCACCGTGTCATTCAGGAGGAGTTGGCCAACGAGCGGCAGTTCAACCTCTCGCTCAACGCCGAATTAAGCCATGAACGAGCTCACCGAAAATTCCTCGAGAGCAAGCTGAGCGACCAGAATGAAGCACTCGATACCGAGCGAGGCCGACTCGACGGCGAACTGGCCCGCCTGGCCAAGCGAATCGACGAAAACACCCAAACGCTCACCGAATCGCTCCACGCCACGCGGAATGCCGTGGAACCGGCCTTCGCGGCTGCCTCGCACTAAGCCAGGCGCCGCCTCCCCAAAGGCCGTTCTTTTCTTTTGACAACGGCCGAAATCATGCCAGTTTGCCCAATCCGTTTTACGGAGCACGGCTGCTGCGCAGCTAACTAAGCATTCCTTCAAAATCAAGATGAAGCGGCTTTTTTTAAAAAACAGCCTTCGTGTCCTCGTCGCCTCTGCCGTTGCGACCCTGATTTCCACATCCGTGCGGGCGGCACCGAGCCTCAAGACTTTGAGCAAGTCCTGCTTCATCCTTCACGATCCGTCGGGCAAGTACGACATCAGCCCGGAGTGGGAGGAGCCGGCCAGGGTCATGAACAAGCTGCCAATTCTCCCGGACCTGACCAAGCGCATCACGGATGTCGTCACCGCCGACCACGGCAACAAGTCGGTGTTGATCGTCGGTGACGCCTCGTCGGCCTACCGCTACTTTCTCGCCAGCCTGGCCGTGAGTGGTGATCCCGCCCTGGCCAAGTTCGCCCATCTCGAGATCGACCTGCCGAAGATCGTCGAGGGCCACACACTGCTTGGACAGGTGCAGGAATATTGGCAGAAGGAAATCAGCAAGCCGGCGCTGGGCCAGGACATCATCCTGTATATCTCCAACCTCAGCTCGATGATCGGGCTGGGCGCGTCAAACCGCTCCTCCACCGGAGTGGAGACCCTGTTCGCCCCGAACATCCAGGGCGGCAAGATGCGCAGCATCGCCTTCATCGACTACTTCAACTACTCGCGCGTGCGCTCCGACAACAACTATGTCATCAACTCCTTCGGCGACACCGTCTTCCTGCCGGAGTACGGGAACGACGATATCAACGGCATTCTGCTCAACTACTCCCGAGTCTACATCCCGCAGTTGAAGCTCACCGAGCCACATGTCAACTATATCAAGGAGATCATCGGCTACTACCAGCCCAACAAACCCGAACCGCAGCGGACACTCACGGTGTTCAAGGAACTCGTCACGATGATGGAGGAGGCGGTGGCAAAGAACGGCCGGTTCGTGATGGACAAGGCCACACTCAAGGCCGCCTCAATGAAGGCCGCCCAGGTGCCGGACTGGATCATCCAAAAGGACTTCTCCGTGCTGAAGGAGCTGCCGGACAAGATTCGGTCGCGGTTCATCGGGCAGGACGAGGCCCTCAACGGTGTCGTGCGGCTCTCCCGCATCGGCTACGGCGGCGGTCGGACCGACGAAAAGCCGGTCGCCAGTATCATGTTCGCCGGGCCGACCGGCACCGGTAAAACCTACCTCTCCAAGCTGCTCTCCAAGAGCCTCGGCCTGAAGATGATCACCATGGACATGACGACCTACCGGAGCTCTGTCAGCATGGATCGCTTCCTCTCCGTCATGACCGACAACCTCACGATCAACCCCCACGCGGTTTACGTGTTCGAGGAGATTGACAAGGCCAACGTGCAGGTGCTCGACCGGCTCTACTTCCTGCTCGACGAGGGAATCTTTTACGACCGAAACCAGAAGCCGATGTACGCGCGCGGCTGCTTTGTGATCATGACCACCAATACCGGCTACGACGTCATCGTCAAAAACCGTGACAAGGCCAACGTCCGGGAGTTGTTCGAGTTGGCGCTGCTCGACCGTTTCCGGCCCAGTTTCCTCAACCGCTTCGACGAGATCGCCATGTTCCGGCCGTTCACCGACCCCGAGTACATCGACATGGCCAAGCTACACATCCGTCTCAAGGCCGACGGCATGAAGGAAACCTACAACTGGAACCTGACCGTCGACGACGCCATTCACAGACTGATCGCCCGCGAAAGCCGGAGCCTCACCTTCGGCGCGCGCCCCACCCTGCGGATGATCAACGGCATCCTCTCGCTCGGCGTGACCAACTACCAGATCGAGAAGGCCCCGCTCGAGGAGGGCTCCAACATCAACCTCGAGCTTTTGTCCGCGGAAGACCAGCAATTCCGCCTCAGCGTGGAGGGCGGCGACTCGCTGGATTACCAGGTGAACCTGTGACCGGCATCGACGCGGTCAGCTAAGAGTCAGTCGATGCCCAACGACCATTTTTCAACCGGCAAAAAGATCGCCTTCACGGCGGTCATGTTTCTGTACATCAACCTGATCCTCACCATTTTCTGGATTCTAAAGCCGCTCAAGAAAAGCCTTTTTATCGGGCAATACGACGGCGATCAGACCTTCAAGTTGGGCTCGATGGAAATGCTCGGCAGCAGCGCCGAACTTTTAGCCAAGGGGATGAACCTCTTGATTGCCTTCCTGTTGGTTGTTTTCCTCACCCTGGTCACCCGCTTGGCCAAGCGCCAGCGGTTGACCTATTGCTGCATGGGTCTGATCATCGCCATGACATTCTATTTTTCGCTGAAAATCAATAAACCCAGTGAGTCAACAGTCTGGCTATTTTACTGGTTTGGCGACTTGTACATCAGCCTCATGCTGGCTGCTTTCTTTTCATTCCTGCACGACACGGTGGATTTAAAAAACGCCAAGCGGCTTTACGGCTTCATCGTACTGGGGGCGGTTTCTGGCGGCGCCGCCGGTAGCACTTACTTCCGCGGATGGATCGGGGAAATGAACAACCAACAATGGCTGCACACAATTATCGGCATCGGCACGGTGATCTGCCTATTGGCGTTTGCCGCCGGGTGGATGGCCAGGTCCATCCCACACCATGAACCGGAACCAAACTCGGGCGATGTTCCGAGGAAAAAATTCAACGCCGCAATCGAGGGGGCATCGCTGGTCTTCAAGTCGCGCTACCTGATCGCCATCGCCGGAATCGTCGGGTTTTACGAGGTTACCTCGGAGGTGTTGGATTACCAATTCACCGCGATGATCGAGCGGTTTGTGCCCAAGGAGGAAATCGGAAGTCGCTTTGGCACCGTGTACGCGATTGGAAACATCGCAGCGCTGGCCATCCAACTTGGTTTCAGCATATTCGCCGCCAATTTTCCCAAGTATCGAATCCACTGGATCCTGCTGGCGCTGCCGCTGTCCATCGCCTTGAGTTCGCTTTTCTTCATTCTTGTCCCGATTTTGATCGCTGGCAGCCTCCTAAAAATCGCCGACAGCACCTTCGCCTACTCTGTCAACCAGACCGGACGCGAAACACTCTACAACCCGTTGTCGCGACAGGAGAAATATGTTGCGAGGGCATTCGTCGAGGTATTCGTCCAGCGCACTGGCAAGGTGGCCGCCCTGCTGATCGCCTTCCTCGTCCCAATGTTCCTCAGCACCCGAAACGAGGCCGGCCAACTGGAGACCAGCCTGCTTGGCCTTCAGCTTCTCGGCGGCTTCACGTGCATCATCGTCGCCCTCTGGTTTTACTGCGTGAAGATTGTTGGGCGAAAATTCGAGTCGCTTGAACGCGAACAGCACCAGGTAACTGACCCCACGCTTGGCCAAGCACCGGAGCAAATCAGCGCCGGGGCGGCCTAGCGGCGGTACTGCTCGGCGGCGATTTCGCGCAGCTTGGTTTTCAGGATTTTGCCGGTGGCGTTGCGGGGCAGCACCTCCATCTGCATCACCTTCCGCGGCAGCTTGTAGGCGGCCAGCTTGTCCTTCAGGAAGGCCAGCAGCGCTGAGTCGTCGAGGTCGGCCCCTTCGCTTGGGGCCACGCAGGCCACCACCATGTCGCCCTTGCGGGGATCGTTGACGCCGACCACCGCCGCCTCCTTCACACCGTCAAACTGGTAGATCACTTCCTCCAGTTCTCGAGGATAGACGTTGATGCCGTTGACGAGCAGCATGTCCTTCTTCCGGTCGGTGATGTAGAGGTAGCCATCCTCGTCGAGGTAGCCGATGTCGCCGGAGAGAAACCAGTCACCCTTGATCGCCGCCGCCGTAGCCTCCTCGTTGTTCCAGTAGCCCATCATGACATTGTGGCCCTTGATGCAGATTTCACCCTGCTCACCGGTCGGCAGCTCCTCTCCGGCGTCGTTCCAGATCTGGAACTCCACCCCCTTGATTGGCAAGCCCACCGAGCCGGGCTTTTTCTCCCCGTGCAAAGGGTTGAAGCAGGCAACCGGGCTGGTCTCGCTCAGGCCGTACCCCTCAAGCAACGGGATGCCCACGTTCTCGTTGAACGCCTTGAGCACCTCCAGCGGTAGCGGCGCGGCACCGCTGCAGCACACCCGCAACGGTAGGTTTGGCGGCAGTTGCGAATTGGCCAGCGCCCGGTAAAGCTGCGGGATTGCCGGCAGGACCGTCGCCTGGTGCTGCATGATCTCGGCGATGATGTTCTTGGGAGGATGCAGCGACCGGATCGCGACGATCGACAGTCCCTGCGTCATCGGCAACAGCACGCACACGGTCATGCTAAAACTGTGAAACATCGGCAGCAAACAGGCCATACGGTCCTCCGGCGTCAGTTCTAGCTCATCCATCACACCCTCGACATTGCGAAGCAGATTGTTGTTGCTGAGCATCGCGCCCTTCGGCTTGCCGGTGGTGCCGGAAGTGTAAATGATCAGTGCCAACTCCTCCCCTGCTTGGCCGGCCGGCGGCAGCTCGGGCGCCTGGCTGGCATCCGCTTGGCCAAGCTCCTCCACCTCAATCACGGCCAGGCCGTCGAGCTGCGCCTGAAGCGCCGCCGTGCCCTCGGCCATCGAGGCCTCGCTGATCAGCACCTTGGCCTGCGAGTCGCCGAGGATGTAGCCCACCTCGTCCGGTGTGAGGAAATTGTTGATCGACACCACCACCCCCTCGGCCAGCAGGATGCCGAACAGGGAGAAGACAAACCCCGGGCAGTTCTTGAGCCACAACCCCACGCGATCACCGGGCTGCAGGCCGAATTCCTCCTTCAGCCGCTTGGCCAAACCGGCGGCGATGGCGTGGGCCTGTCCGAAGGTGTACTGCTCCTCGCCCCAGAAAATCGCCGTTTTTTCCCTGTTTTCCGCGGCTGTCGCGGTGAAATGATTTGCCAGATTTTTCATCATCGGTTCCCTGCTGGGAAGAGAGAAAAAACGCTTCCGATCGATTCGTCAAGCCGTACGGACAACGGTTTTGCCTTGGCAACCGTGAACGTGCTGACACAATCCCTCTCCGCTTGATTGATACTCAAGTCCAGTTAAAGGAGTTTCTCCCCGAGTTACGAAAATCCAGTTGGGTCTCGCTCGACACCGAGGCCGACAGCCTGCACTCGTACCCGGAGAAATTGTGCCTGTTGCAGATCAGCCTCCCCGGCACTGATGTGCTGGTCGACCCCCTCGCCTCGCTGGATGTGACTCCGCTTTTCAAGGCGATGGAAAGCAAGGAGCTACTCATCCACGGCTGCGACAACGACCTGAGGTTGATGTACGCCGCAAAACGCTTCATTCCATCACGGGTGTTCGACACGATGTGGGCAGCTCGACTGCTGGGCTTCACCGCGTTCGGCCTGAACGACCTCCTGTCCAGGTTCCTAGGCATCACGCTCGACAAGGGCTCGCAGAAGGCCAACTGGACCCGCCGGCCCCTGACCGAAAAAATGACCATCTACGCGCTCAACGACAGCCGACACCTCCGGACGTTGGCAAACAAGCTGCGCAACGATCTCAAGGCCAAGGGGCGAACTCCCTGGCACGAACAGATTTGTGACAGACTCATCCGGGAACACGCCGCGCCCAAGGAGACAAACCCTAACCAAGCGTGGCGCCTCAAGGGGTCGAGCAAGCTCAACCGCCGCGAACAAGCCATCCTGCGAGCCATATGGTACTGGCGGGAGCGCGAAGCCATCAACGCCAACAAGCCGCCGTACTTTATCGTCCGCCACGAAGACCTCGTTCGGCTGGCCGAGACCGTGATCGACAAAAAACGCAAGACCGCCTGGCCGGCCAAGCTCTCCACCCGCCGCTTCAAGTCGCTGCGCGATGCGGTTGGCCAAGCGCTGGATTTGCCGCCCAGGGAACACCCCGAGGTTCCCCGCACGATTCGCCGACGCATCACGCAAAGCGAAAAACTGTTTTACGAGTCCCTCAAGGCCCTGCGCGACAAGCAGGCCAAGGTGCACAACATCGACCCCACGCTCATTGCCAGCCGTTCCACGCTCGTCAAGCTCTCGCTTGAGGACGGCAACGAGCGCGAACTGATCCTGCCCTGGCAGCGGAAAATGCTCAACCTGTGACCCCGGCAAATAAACTTTGAAAACCGGGCACTTTCCCGGCAACATCCCCCGCCCTTTTTTTGAGGAACCGGGCATTATTAGAGAATGAAGCGCACGCATCACTGCAATGAAATCCGGGAGGAACATGTCGGCCAAACCGTCACCCTCAACGGCTGGGTGCACTCCAACCGGGACTTGGGCGGGGTCCTTTTCATCGATGTCCGTGACCGCGAAGGCCGCACACAGGCGGTGTTTGACCCCAGCGACCTGCCGGCCGACCTGTTCGAGGCCGCCTCGCGGCTTCACAGTGAGAGTGTCATCAGCGTCACCGGCAGGGTCCGCGTCCGCCCCGACGGCACGAAGAACGAGAAGATCGACACCGGCCTCGTCGAGGTCGTGGCCGAGCAACTCGAGGTGCTCAACCACGCCGACGTGCTGCCGTTCAGCATCGACGACCCGGAGGTCGCCGCCAAGGTCAACGAGGAACTCCGCCTCAAGCACCGCTACCTCGACCTGCGCCGTCCAGAGATGATCCACAACATGCGTCTGCGCAGCCGGGTGGCCACTGCGACGCGGGTGTTTATGGAGGAACAGGGCTTCCTCGAGATCGAGACACCGACGCTGTTCAAGAGCACTCCGGAAGGCGCCCGCGAATTCCTCGTGCCGAGCCGGCTCCATCCGGGCCAGTTTTACGCACTGCCCCAATCGCCCCAGCAATACAAGCAGATCCTCATGGTGGCCGGCGTGGAAAAATATTTTCAACTCGCCCGCTGCTATCGCGACGAGGATTTGCGCGCCGACCGCCAACCGGAGTTCACACAGATCGACATTGAGATGTCGTTTATCGACCGCGACGACATTTACGCACTTATCGAGGGCCTACTAGCGCGCGTCTGGAAAACCGCGCTCGACATCGACATCCCCACGCCATTCCCGCGAATCCCGTTCGAAGAGGTAATGAACCGCTGGGGCAGCGACAAGCCGGATACGCGCTTTGATATGGAATTGGTTGACATGACCGGCGACTTCGCCTCCAGCGAATTCAAGGTCTTCAGCGGCATGGTGGCCAAGGGCGGCGTGGTCAAGGCTCTCAACGCCAGGGGATTCGCCTGTGTCACCCAGGGGCAGATGGAGACAATGACCGACTACGCCAAGAGTTTTGGTGCGAAAGGGCTCGCATATATCAAGGTGGAGAACGGCGAGTGGAAATCGCCCATCGTCAAGTTTTTCAGCGAGACCGAGAAGGCCGCGCTACAGGAGAAACTGGCCATCGAGGAGGGCGACCTCATTTTGTTCGCTGCCGACGAGTGGCTCAACGCCTGCGAGATTCTTGGCAAAATCCGCCTCTACTGCGCCGAGAAATTGTCCGAGTTGGGCAAAATGAGCATCCCGGCCGATCGGTACAAATTTCTCTGGGTCGTGGAGTTCCCGCTGCTGATGTTCGACAAGGAAATGGACCGATGGTATTCCAGTCACCACCCGTTCACCTCGCCGGTGGAGGAAGACATTCCCAAGCTGAGCAGCGATCCCAAGTCGGTCCGCGGCCAGCATTACGACATCGTCGTCAACGGTGTCGAACTGGGCGGCGGCTCCATCCGTATCCATCAGCGTGAACTGCAGAAGACCATCTTCGAGGACGTGCTGCAGATTTCACCCGACGTCGCGCAGGAACGCTTCGGCTACATGCTCGAGGCGTTCCGGTTCGGAGCACCGCCGCACGGGGGGATCGCGCTTGGCTTCGACCGGCTCATCGCCATGCTGTGCGACTCTGAGAGCATCCGCGAAGTGATCGCCTTCCCGAAAACGGCCAAGGGCGCAGACCTGATGAGCGACGCCCCCGGCTCCGCTGAGCCCAAGCAACTGCGCGACCTGCATATCAACCTCCGACTCCCCCAGCAGGAAAAAACGAAGCTGGAGTAACAACGATCACTCGTTGATGAAGTAGCTCAAGTTCTCGAGTTCCATCGCAAGGTTGACATTGTTGACAGTCACCTCATCGGGAACTGACAGTACAATCGGCGAAAAGTTGAGTATCGCCAGCACGCCGTGCTCGATCAACTGGTTCACTACTTCCTGGGCGGATTTCGGCGGAACACACAGCACAGCCAACTTCACCAGATGCTCGTTGATCACCTTGGGTAAGGCCTCCATCGGCTTGACCTCTATTGGAATTTTCTCTGCCTTGAGCCACTCAGCCAATTTCACCTTGCTCTGAGACTTTGCCGCCGACTCATCAACCGATGACTGTTCCACCAGATACCTGCCCGGCTGAAGATCAAATGCACCAACGATCTCAAATCCCTCCCGTTCAAAACCGCGGTAACTCAGCAGTGCTCTTCCAAGGTTGCCCACCCCCACGATCACCACCGGCTGAAAGCCCTTTGTACCGAGCAAATTCGAGATCATCTCGGTAAGCTGTTGTACTTCGTAACCCAGACCGCGCGTGCCGAACTGTCCAAAATAGGTCAGGTCCTTTCGCAACTGGGTGGACTTGACCCCGGCCGCCCTGGCCAAGACTTCACTGGACACGGTGTGAATCCCGTTGTTTTCCAGCCTGTGCAGGCAGCGCAGGTAAACCGACAGCCGATAGACCGCCTTGCGTGGGATTTCGGTTCTCGCCTCCTTCTTCACCTCTAATCGACGAACATCATCTCGTTGGAAACCAGCAGCGCCTGCCCGAGCCGCTCCCAGGCAATGGCACTGGGCACGAAGTTGTCGACGAACTGCCTGGCCAGGCGCAACTCCTCTGCCGAGGGCTCGCGCTGGTAGGCCAAACGATACATCACACGGATGCGGCTCTCATCCGCAACCGCACGAATCTCCCTGCGGCTGACCAAGCGCTTGGCCTGCGTCTCAATGAACGGGCTGTTCAGCAGGTAC
>Ga0066834_10000539_pt1 | contig 18144 bp, 9 predicted proteins | sample ETNtaG_30_FD_66729 | JGI IMG/M metagenome (GOLD analysis project Ga0066834, IMG submission 66729) | Marine microbial and viral communities from oxygen minimum zone, Eastern Pacific Ocean - ETNP201306PF43B | ecosystem: Environmental > Aquatic > Marine > Oceanic | place: Pacific Ocean: Eastern... | reverse complement strand
TCATAGACCCCGCAGTGCTCCCATCGAAACTCGTGCATCTGTGCGAGATTCGCGCCCATCGCCTGAGCTATCTCCAGACGATCTCGTTGGCTTAGCTTCGAAACGACATCACGACTTGCGAGTTGCAGGCCGCGGAGCCTGGGCATGATCGTGTATGCCCATCCGAAGATGCCGTCCGACCCATCCACCAGGTACGGCCAGGGAACGGGGGCGTCTGTCTCTTTGTGCAGGCGCTCCGCCATGAAACGCTCCGTCTCGAACTGTCCGCGATAGAGCGGATTTCCGCGGAACACGTATTCGCCCTTCGTACTGGTGAGGAAAACATTTTGCCCGAACAGGCCGTGGGGAATGGCCTGGGCGGAAACGAAGTCGCCGAGCCCGAACCTGTCGAGTGCGTGTTGAAACGATTCATTCCGGATCTGTCCAAGGCGCTCCGAGTAATTCATCGGTTCCTTCTGAAGCAGGCTTAACATCGCTAATCGGGCGCGCCGTCAAGCGTCGCTTTCATCCGTTCTGTTGGGCGTCACATTATTACAGTCCAAACTGCAGTCGAATCGTCTTGTCGAGGGATGCAGCAAGCCAACGCTTCTTGAGAGTTCTGTCCCCAAGAAGTTCGAGCATTGAGGCATCTGTAATCGCTGTCTTGGAAGATTCGTCCCAGAATGACCTGAGAGTACCTGCGATCTCTTTCATTCGCGGGCGGATCGGGCTTAGATTTATGTTGCGACCACACGCGGCATATGGCCGAGATGGCGACAGATCTCCTCCGATGGCATTGAGCACGATCATCAGGTTCCCGATGAAGTCCCAATGACACGCCTCCAAATGGTCGATTGCAGCCGCGAGTGAAATCTCAGCAGGTTGTCCGCCCACGTTGTCTCGAATGATGGCCAACATAGTCGCTTCCCGGAACTCCACATCTTTAAGGAAATGATCTTCGTTCTCCATGATTTCCACGTAACGGACGTCGCGTTCAGTGTAGGACTGGACCTTGACGATGACCTGCTGCACCTGCCACTTGCGCAAGGCAGTTGGCTCGCCCAACACTGATGTAAGCTCCTGCGCGGAGATCCCGCCAATCTGAACGCCCGTAACGGCCATGCCGTCACGCCATGCGGAAAGGACCTGAACGCAATTCTGCCAGGCCATTTCGGCCGGATGCCGTGTTCCCTCCGGGCGAGAGCCCGGTCCCTTGCTTGTCTTTCCCGCCGCAATTGCTTCGATGATCAGAGTGACCCAGCGGTCAGCTTTGTGATGGCACATCTCAAGGCTCGTGATGAGCTGGCGTGTTGCCTTGAGATCTGCGGTGAGAGGCGAAAGTGCATCTTCCATGGCATCGATGCGGACGATCTCATCGTCAGTCGGTTCAGCAGGACAATTCATCCAACATGGTCTTGCGTTCATGTATCGAATTTGTCTCGGGCGGAGTAAAGCTCGCAGCCACCGATGATGTGGGCAACATACATGAGCTGCCTCAATCTGAGGCAGTGCCGGCGCGATCCTCTGTCTCAGGCAGACTCAAAATCTTGTGGCCGAGGAGGAATCCTATCCTCGCCTCATTCACTTGCCGTACGTGGCCACCAGGTATCCGCCTGGAACGTGAATCTGAACTGTGCCTTCTGACTCTCTGATGAAAAGGGGACGTTCGTTGTTTGCCAGTTCTCGATCCAGTAAGACTTTTCCAGTAAGGGCAGACAAGATCAGAAGGTGGTAGCCGACGACCCGCTGAGACTTTCGGCCGTTCTGCTCCACTTCCTTGCGCACATCTCGGACGAAAAACAGGAATGGAGAGCTCGCCCTGCTGGTGTTCCAGAGATACCATCTTCCTTCCGGTTTTGTCAGGTCGCGCTGCCACCGGTGCTTTCCCGTCTTCCGATCGAAGCAATGAAGGGCCCCCTTGACTTCGAAACGAACGGGCTGGTTGAAATGGATCTGCCTTGCCGTCTCCCTGTTCTGGCTCGCACCACCCAGCAGCAGGTAAACGTTTGAGTCGCGGGACCAGGCCGATGCAGAAGCCCAGGGCTTTTCGGGTACAGCGAACTTGCCCCTGAACGTCTCTGCGCCATCAGTCAGTGAAATGAAATGCACATCGCCCGACGGATAGAGCATGCCGAATTCTCCCGGAGTGGGATGCAGGAAGCTGCAGCCGGTAGGCGTCGGATGGGACCAGATGTCTTTTCCGGTCAGGGGATCGACCCCTCTAACGGTGAGAGTTTTGTCGTCGATATTCGCTCCGAGATAGCCGGCGCGGGTATACATTCCCTTGTAGTTGATGAAGTCGATAAGAGGTCGTTGCCCGGTGAATTTGCCATCGAGCAGTCGGTAGCTCTTGAGCTGGGAACGCCGGTGGTGTTCGTAAAGAGAGTCGTGATTGAAAGTCATTGCAGAGTAGTTCGGCATCTCGAGAAACCGGGTCCACAACAGCTCCCCAGTCATCGGATCCAGAGCCAATAACGTGTTCGCATCGTTGAGGACAAGGCAGCGCGGGTCCACATGGATCAGCCCGGTGTGCCGGTAGTAATGGGTTCCACCGACAAAGGTGACAGCGACGCCCCTGTCCTGAGTGTATGGCCTCACGCCAGCAGAATCTTGAAACTCCGAACTGAACCAGGTCTGCCAGTCGTTCTTTGCTCCGAATGACCATTTCACTTTCTTCTGAGCTGGGGACGCGCAGAAGAGCGAGTTCTGCTCCGCGAGAAAATAGAGGTGCCCCAGCGGGTAAACATGCCGGGCGGAATAACCGTTGAAGGACACGCGGCCGGGCTCGTAGCTCATCCGGCTCCGTTCATGTGTCAGAGTCCATTCATCATCTCCGCGCTCAAAGAGAATTGAAGAGCCGTACCCGCGCTGGATGCTGTACTCTCGTTGGGAAGGGAGTTCTGTGGACAGTAAATCGAATGGCCGGGGATAAGAATACCTGCGCTTGGATGTCTCTTTCTTAAACTCGATGCGCTCTGGAACTTCCGTTGGCATCCCTTGAGGCCGCAGCGATTCAGGGCGCTTCTTTACGAATTCAGAAACGCGAGAACGGACTTTCTGAATGGCCGGTACTTTGGAATCGCCGAGCCGCTTCAACAGGTTCCGGCTGATCCAGGACGCATCTTCCACGAAGCCGGATCGCTCACAAATCTGCGCTCGCAGCCACGTGGCTTCAACGGCAATAGTAGAATCAGAGGAATTTGCCAGACGCAGACAGATCATCTCTGCCTCGGGCCATGCATCTCCCTCAGCCAGTCGCGCTGCGAGGTCCAGCCACGCAGGGCCGGTCGGCGGAATCTCGCCAAACGCGTTGAGAAATCTTCGGAGAGCTTCTTTGGTCTCAGGCATTTCAGAAAGCAGCTCGGTGACTTCCGCGGCAAGAGCGGTCCGCTCCTTATCTGATGCTTCGTTCCACCGGTCCAGAAGCCAGCCTGCGAGCCAGCGGTCCGCCCTGACATAGAGGCCCGGCGTTTCCTCTTCCCTGACTGGGCGACCAGCCATTACCGCGGCAAACTGGCGGGCCGCCTCAAATGCCGGCAGCAGACGCCCTTCCCGTTGATGGACTCGGCGCATGGCATCAAAAAGCGCGGCTTTATCATCGTCGGATTTGGTCAATGCTTCGGCAGCTTTCAGATGCTTCGCAGAATCCGCTTCAGTGATGATTGCACGGGTGAGCAATACTCTGAGAAGAAGAGAACGGCATAAATCTCTGTCCGTAGGTTCTTCGCTCTCGGCAAGCAAGGTCTTGAGATTCTCGATTGCGGGCAACGGATTTCCCGCAGACAAATTCGCGACAACCTGCCTAAGCATGGATTGCCGGTCTCTGCCTTTGGTGCGGATCTCGTGCTGGATTCTGGTCAGCTCTTCTCGTGCACTCGGGACCGCCGTTACACCCAGAGGGCCGGATATCAGAATGTTGTGAGGAGTCACGACAATGTTGCCCAATTCAGAGATGGCCGGCCCAGTGGTGATGATGGAGTCAAAGAGTGAAAGCTCTATCTGCGATTCAATCGTGCCGGTTTCAAGATTGACCTGCACCAGCCGCTGATCTGCCATGGGTGCAAGATAGGCATCAGCCCCAAGCCAACCGCGGCCGGTCGGCTCGCCGGCGACTCGTTCCCAGACCTGTTTTCCATCGACCATGTCCAGAGCGATGATCCTCCGTCCAGCGATGATTGCCCTGCCTCTACGAATTCCGGCCAGAAAACTCCCCGGTCTAATCGGGACTTCCCAGATCTTTGAGCCGGTGATCCGATCCAGACAGAAAGCGTCAGGGCTGTCAGACGGAATGAACAACAGCCGTCCTCCCCAGACGGCGGGAGCGGATACGGGCTGGCGCCTGACGGTACCGGAAGCGTAGTAGTTTCGATTTCCGATCTTCAGATCCGTCAGCGAATGCTCATATTCGAATCGCCAGATCACTCGCCGCGACACCAGATCGATCGCAAAGAAACGCCCCACCTGGGTAGAGCAGTATGCTATTCCCCCGACCACTGTGATGGGGCAGGCATCCTTGATTCTGTAGTGAAAAGACCTGGCCGGCTTACTCGTCATACAGAGCGGAATCTCGCCACGCTTTTTGCCCGTCGCCGGATCGAGAAAGAGCAGGTAAACCGCGCTGAGCCGGTCCACCAGAACAAGAAGCGAATCTTCTGCGAAGACAGGAGCGCCCAGAAACATGCCTTCCTCTGCAGTGGTTGCTTCGTCAGAAGCTCTGACGACTCCGTTGATCTCCCAGAGCAGCTTGCCACCGTTGAGCTCGAAAGCGCGAAGAGAATTTTTCATTCGGATCTGCTGATTCACCCACGGTGCAGGACCGGGGACGCGCCGGGCCTCGAACGCCTCCTCTCCAGGGTAAACCGTGTCGACCGAATAAACTCTGCCGCCCCCGACGGCGAGGGTGAACTGAACGGTGTCCTCGAAAGCGTGGCTGAGAGCTGCCTGGTATGCGTTGGCGATCGCCTGGGCCTGCAGCCTCTGGTCTTTCGATTCAAATGAGAGCAGGCGTCCGATGAACTCCCCCAGTCTTCGGTCAGCCGCCGAGGCACGCCAGAGCTGTCGCCCAGACCGGCCGTCCAATGCCATGATGCCATCAAATGTTTTGAGAATGACCTTCCCGCTCACCGAAACAGGATAGAGGCTTGGTATCAGTTGCCGAGTGTACCTCGGCCTGGCAGCAGTCACTTGACGCCATTTTTCTGAATCGAATTCTTTCTGTCTGAAAATGGGCACCGACCACAGAGGCACCAGATACGGCATCCCGTGCAATTCCCTTTCAGAAAATGAGCTCCCCGGAAAAGAGGAATATCCCTTGTTTTCAGCAGGCGGGATCTCGCCCCAATTCTGAACGAATCGTTGATAAAAATCCTGAGGCCGAACCGTTTCCTTGCCAAGTTTGAGCGAATCAACAGCGGGGAGTTTGTCGAGGCGTTGCCGGGTCATAGAAACAAGACTTTCGGCACCGCTCTGCCGCGCTGCCACAAGCAGTTGGGCCAGAACTGATGGCATCTGATTCTCCGGCAAATTCTTGCGTCCGGATAATTCAAGAAGGGTTGTGGCCGCAAGCCCGGACATCCCATTCTCGAGCAGCGATGCACCCAGATAGCTGGCAGCGCGTCGCCCTGCGTGTGTCAAAGGATAAACGCGAGCGACCTGCGCAATCAGACCCATATCGCCTTCGCTCTTAGCCTTGCGAAAAAGGCTTTGTGCTTTGCCATCGACCTGGTTCTCGTAAATGCGCCTGGCATCCGGCGGGAGGGCAGAGATCCACTCGATTACCTGCTGACGAGCGGAGGTCTTACTTTGCTGGGAGGAGACCAAAAATGACTCCCGGTCCGATTCGAGAATCTGTTGGCAGATGGACGCAAAGTTCACCCAGTCCTTTCGTTCTCTCGCCTGGCTGGCGTTCCGAATCCATCGGTCCACCTCCGCATCCGAAGGCAGTTTCGATAGCTTTGTCCACGCAGGCTCTTTCTCGCGCTCCCCCTCAGATTCGCCGCCTTCTTCCGCCAAGGCAGAGCCGGACGCAATCATCAGAACGATCATCACCCAATGCCTCGGATGAATTGAACTGTTTACAGACCTGGTCATCGATGAGGGAGTCTGGACGAGAATGGTCTCCAGAATTGCGGACGGCCTTCCCACTCATCGGCCACAAGTTGGTGGCCGCTACACATGGGATGAACCAAACTCCAACTGGTTCGCATCGCATGTTAACAACTCAGCGCCCGGCCTGTCGTGGATTTCAGCATGGCACTTGGTGGTCTAACACAACCATTGGAGCAGAATACCTCTGGCATGGCGTGTTGGTGCTGCTGTATGAAAATTGATCTGAAATAGAAGCTGTTGCAGAAAGGGAATAATGGATCGCTCAACCATCTCACGGCGAGACTTCGTCAGTCACAGCATGGCCGCGGCAGGCGCCGCGGTGACATGTCCGGCGCTGCTGCATGCTGAGGAAGGCGCGCGCCGCAGACCGAACGTGGTGCTGATTGTTACCGACGACCAGAAACTCGACCACCTCGGCTTCCTTCGGAAGAAGGCGCTCACGCCAAACATGGATCGGCTCGCGGCCGAAGGGATGTTCTTCTCCCGAGCCTATACCTCGACGAGCGTATGCACTCCAAGCCGTTTCTCCTGCTTCACGGGCTCCTACGCTAGCCGTTGCTCTTCGCCGTCGTTCCTCAAATCCTACACCACGGAAGGCCAGACGAACGTGCAATGGAACACAGAGCTGAACTACGAGAAGCACACGCTGCCCAAGGTAATGCGTGCTGCGGGTTACGTAACCGGCATGGTGGGCAAATGGCATAACGGCGCGCCTCGGGCCTGGTCGCGTATTCGAGACAAGATCAAGCCAAGCGATGATCCGAACGAACCGAGAGTGGCGAAGGTCCTGGCCGAAACGCAGGAAGCCATTCATGAGTTCATCCGCCAGCAAGGGTTCGACTACGCGGCCTCGATCAACATGGGCAACTTCGGGTCATACCCCATCCGTTCCATGCGCTATCACAACCAGGAGTGGATCACCAAGGGCGCCCTCGACTTCATCGACCGGAATAAAGACCGGCCGTTCTTCCTCTACATGGCAACGTCACTCATGCACGGCCCGCCTCCCACAAAATCGCTTCACGCTGACCCGCGCATTACCCACGGGGGAATGCTTGACAAGCCGCTCGACGTGCAGCCATCTCGTAAGAATGTTTTCGAGCGGACACGTGCCGCGAAGTTACCGGATGTTCTCGCGGCGGCGACGTGGCTCGACGACGGCATCGGCGCGGTGATGAAGAAGATCGCTGACCAGGGTCTCGATAACGACACGCTTTTCGTTTTCTTCGACGATCAGGGCATGGAGCAGGGCAAGGGGAGTTGCTACGAAGGAGGAGTGCGCACGCCTGCATTTGTGCGGTGGAAGGGCCGCATTCAACCCGGCAGGACTTCCGCGCTCGTGCAGGGCATCGATCTGGCACCGACGATTTTCGATGCCTGCGGTATCGAACCGCCTGAAGACATGCTGATGGACGGTACGAGCCTGATGCCTCTACTGCGCGGCGACTCCAAAGCCGTACGGGACTCGCTCTATCTGGAGATTGGCCACACTCGGGCTGTCTGCACTCAGAAATGGAAGTACCTCGCATTCCGCATTCCGCCAAGCAGGCAGCTTTCACCAGAGCAGCGGAAGGAAATGTTGGAGAAATATGCAGCCAGCAAGCTCAAGCGTGAAGGTAAAACCATCACCAACAAGCCTGATGATCCCCTCTCTCACCTGGGCATTCCCGGAGGCCAGAATACCGAACAACACGGCCCGATGAAGCGCTACAGGAATGTCTACTACGATCCGGATCAGTTATTTGATCTGGAGAACGATCCCGGCGAAACGAAGAACCTCGCAACCAACCCCAAATATAAACCCGTGCTGGATCAGATGAAGGCTGAACTGAAAAAGCATCTTGCCCGCACGCCGGGTACTTTTGCGGAATTCAAGAGCAAGAACAATTGAAGCGGGGACAGGCGGGATGCACGTACAACTCGCGAAATTGGCTGCCCAGTGCTTTGAGCTGTTCGGGAGTCATTCGTGGATGTTGCTTCTTTTATTCCGGCGCATCGCCCCAGTCGGGGATTTCCAGTGTCTCACCGTCACGCAATGCGGATTTGTGGGCCATGACGCCCATGACCATATATCGGGCAGATTCCCAGATGTTCGTCTCGGGCTGGCGATTGTTGGCAACGGACTCCACAAACTCGTGCACCATGTACGGATGCGAGCCACCGTGTCCCTGGGGATTGAAATCCAGGTTCTGCAGATCCGTTTCGTCGATGGTCTTGTTCATGGCCCGCTTGAACGCGTCCTGCACCTCCTGCGGCAGCGGGTCGAACATCTCCTCCTTCGTGACATGAACGGTCGTCGGCCTTGGCACATTGGAAAGATCGATGTTCTCGTAGTCTGGGCGCGCGATCTCCCACCAGCGTCCTTCGGAAAAGGAGCCCAGAGTGCCGAAGACGCGGAACGTTTCGGAGTCGTTGCCCGGGCAGCCCGGGGTCTCACGCATTTCTGCAATGCGCACCGTTGAGCCATTGCTCATCTGAAACAGGGCGACCTCGTTGGTAAAAGCGTTGCTGGAGAAGAAAGGATCGTTTTCCTGATGGCGGTAGCCGTAACAGGTCACCTTCACGGCGTGCGCTTCCATGACTGAAACCGGGCCGCTCGTGGAGTGCGTCGGGTAATGCATAGGCCCGCCCCGAATTCCCTGTTCGGCATATTTGTCACGCAACGCGGGCCAGCCCGCGCCTGTCTTGCTGGAGGTGCGTGACTGCTGGACCTGGCGAAGGTTGCAGTGCGCATCGACGTCATGGAAGTATTCACCCTCTGCGTAAACAAAACGCCCGAACGCGCCTTCACGGGCTTTGCGCCGGCAAAACATGGCTTCCGGCCGGTAGTAGGTGGTCTCGCCAAGCATGTAGTATTGGCCGGTGCGCTCACACGCGGCCACGAGCTTGTCGCACCAGTCGAGAATCGCATCGTCGTCCGGAATCGAAATGATCGGCACCGCGCTGTAAACGTGTTTGCCGGACTCCATCACCTGAAGGCATTGCGGAGCGTGAAGCCACGGCTGAGTGATCACTGCAATCGCATCAAAATCTGCCGCGCAGATTTCGTCGAGCGAACTGAAAGCGTCGTTCGGTGAAAACTTTTCCTGGAAGAATGGATCGTCTGCGAAGCGGGCCACGCGATCCGCTTCGACGTCACACAAGCCAACCCGATCAACAAGTGGATGACTCTTAAACAGGTCGGCAAAGCTGCGTCCAAAACTCCCGAGCCCGACCAGTCCGATGCTGATTCCCATGATGTTGTTCTCTGTGGTTTGGTGAAAACCCCATATAACGCCTGTGCTCTGGACTGGCCAGCCAGCAGGTCTTCAATCTTGATTCTGTGCGTCCAGGCGCCCCAAGTCGCCACACTTGCTCTGGAGGGCTACGACTCGTAGCAGCCCGGTATGCTTACCTGTCCGGGTTTCATTTCTGAAAAAGAGAGAACTCGCGACGTGCCAAGTCAAGCCTGTGTTCTGAACCCGGAGGCTTAAGGAGAGTACCTTTTCAGATCCGATATGACGTCAAAATGCGGATCGGTTGTGTACACAGCGCAGTCGTTGCGCATGGCTACGTGGGCCAGCGTGACATCTGTCAGTGGGAGTTGATGACCAAGGACCGCGAGTTCGCGATGGAGACGGGCCGCCTCACGCCAGTCCGACCATGTCAGCTCAAAGAAATGCAAGCCTTCCAATGAGCTTGCCACCCAATCGGCATGTTCGTCGCGGCGGAGTCCCATCAGGATTTCTGCCAGCACCGGGCCTATCATGGCTGCCCGGTTTCTACGTATTAATTCCGAGGTCGCCTGTTTCCTCGAGGATTTGCTTTTCGAGAAGAACTCAGCCCAGATGCAGGTATCAATCAGAATTAACTCAAGAGCCATCCTGAATCTCTTTCATTTCTGCATCTTCCAGTGCTTGCCAGTTGTTCGCCATTTCGACTTCTTCAGACAATTCGATAAGTCTCAGCCTCTTCTCCTGTCTGATGTAGGCATCCATGGCCTCTTTTACCGCAAGAGATGGATCTTGCTGTTGCGTGAGTTCTTTCAGTTCGTCCAGAGTTTCAGGAGCCAGATCAATCTCCATTACCATAAGGTATTCTCCCTTTGTCTATGGAATTGAGGCACAGCACTCAGAGGAAAGCATAACCTTATTCTGAGCCTAAATCTCCCTCGCTGTATCCGTCAGGGCCTCTGCGCGGCGGTAGTCGTACTTCCTCACCAAGATAACTGTGTCGCAGAGTACCTGATCCGCTTGCTTTGCCGCACTATGCACTGCATTCGAAAGAAAGACGCACGATCACCGAGCATCAAACGTCGCAGCCACCACTTCTCTCACAGAGACTTTGTCCAGGTGGAAGCTGCCTTTCTCAGGGCCGCTGATCTGGAAGAGGAGATGGATCTGTTTTCCATCGGACTGGAATTTGTGCTCGGATTGCTGCCATTCCCGGTTACTGAATTTACGCGTTTGCTCGCCGTCGGGGAGGCCGGTGATGCGGAAGGTCATCTCGCCTCTGTTCACCTTGGTCCATGCCTGAATCGCATAATCCCGCCCTGTGTCCAGAACTTCGGCAGCGATTCTGAGGCCGCCACCGGGGAGTCCGGTAACGCTGACGCCGTGTGATTTGGGATCGGCGCCAATGCAGGGCTTTATCTCTGGCTTGGGATAGACCATGGGAAAAAAGCCCGGGGGGGCAATCATGTTGCCGCGGAATTTGGTCCAGAGCTTTCGATGCTCCGACACGGTCGCGCCGGCATTGCTTGTATAGTCCCACCAACTGTCGTTATGGAATTTCCGGGTTGAAGAAATCCGTACGAGATGGCCATCGACAATGTCCCAGTCCCGGCCGCGTTCGAATTTCTTCACCCAGCTTGCGCCGCGGGTTTTGTGCGATCTGCCTTTGAGGGATTCAGGCTTCAAGCCTTCGAGATTTGAGACGTGCAGGTCCCCCTCGATATCGCCATGGCGCAGGCGATTCCCGACGATTCCGTCCTTCGACAGTTCCACCCAGGCTCGGCTTCTTGGAAGCATGCCTTTGTAATAGGGCGGATGGTTTCGCTTTTCGATTTCATTGAGAAACTCAGCATCCGCAGAAAGAACAAGCGCGCTGTAGATCGTCAAGCTCGGGATGGTAACGTTGGCCTTTCCATTGGCCTGAGACAGGGGGAGCACCATTGGGGCATGGTCGGGCGAAATCAGAAGTGCCTTCGATCCCTTCCGCACCTCATCTCCCTCAATCGTCAAACGGACATTCTCAACGGGCTTCAGCCTGACGTGAAAGGTCGCACTGGGCCGCTTCTCGCCGCTCGCAATCCAGAAAGCTCTGTACGCTCCCATCTGCTGTCCTTTCAAGTGAGAGAGGTCTGTGCTGCTGAAGTTTTCTCCATCCGGTGACCATTCGGATGCCGGTAACTCCTTCTCTGGATCGATGTAGAGGCAGAAGAAACTTCCGGAGTGAGAATTCCTGTTACCGCCTCTTACCTCGATGGTGTTCATAGGCTGAATCCATTTTCGCGAAACCTTGAACATCCAGGCTCTCTTTCCTCTCGCCTTGGTTTGCAGAGCGATTGGTTCACGACCATTGACGCTCACCTTCACACCGGAGCTATGCTCGTGATAGCCAATCACTCCAAAATACAGATCGTCTTTCTCACTCGGCTCCGGAGCAGGCAGTTGAATGCGGGCCACAGCTTTCTCATTCAAAAATGCGGTGTAGGACTCGCCGGACTGGATGGTGTGATTGAGGAGGTGAAGCGTCAGAGCCCTGCGGTCCTTTGTCCGGAGGGCGTTCACGGTGACTCTCTCGCCGGCTCCGAAATCAGCTCTGACGTTTGAGGCAGAGCTAAGAAGTCTGCGGAGCCTCTCTTCGTTCCAACTCTCGATCGCTTCAGGACTGTGGACGATCCTGCCTTTCCCGGTTGGGGTCTCAGAGAGCGAAACCTGAAAAGCTGCGGGGCTCACCCGAAGGTTATAGATGCGGCACCATTCGCCCATGTCCTGCTTGCCATAGATGCCGATTCGATCGCCTTTCCTGAGTGGAACATCTTTGACCACTCGCCAGGTGAGTTTGTCTTCACCGTCATACTTCCAGCGATCGACTTCCTTGTCATTTACGAGCAGTGCGCCCGTCGATTCCCCGTCCCACTCATCGTAGTACTGAACACCGACCTCGTAATCCCCGTCGGCGCCCTGGAAGGTGACCCATGCCCGGCCTTCTTTTGCGTTACCGACCGGAAGAGTGATGCGCCCGCTGTGTCCGGGCACGAATCCCTCAAGCTCAGCATCGAGCGGCAGGTTGTAGAGGAATCTTCCACTGTTGGCCCGTCCCAGGAGATTGGCTGCAATCTCGGGAGACTGTGGATAGCCCAGCTCATTCCGTTCAGCAAAGTGTTGTGAGACGAGCACTGTTCCGCCTTGCTCGGCAAACCACTTCAGTGCATCAACACGAGGGGCATCCAGGCAATGTGCGTGGGGCACAATGAGCAGTTTAAAATCATTTCGCGCCAGAATCTCACGGGTGAGGTCCGTTTCGAGAATGATTTCAAAGGGATAGCCCAGTGAGGCGATGTGTCTTGCTGCCGGCATGAGATCCGGGCTTCCACGTCCGGCCGACGCCGATGGATAGACCATGGCAATCGTCGATCCCATCTTCGCGAGGCTGAACAGGCGTTCGTTTCTTTTCTGGAAGAGCAGATAGGTTTTGATCTGAGCAGCCCAGTCCCTGTGATAGAGGATGGACCCGGGATGCAGGATGTGCGATCCACCGGAGGACATCCCCTCAGCAATTCCCAGGCAGACGAATTCCGGTCGAGCGCTCCAGCTCAGTATTCGGTACTCGTTTTGGGGATCCAATTTGGTCCACGATGGGTACGCGTAATAAGAGATCCCGACAGGCCCTCCCTTTTGCAGCGCAAGCAGCTTCTTGAAATCGTAGAGATTCCAGTGGTTGGGCGGGGCATTCAGAGTGTTTTCCGAATAGACAATGTCGATGGCGCGAGCGTCAGATATCTCACGCTCGGCGCCGGCCGCGTAGTTTGTCCAGATCACTCGCGGCGGTTCGAGTGAATGAGCGGCCACCTTGAGCTTCTTGAAGTAATCCGCATGCGTCCGGAATTGGAAATTCTGCCATGCGATTCGAATCGCCGCGTCTTGCGACTTTCGAGGGTCTTCATGCCTGCCAAGCATTTCTGTCGTATAGGCCCGAAACTTCTCCAGGCTCAGTGCGTCGTACGAAACAATCAGGCCGGGGTTGTCCAGGTAAAAGGCATCGCAGAGCCCCGCAGTGGAAAGTGACCGCAGCGTTTTCCTGAGATGTTCGTTCTTCACAGAGGCGAAGTCCCCGGACATCCATTTCATGACCGATGAGATGTGCGCAGCCCATTTGTCCGATGCGCGCGAGCTCACGTTGCGAGTCCAAAACCCGCTGTACGCCGTCTTCCTCTTCCCATCCGGATCGCAGGCCGCGGCCGCGGCCGCATAAGGATATTTGTCAAAAACGCTGCTCCACCAGATATCGTCATAGCCTCGGTAAAGTGCGTTCTTGTTATCGATGTACAGCGTCGTTGGGCAGATGTAGAACGCTTGCGCCATCCCCAGGCTTTTGAAATACCGGTAGACCAGTTCCGGTTTCGGGTACTGAGGCGCGCCGTATGCCTCGTCCGTGGAATAGAACAGCGTGAACCCAAGCCCGGGCAGATCTTCTTCAAGGAGTCGATGCCCCCAACTCCCGGAAATCCCATTCAGAAACCGGGCCGCCCCTCGCTGCAGGTTCGCAGGCAGGTGAGGATGGTCTTCCCAGTCGGCCCGAAGGATCGCGAAACAGAGCAAGCCTGATATCAGAATGTGAAAGGACCTCATCGCGCACCCATGAATGTGAATTCTTACAGTATTCGGAAGGCTTGATAGCTTAGCTGATTTCATCTACGCGACGAGAGAGGAAATGAAATGACCAATTGTCAGGCCTGGAGCATTGCCTGCCTGCCTTACTAAGTGAATCAGTGCTAGAATTCGCCACCACGCTCCTCGGGGTCGATACTAACTGAAACTGATAAGGACAAAACTTGCATACATGAAAAAGATCTACGACCTCTCAACTCTCGACTGGACCCTCGCAGGTTACACTCCGCATGTCTGGCGGCAGGAGACGAGCATGGAGACGGCTCAGGCTCCAAAGGCTGATATCCCGCCCCTGCCGGCGCAGGTCCCCGGCTCCGTCCAGCAGGCCCTACTCGACGCCGGCGTGATACCTGACTGGAATATCGGTCTTAACGCCCGCCAGTGTGAATGGGTGGAGAACAGGCATTGGATTTACCAGACAGAAATCCCAACAGAGTGGATCGTGCCGGGGATGTCCGCACGCCTCCGCTGCCTCGGTCTGGATTACAGCGGCGTCATTCGCCTGAACGGGGAGGAGGTATTCTCGTTCCGCAATTCCATGTTGCCCCACGTCGTTGATCTCCCCCTCACGGAAGCCGGCAATACTCTCCAGATCATTTTTGAATGTCCCCCGCGCTGGCTCGGAACTCCAGGCTGGACGTCCAGAGTCAAAGACTGGAAGCCGCGGTTCAACTACCACTGGGACTGGATCAACCGGATGGTGCAAATCGGCATCTGGGACGAGGCATTCATCGAGGTCTTTGACGATTCAGAAATCTTCGCCCCGAAAATCCTGACCGATCTCGATACGCAGACGGGACAGGGGAAACTTAGACTGAGCGGTACGGCAACTGGCGGAGAGGGCTGCACGGTCCGGGCAACTTTGAGCGACGGGTCGTCAGTGGTTTTCAGTGATGAGACTCCACTCACGGAATTCTTGGCCCGGGGATTCGTCTGGGATAGCCTCGACGTTGACCCCTGGTGGCCGAATGGCATGGGCGAGCAACCGTTGTATTTGCTTGTGACACAACTCCTGGACTCCGAAGGTCGCGAGCTGGACAAGGTCGAGCGCCGCATCGGCTTCAAGAATATCCGGTGGGAACCTTGCGCAGGTGCGCCCTCGGAAGCGGATCCCTGGCTCTGTGTCGTCAACGGCCAGCAGGTATTCCTGCAAGGCATCAACTGGAGCCCGATTCGCCCGAACTTTGCCGATGTTACCACCGCCGATTACCGGAAACGCCTGGAGCTCTACCGGGACCTCCATATGAACGCCTTCCGTATCAACGGTGTGGGTATCCTCGAGAAAGAATGTTTCTTTGACCTCTGTGATGAATTGGGCCTGATGGTCTGGGCAGAATTCCCCCTGAGCTGTTCCGGAATGGATAATTACCCGCCGGAAGACGAGACCAGCATCGCGGAGATGGAGGAAATTGCCCGGTCCTACATCGCAAGGCGACAGCATCATGCCTCGCTCCTCCTCTGGTGCGGCGGAAATGAGCTCATGGACGAGATGAAACCCCTCGACGAATCCCACCCAATGCTTGGACGGCTCGGGGAATTGGTCCGGGAGCTAGACCCCGGTCGCCGTTACCTGCCCTGCTCAGCGTCGGGGCCGACTTTTTACTGCGGAACGGGCCGCCGGGATGATGGTGTACACTGGGATGTCCACGGCCCCTGGCAAATAATGGACTCGACCGTCGAAACCTGGAGGCAGGATTACTGGGAAGGGGATGACGCCCTCTTTCGCTCCGAGGTCGGCGCCCCCGGCCCATCGCCGGCCGAACTGACCAGGAAATACAAAGGCGACCTCGATGAAATGCCCGCCTCTCTCGACAACCCCCTCTGGCGCAGAACGCCCTGGTGGATCGAATGGCCGGAATTCATCAAAGAGAAGGAACGGGAACCAGAAGACCTCGAAGAATTCGTGGCATGGGGACAGGAGCGCCAGGCCATCGCTTTGCGAATCGCCGCCGAAACCTGCAAGACCCGCTTCCCAGCCTGCGGCGGCATCCTGATCTGGCACGGTCACGATTGCTTCCCCTGCACTGCCAATACCGCGATCGTGGACTTCGACGGCAATCCCAAGCCGGCCGCCATCGCACTGGGGGAAGTGTTTGCAGGGCCATCAGGGGAGCAATGTTGACTGCAGCTCTGATCGGAATCCGGTGGTTAAAACCACCCGCTACCTGCCCGTACGCCGTTACTGACGGGCTTACCCCAATTGGATGCGCGATTTCTTATGACGTCGTGTTTAATTCAAGGCGCATCCACGAGGATCGGTTCCACATCACAGGAGAACGTGCCCTCGCGCTGCATAACCGTACAACTCCTGACTGAGGGCATGTGCATCTGCAGATAAGATCCTAACCTTGAATGCATCTGGATAATCCTACAGCGTTAGTTTTCTGAGAGATGTTGCATTTGAAAGCACGAATCATACTCCTTGAGGCAGCTTGGTTGGAGTAACGGCTTTAGCCGGGCCCGAGTTGGCGACAGCTCTCCAGACCCGGCTAAAGCCGTTACTCCAACAAGTTATGCCTGAATTCTTCGCTGTAGGATTAGATGCCGCCAGTGTTGACACTTCACTCACTGTCTTCGATCGAAATAGACGCCCAGGGCCGTCTTGCCCATGATCCATTCCTTATCCTCTTCGGTGAAGAAGGGGATTATCTCCTTCATGATCAGGTGCTCAAAGAAGTTCGCATAAAGCATCCGCTGCGGTCCGAATCGATTGTAGATTCGTTCCAGGTACGGCCAGACATCTCGATAAGGGGGCGGCTCGCGGGAAGGGTTGTGCAACGAGGCGCGAATGTAAACATTCGAGTAGCGTGCCAGGTCCAGCAGTGGGTCGATGCCTTCGCTGTCCGGCAGGGAGATGTCGATCATCGCCAGATGGTCGACGACCACCTTCACGCCGGGGAATCGCTCCGCCATATCAGCGACCTGCACAATCTGGCTTGGGTGCATAAAGATGTTGAAGACCGCGCCGAGCTCTTCGGCCTTCTGCCAGAGCGGGTATGAAACAGGATCGTTAAGCCAAGGCGTCTCCCTCTCATAAATCGGGCTGAGCCGCATGCCTGCGAGGCCTTGTTCAAGAATCGCGTGCTCCAGTCTTTCCGGATTCTTCGGGTCGCCGGGCCCGTGAAGCCGATGTCCCACCATCAGCCCGAATGCCGCGAATTTGTCCGGCCATGTCTTCACGCAATAGCTGTTGTAATCGTTGTTCGTGCCGTAATAGCATACGCCGCTGATAACGACCTTATCGATCCCGTAAATGCGCATCTCGGAAAGCAGGTGCTCCGCCGAGTAGTCCCGGTTGGGAACGTTCCCGCCGGGACAGCCCGATGCTTGAGGAGTGATGGGGAATCTTGGGTCGTTGGTTACCCAGACATGTTCGGCAGCGTTGATGATGGGGGGCCTGGTGTCCATGGTGTCTCGGAATTGGATTGATGTCCCTGCCGCAGCCGCCGCAGGAATAAAAGTAAGAAACGTACACGCACACCGCGCAAAAGTTCATGAGTGTGGCCGTTGCGGAAGTGAAACCATACGCCTAATCTGACCCGGATGAGAGGACTGTCAAGGGCTTTTGGTCTCTTGGAGATATGTTGATGGATTCGCCAAATGAGAACTGAACGACCGTTCCCTTCCGCGCTCTTCGGTCATCAGGCGTGGGCGGGAACAGCGGTATCATTGGTCATGTGCTTCGGTGCAGGCATCGTGTATGGCGAGGGCGATCCAGCTTTCCCTGACGCCGAAGGCTTCGGAGCGACGGTCAAGGGCGGCCGCGGCGGGCCCGTGGTGTGGGTGACGAATCTTGACTCACACGGTCCTGGCAGTCTGCGGGCGGCCGTGGACACCAAGGGCCCGCGCACGATCAAATTCAAGGTGGGCGGCACCATTGAGCTCTGGAGAGATACGCTCGACATCGGCGGGCCTTTCGAGACCGAATTCTTGAGGCTGCGGAAAGAGGGCAAGCCCGCGGCGCAGATTGAGAATCCCTATTCATTCGTGACGATCGACGGTTCGAGCGCGCCTCCTCCCGGCATCACCATCAGCGGGAACGTGATTCTCAGCCGCTACGGTTTCAAAGAGGTGATCCTCAGGCATCTGCGGATTCGGGATAACGGGTTCATCTCACGCAGCAACGCATGCTGCATACAGATATTCGCCGGCCGTGTGCTCATCGACCACTGCTCCCTTCAAT
>Ga0066834_10000530_pt1 | contig 18191 bp, 15 predicted proteins | sample ETNtaG_30_FD_66729 | JGI IMG/M metagenome (GOLD analysis project Ga0066834, IMG submission 66729) | Marine microbial and viral communities from oxygen minimum zone, Eastern Pacific Ocean - ETNP201306PF43B | ecosystem: Environmental > Aquatic > Marine > Oceanic | place: Pacific Ocean: Eastern... | reverse complement strand
CGCGGGCTCTGAGATCGAGTTTTAGACTGCTGCAGCTTTTCATTCTGATACTGCTTGTGCTGTACCTGAGCTCGGGGTTTTTCACCATCAAGCCGGGCAAGATGGGGCTCGTTCTCCATCTTGGAAAGATCCGGCAAAAGGAGAAGGCGGGTCAGATCTTCGGGCCGGACATCCTTGAGCCGGGGGCGCACTGGTCGTGGCCTGAGCCAATCGACAAAGTCGTCGTTCTGCCTGCGGGTGAGCAGACCCTGAAGCTGAGCCTCTTCTGGTACAACGAAGGGGATCGTTACGACCTTGGCGGTCGCAGGAAAGTGTCGACTTCGCTCATTCCGGGAGTCGACGGTTACACCATTACCGGGGACCGCAACATCCTCCATTCACAATGGAGCGTTAATTTCAAGATAGAAGATCCGGTGTCGTACCTTTTGGCAACGAACGCGGAAGCGCCAAAAGAACTGCTCGAGGGCCTCCTGGCCCGGTCGGTAGTGCAGACCGTTGGACGCATGACGGCTGACCAGGCTTTACTCAGCGACGTGAATCAATTCTCCACGGATGTGAAAACAGCCTTCGTAAAGGACATCAATAGATTCGAGCTGGGGATCAAGGTCCTGCTTCTGAATTACGTGGAGAAAGCCCCGCCCCGCCAGACCAAAGACGCGTTCGACGCGGTAACCAACGCAGGTAACAGCAAAGAGACAAAAGTCACACAGGCGCGCAAGGAAGCCGAACGGATCATCCAGACCGCCAAAGCCAACGCCTCACGCATCGAATCCGAAGCAGAGGCATACAAGACCCGCATCGTGCTCGAGGCCCAGGCCGACGCGAAAACGCTCAGCGAGCTCCTGCCAAAGTACAGGGAGAACCCACGGACCTTTTTGAGGCAGCTTTACTTCGAGGGAATCAGCGAAGGCATTTCGAATGCCAAGGAAAAATTTGTCTTGAATGCCGACGAGAGCGGTACGAGACAATTACGAATCACACTGGAAAGCAGTCTGAAGTACAAGCCGAAAGAGAAGAAGAAGTAGTTTTCAGGAATCGTAGGATGGGCGTCCCGCCCGTCTTCGATGGACTTTCGATTTTCGAGACGGCCGGGACGGCCCTCCACCATTCACCATTCACTACTCCCCCATGTCCGCCGCCGTTGAGAATCTTGACATCGAAGAGATCGAAAACTCAGAAGCCAAGATCCGCCGGCATCTGGTAATCGCTTTCATCGGGCTCGTTCTGCTGATCAATGATTTTATTATTCGGATTAAGTTTCCCGACGATGCAAACTCACTCGGTGTCATCAGCAGCATGATTGGAGCGCTGCTGATGGCAGGGCCCATTCTTGCCCGGGCTATTGAGGATCTGCTCAAAGATCGGCTGCACATGACTGAGTTGGTCGCGCTGGCGATTGTCGCTTCGATTGCCCGCCAGGATTACTCCATCGCTGGCGTCATCAGCTTCTTTGTTCTCGTTTCCGAAGCTGTCGAACGGCGCACTGCGATGGGCGCGCACAAGGCCATTGAATCTATTGTCAAACTGACGCCACGGATTGCCCGTTTAATCACGAAGGAAGGTGAAGGCGAAAAAGAGATTCCAGTCGAGCAATTGAATCCCGGCAATTACATCCGCGTCCGGCCCGGGGAGAATGTCCCGGCGGATGGGATTGTTCGACGGGGGCATAGCACGCTCAATCAGGCCACGATTACCGGCGAGAGTCTGCCCGCGGACAAAGCATCAGGCGATGAAGTTTTTGCAGGCACAACGAATCTGACCGGCTCGCTCGATGTCGAAGTAAAAACAGTGGGCATGGAGACCGCGCTCGGAAAAGTGCGGGAGCTCATCCTGCAGGCCCAGAGCTCGAAGTCTTCGATGATGAAGATCGTCGAGCAACACGCGCAGTGGTACACCCCGACAATCTTGATGATCGCCGGCGTGATTCTTTATTTCTCTGAGATGGAACGGGCCATCACCGCGCTCGTGGTCGCCTGCCCGGGAGCGCTGGTGCTGGCTACACCAACGGCCATGGTGGCTGCGATTTCCTGTGCGGCTCGACTCGGAGTGCTGGTTAAGAACGCGTCAGACCTCGAATTCGCCGGACGTCTCACCGCCATGATATTCGACAAAACAGGCACGCTGACGACCGGCATTCTTGACGTCACCCGTTTGACGCCGGCCAAGGGCACGGACGCCGAGCAACTGGTCCACGCCGCGGCGTCGGCTGAGCGTGATTCCAATCACCCGACCGCCCGCGCCATCATCCGGCTCTCAGAAAAAGCGAACATTGGTGCGAGTAAGCCGGTGGATTTTGAAGAGACCATCGGCCAGGGAGTCGCGGCGAATGTAAGCGGCAAGAGCGTTCTCGTTGGGCGTATGAACTGGCTCAAGGAAAGTGGCGTTGACTTCACCGGCATCGATCTGGCAGAAACGGAGAGCGAAGCGATTTCGATTATTTTCGTCGCCGAAGAAAGAACGTGTCTCGGTTGGATCGGGCTTGAAGACCGCCCCCGGGAAGAGGCAAAAGAAGCGGCGTCTGACCTGAAAGAACTGGGACTTCAGCGGCTTGTGATGCTGACCGGTGACCGGCAGGCCGTCGCAGAGAAAGTCGCCAGAGAGCTTGGATGCACGGAATTCGAGGCCGAATGCCTGCCGGAGACCAAGCTGAAGATCCTCAAGCAGATGCGGGGCGATCAGTACCAGGTGGCAGTCATCGGCGACGGCGTCAACGATGCCCCGGCGCTCGCCGCTGCCGACCTTGGGATTGCCATGGGCGCGGCCGGCAACGACATCGCTATGAACAGTGCGTCGATTGCTCTAATGAACAACGACCTTTCCCGTATCCCTTTCCTGGTGAGACTCTCCCGCCGAACCAGGAGCATCGTGAACCAGAACCTGCTCTTCGGTATTCTCTTCATCGTCTTCGGCCTGATGCTTTCCGCCTTCGGCTGGCTCAGCCCATGGGCCGCAGCAATCCTTTACATGAGCAGCTCCCTTTTCGTAGTTTTCAACAGCGCGCGCCTGGTCCGTTTCGGAGAAGAGATCACACCACACGAGCTGGAGAAGGCATCGGCCGAAGGACGCGAGCCAATGCCCGTGCCAGCCTAGGGCAGAAGAATGGGGTGATGGAGTGTTGGAGTGATGGAAGAATGGAGCAGGGGAGACGCTTGCTCCGCTACGTCTACAACGATCCGTATTCAGTCACTCCATACTCCAACTCCATCCCACCACCACTCCACATACCAGACTTTTTCAATGACCAACAAAATACCCATCATCGAAGTCCTCGAGCTCAGTAAGGTCTTCGATGACTTTTGGGGCAGGCCGCGAGTTTCTGCTCTCAGCGGCATCAGTCTGAAGATTGAGGAAGGGCAGGTGTTCGGCCTGCTCGGGCCGAATGGGTCGGGGAAGACGACCACAATCAAGATTCTCCTGGGGTTGCTCTATCCTACACGCGGGTCTGTGCAGGTCTTTGGGCGTTCGCCGCGGGACGTCCGTACCAAGGCCCGCATCGGTTACTTGCCTGAAGAGAGTTATCTGTATCCGTTCCTGAATGCGGAGGAAACCCTCGATTTCTACGGGCGTCTGTTCAAGCTGCCCCGTCATCAGCGTAAGGAAAGGGCAGACAGTCTTCTCGAACTGGTCGGACTCAACGTCGAACGTCGCCGGCCGATTCGAGAGTATTCCAAAGGCATGGTCCGCCGTATCGGTATTGCGCAGGCGCTTATCAACGATCCGGATCTAATCATTCTTGATGAACCGACCAGCGGGCTCGATCCTATCGGCAGCCGTGAGGTCAAGGACCTCATCCTTCGTCTCAAGCAACGCGGAAAAACGATCCTTCTGTGCAGTCATCTCCTCGGCGATGTTGAGGACGTCTGCGATCAGATCGCGATCCTGTACGGCGGCAAGGTTCGGAAATCGGGCACCGTTCCCGAACTGCTCACTCGACGCAGCGTTACTCAGATTTCGGCGGAGCGGCTCAATGAAGGAACCACTGAGAAAGTTCTTAACCTCATCAAGGACGAAGAAGGCGAGAAGCCGATCACGGTCGACCATCCGACCATGAAACTGGAATCGTTTTTCCTGGAAGTTGTGCAGCAGGCTCAGTTAGAAGAATCAGACACATCCGGTGCGCGGATAGGTGAAGGTAAGGAGAGTTTCCTGACCGAAGGCACTGAGGCGCCTGAGCTGTCATCCAAAGATGTGCTTGCCAACCTGATGGCCAAACCGGAAGAGCCGGAGGAAGAGGCAGAGGAGGAGGCCCCAGCCGAACCTGAGGTAGATCGGGCTTTGCTGGGCGACCTTACTGCCCAAGATGCGGAAGAGCCCTCGGAAGAGATCGATGGGGACAAAGAGCCCGAGCCCGACCAGTCAGTGCTCGACCGGCTGGTAAAGCCCGACAACAGAAAAGAGGATTGAGCGCGCGTGAATCTCTGGGCAATCGCTAGAAACACAGTTCTGCAGGCCTTTCGAATGCGCGTGCTCGCGTTTGCCGGCGCGTTCGTCCTGCTTGGCTTCCCAATCATCGTCGCAAGCCTCAAGAGCTACGGCAGCCCAAAGGCCGAACTGCAGGTGGTGCTGACCTATTCCCTCGAGCTGGTCAACATTATTCTCTGCCTCTTGACGGTTTTTCTGGCGACATGGACCCTCTGCACAGAGATCCAGGATCGCCAGATCTTTTCCCTCGATACCAAGCCGGTGTACCGATGGCAGATCCTGGGCGGAAAATTTCTTGGCATCGTAATCGTCAACCTGATTCTCCTTCTTGGAATGGCTGCTCCGACCTATGGTCTGATTTGCTGGCAGTTGAGAAAGCTGTCGCAGGAAGAACGAACCGAAATCGAAAACAAGCTCCTGTACGGACGCCGCAGTGTGTTACCGACCGCGCTCGATCTGAATGCAGCTTTCGAGAAGGAAATGCGTCGAAGGATCGCAGAGGGGCTCCTGACCGGGGATACACCATTGGCGCGCGTGCAGGAGGAGGTCCGCAACCTGGTATGGCAGCGGAGCCAGACCGTGCAGTATGGATATACAAAAGCGTGGGAGTTCCGGGGACTGCCGGATAAGCAGGACATCCCGGAAGGAAAGAGCGTGATCGTGCGGTTTAAAATATTCACACCGAATCCAACGCTGAAGATTCAGAAGACGGGGTCGTGGCGCTTCAAATTGCAGGATGGCGACCTGGTTGGTCAGACCCGGTTGAAAGCCACGACGGGGGTCACCCAGGAAATTTCGCTGCACCGAAACTCAATGCGGAAGAAGGGCGGCAAATTCTATGTGGAATACAAAAATGTCGACCGTTCCCGCACCCTCATCATTTTCCCAATCAACGATGGCATTGAGATCCTCTATCCAACGTTGCCGTTTACCCAGAACTTCATCAACGGCTGTTGCCTGATTCTGATACGTGTCAGTTTTCTTGCGATCCTTGGCTTGGCGTGCAGCACGTTCCTCACCTTCCCGATGGCGATTACCGTCACCCTGGTCACCTGGGTGCTGTGCATGATTTCGAATTACATGATCGAAATCTCGGGGCTGATGCTCATGTACAACATCAACGAACAACGAATCGCCGAAGGCCCCGACTGGCTGGATGAATCCCTGCGAATGTACATTCGATTGCTCTTCTCAGCCGTCCCCGATTTCACCACCTACAACCCTGTTCCCCTGCTGACCGATGGGCGCGAGGTAAGCTACTCGATGGTCGGCAAGGCGTTCTTTTCTTTAGTGCTGCTGCGGGGCGGTGCGGTGGCTTTGGTCAGCGGCATCATTTTCCAGATGAGAGAACTTGCGAAGCTGGCGAGGTAACTATGGAGACGCGTTCCGTTAAACCTGTTTTTGCTGCAGGGCTGGTGATACTCCTGGTCATCAGCGCGCTGCAGATGCCGGGGCTGACAAGCCTGCGAAAGGAACACGAGCTTTCCGAATTCGACCTCGCGGAAACCATGCCTGCCGAGTATGCAGTTCTGACTACCGCTCTGGGCGGGTTCCGCGGGCTGTTGGCCGATTTTTTGTGGCTGCGCACGATCCAACTGGAAAAGGCGAGCAAGCACTTCGAGCTCGTCCAGCTTTATGACTGGGTAGGCACGCTGGAGCCGCGCATTCCCGAGATCTGGCTGCTGAATTCACACAACCTCTCCTACAACATTTCCATCGCCATGCCGAACAGGCAGGATCGCTGGCTATGGATTCAGCGTGGCCTGGAACTGCTGCGCAACAAGGGCCTGCGCTACAACCCGAAAAGTCATGAGATTCACCTCCAGATCGCATGGATCTACCTTCACAAAATCGGAGGTCGGGCAGACGACTATCACTGGCACTACAAAACCCACCTTGCCGTCGATGTTCAGGAAACGCTCGGCACGCTCACTCCCGACATCAAGTCGATCGCGGCCGTGGATACAGCCAAAACATTTGAGCAGTTCATTGAGACCGACCAGGCGCTGGCGTCCCTTGTGAATAAGGCCCGGGCCATTGAGCTTGACCTTCAGAAGGCGTACGGCGATTTGCACTGGAACAACAAGGCTCTCGCTAAGGAGCAGGAAAGTGCCGTCGCTCGCCATACGGAAGCCTTGAAGAAAATCCGGCAGTTCCTGTCCGAGCGCGACCTTCCCCGGGGATGGGATTTCGATAAGGAGCGGGTAAAGAAAATTCTCGATCAGTTCGATCTCTTCGCCCGTTCCGATGCAGAAGTGTCTGAGCTTTTTGCTTCGGTGAAGGGCCTGAACCTCGACGTCAAGAAGAGCCTGCGCGGCCAGAAATCGTCCAGGAGCGCAAAACTGTACTGGAGCACAAAGCCGCTGAATGAGGACCAGCAGAAGCTCGTAGGCGAATACCCCGAACTGGTGAAAAAGATCCGTGACTTCATCTCCGCCAAACAGCTCACGGAGGAGTGGGGTCTGGATACCGTACGAATGCTGAAGCTCGAAGAAGAGTACGGAACCATCGACTGGCGTCTTGCGGATGCACACGCGTTTTACTGGGCCAGCATAGCGAATGAATTAACGACCGCGGAGCATCAGTTCTTTGAAACGAACCGAGTCTTTTATTTCGCCTTCGTAAACATGTTTCGCAAAGGCAAACTCTTCCTCGAACCGGATGGTGCAGATTACGTTTACATTTCCGAGCCTGAGATTCGCTTTGCCCGCGCCCTTCATGAACATTTTCTGAAGGCCCGCGAGAAAGAGCCTCTCGCCAAGAACGCGCACCGCGATTTTCTCGAAGAACTGGTCTACACGCTTTCCTCCTTCAATCTCGAAAAAGACTACAAGGTCGATGGCGTGCAATACCGCGGCGCAAGGTGGTGGTACAAGAAACTCGGCGAGCTTTACGGCGAAGACAGATTCAGAACTTCTTATGACGATTTCATCCTACTCCACATCGCTACCGATATCCGGGATGCCAACCGCGATCAGACCGAGGCCATCATCGTCGGGCTCATCCGGCAGAAATTCTGGTGGATGGCTGTTGGGGCCGATGCCCGGGCTTATGGCTATGCGAAACTGGCAAAAAAGGTCTGGAACATGTGGGAACGCAGCCGCACCGATCCTGACAAACCGCGCCTGGCACTAAAACCTCTGAAGAAGATGGAATCAAGATTTTTGAACGACATCTTCGGCGGTACGATGGCCGCCCCGTTCCCCAGCCTACTCAGAGAAAGATTGTGGGAACGAATGGGCATAAATTGGCAAGAGGAGGGCGAGGAGAAGTAATCGGGCCGTTGTGGATGCCATGACCTGTGCCGGTTTAATTGCTTGATTCTGATATCAGATCTTTGATAAAGGTAGCTGGTATGCCCCGACAACTGCAGACTCCTCTCAAACGACAAATCACTTACCCGGACAGCGATGTTGAGGATATTTCGAGCAGCACACTCCAATGGGGATCGAGCCGGGCTATCAAGGACGGAATGGAGAAGCTCTTTCGGAAAGACCCAAATGTTTTCGTCGCGGGGAACCTGCTCTGGTATCCGATTGAAGGTGACAATAAGACCCGGATAGGGCCGGATGTCCTCGTAGCCTTCGGCCGCCCCAAAGGCTACCGGGGCTCCTATAAGCAGTGGGAAGAGGGTGGTATTCCGCCTCAAGTGGTTTTCGAAATCCTGTCTCCAGGCAATCGGAGCCAGGAGATGATTCGCAAGTTTCGATTCTATGAAAAGTACGGAGTCAAGGAGTATTACATTTACGATCCGGCCAATCTGGATTTCGTTGGTTACATCCGCGAAGGAGAGGTTCTCGCTGAGATACCGGAGATGAATGGTTGGGTAAGCCCAAGGATGAAACTACGTTTTGAGAGCGAACCTGAAAGCCAACTTCGGCTGTTCGAACCAGACGGGACGCCTTTTGCCACGTATTTGGAATTGGTGGATAAAGCGGAGAAAGCCGAGCAGGAGCGTACTCAGGCCAGGCAGGAACGAGATGAGGCCAAGCGGCGAGCGGAAAACTTGCGGCGAGAATGCGAGAGTTGGGAATCGATCCAGATGAGATCGATTGAGGCGGAAGAAACCTGTCGGCACTGACGACTTTCCAAGAATGTGACAGCGAAGTCTGAAGGAACTCAATACTCAGAGTTCACCTCAACTGTCATTCAATCGCATCCAGCCACCCTTCAATCGTGAACTCCGGTCGACCGCGCTCTTCCGGTCGCAGCACGGCCAGTTCCTCACGTTTCAGCGGACGAATCTCCAAGTCAGCCAGTACCGCACCTTTCAGGTGGAGTTCGGTGCCATAGAGCCGCTCGAATTCGATCCCGTGGCTTTCGGCCCACCTGCCAAAATTCTGCTCGGGCAGCGTCTTTGCCTTCGCAGCATCCCAGCCAGGAACGAAACCACTCCCCGCCAGCCACTCGATGGCGGCCTTGGATGCCGGATACGGCCGGTGTCCACCGCCAGGCTCAAACCAAGTCTCTATACCGCCTTCTGCTCCCAGCGCCCTATAAACTGCCGCGGATCTGTTGACCGTCTCTCTCGTACCCTCCCATGCCTCACCGGTGTCATCCTTATCGATGATGGTGTCTCTGTCCCCGTTGAGCACGAGCACCTTACAGTGGGGCGCAGCAAGTGAGACGAATTCCTCCCACGTGCAGCGCTTTCTCATGTTTTCATTCGGCACCCTTGTGCAGAACTTGCCCCGCTTAACCGTCATATTGCTCAAAGCCCAACCGCTGATGAGCGCGAAGGAAAGCCGCGTCTCGAGCGCGACCATCCAGGACGCCTTTGCTCCGCCAAGAGAGTTGCCGGCCACACCGATGGTGTCGGCATCGACATCTTCCCGCTCGAGCAGAAAATCGATGCCGCGCATGGTGTCGTAGACGAGCTTGCCCATGATAGGACGCTTTGCCCTCCAGGCGCGCAAGTGCACGGACTCCGGGTCGTGGGCCCTCGTGCCCATCCCGCCCTCGATGTGACGCTCCTCCTCGCCGATGGGATCGATGGCAAGGCAGATGAATCCGAGCTTGGCGAAGGTCTGGCCCATGTACTGGTAGCAAACATGGCTCTTGCTTCCGCCGTGGCCGAAAGTGAGCACAATCGCTGGAAGTTTTCCCTCTGATCCTTTGGGTCTGTAGAGGACCGCTGGCAGTCTTGATCCTGGCTCGCTGGTAAAGACCCACTTCTCGATGATCAGCTCGTCGTGTTGGATCTGTCCGCGCGACTCGACCTCGAGCGATACCTTCTCGTTGGGGATGCCCAGCATGCTACGCAGATCGCTGCGCAATCTGCTCTGCCACTTTCTATAGGCATCCGGATCTTCAGCCGGGGCTGGCGCGCCGGGGCCGGCGGCTTTTGTATTCCACGATGCTGTGCCGATGGCGAAGTATTTATTGACGAAGGGCGGCTGCTTTCGAGTGCCGTACCACATGCGATACCGGCCATCGCCGATCGGCAGAACGCACTGGCTCGAGGTGTAGTGGGATTCCCAGGCACGCGATGGGTCAGGCCTGAAGATCGGGTTGCTCTCATTCTTTGTCCAACGAATACCGTCTTCGCTGGTCGCCATGCCGATTGCCGTGCGATCCCCCCTGGCCCAGTAGCTCGCATACCACATGAGATACAGGCCGTCCTGCTTGATCACATAAGGATAGAAGAGCCGGCCCCGTTCCCATTTCTGACCTATTCCCAATACCGGCCTGGGATGTACTACCCAATCATCGCCGTTCTTACTCGTGGCATGCTTGAAGCACCAGGGATCCTTGGAAACATCCGTAAACCAGAGCTTGTAGGTGTCGCCATCCTTCATCACTGAAGGCGCGTATACATCTTCCAGCAGCGCCAGGGACGGTTCCGTCCATTCGACTCCGTCGGTGCTCCATGCCTGATGCAGCGTGTGTCTGTCGGTCTCCTTGAAATGAGTCGAACTGAAAAAAAGCCGCAGCCGGCCGCCCTCCCTGAGCGTCGATCCGTCCGGTCTGCGCAGCAATGCCGGAGTGAGGATTGAATGCTTCCTGTCCGCGAAACCCAGCACCGGCCCCGCATGCTTTTCGAAATGAACGCCATCTTTGCTGGTGGCCATTCCGAGCTGAAACACACGTTCCGCAACAGCGCCGCGAGAGCCGGGGTAGTAGAGGCTGTAAGTGCCGTCTTCATAAGAAACGCAGGGGGCGAAAAGATGGGTGTCGTCAAAATCGCCTTCTTTACCGAGGGACACGGAGGGGCCATCAGAGTCGCGTTCCCAGGACTGCGGGCCCAGCCATTTTTCTTTGTTCATGTTTTCTGCGGACAGGTGCAAGAGGAGGAGCGGCAAGAGTGAGGGAGGCAAAGTCATCTCTTTTCTACACAGCCGGTCTGGGCAAATCTACGCACTACTGTGTTTTCAGACTACCGAGCGGCACAAAACCATCAATGTTCTTCGGCAGAACCTTCGTCGTGCCGTCGAGCAGCCCGTTGAGATGCTGCATTACCTCGTCCAGTTCCCTGCCCTGGAGCTCTGATGCCTCACGAATGGTCTCATGTTCCCACGCGCCGCTGCCGGAACATCCGCCGCTGTTGATCTCGAAAACCTGCCCCACATCGGGATGGATATCCAACGCCTGCCGGATGGTCATGTGCGGCTCGAATCGGAGCTTCTCCATCTTGCGCAGCAACTGCACCTGAAGATCGGGCAGGCTGTGTCGCGTCACCCGTCCCAGATCGGATACCTCGGTTGAGAGACCGTAGTATTCGCGGGTCAGGTCATCCACGCGCTGCTGCAGATCCAGGGCACGATGACTGGCTCGTCGTGCCAGCAGGATGACGCCGATGCCAAGACCCCACGCAAGGAGTGTCATAAACATGTCGCTTACTTCGTTTTGCCCAAAATCATCTCGTGGACAACCCTCTTCTGTACCCGCTCTGTAAAGCCTCGCCACTGGTATCGATTCCAATCGACTTTCACATCGTCATCGAGAAACGGAAGCGGCTCGCCCTCGAACCGCCTGCCGATCGCCTTGATCTCCCAGCGCGGCAACTCGCCTGTGAGCTTCACTAAATCAAAACGAATGGGCACCTGAAACGTCTGCCGGCTTCCCGATTTGCCGTACTCAAATTCGAGCAGCGTCCATGCCTCTCTGTTGTCGTTTTCGAAACCGATGTATGTGGCGACCAGGTGCGGCCGCTGCCATTCGGGCGCGGTGTTTTTCGTGATCAGGTTTTCTGCAAGTGACTGCATCGCCTCCCGGTGCACATCCAGTGGGTCAATGACAGTCGTGAGAACTTTGTAGAGCACAGCGGCACCCACAATTGGGAAGAGCACACCCATCACGATGGCGATTTCTTTCAGCGGCAGCGCTTTGAGTCCGCGTTCCTTGCCGCCTACCCAGGCCAGTCTCCCACAGCCGATGCATTTAAAACTGCTGACGTAGCCGTCGTATTCCCTCTCATGCGGCTTCCCGCACTTTGTGCAAACGACGATGACGAAATCGACGGCCATGGGAGGAATAAAGAGTAATAAGTAATGAGTAAGAAGAGCACGGGTCGAAAGCACCAGATTAGTGACTTGTCGTACCGCGTCCATCCATGCTTGTGTGGCTTGTGGCATCTTCACTGATCCCGAAAGGTTGGGAAGCCTGTCTCAAGCGATCCAGGCCAAAAAGATGTGAAGGAAGGAGCCCAAGAATCTGCGCTGGAATCGTTTAAGCGTCGACGTCACAAGCACTCCAACATTTATAAGCAAAACCCTATATAAATTACTCTTCGTTTCGAATTGCTTATCTGGATTTGCCTTCTATACTTTGTAAATCAGACTGAATTGGTACTGATTTGGATTCGGCGTTAACTTTCACCAGTACAGTCGGTTAGACAGGACGCTGACACAGATGCTTAACTTCACCAAGAAAACGGAATACGGGATTATTGCCCTCACGGGCCTCGTGCGAAATTCGGACAGGCCGCTCAACAGTCGTCAGATATCGACTGAGTATGGTATTCCGTTGCCCATTCTTTCGAACATTCTGAAGGAGCTGGCGAAGAGCGGCATTGTGGAGTCCCTGCGCGGGGCTAAGGGAGGCTACCGCCTGAAACAGAATGCTGAGGACCTGACCCTCGGCCGAGTGCTGGAGGTCCTCGAAGGCAAAGTGCGTCTCACCGAATGCATGGATGTGGCCGAAGGTGAAGCGTCGGACTGCAGCCTTCAGGAGAGCTGCCCGGTGCGAGCCCCGCTTATGCGGCTGCAGCAGAAAATGAAAGGCTGGCTCGATGAAGTATCGCTCGCCGAAATCGCCGTCGAACCCGATGACCCTCAAGAGAAAGGACCAAAGCTCCATGAAGTTGCCCATATATATGGACAACCCATCCACCACCCAGGTTGATCCGCGCGTACTCGAGGCAATGCTGCCTTGCTTTGGCGAAGTCTACGGGCACGCGTCCAGCCGCAACCATTCGTTCGGATGGGAAGCTGAAAAAGCTGCTGATGCCGGCCGTCAACAGGTTGCCGAGCTCATCGGCTCGACCGCCAAGGAGATCATCTTCACCAGTGGTGGAACGGAAGCGAACAATCTCGCCATCAAAGGCGTGGCCGAGATGTATAAGGAAAAAGGCAATCACATCATCACTACCACCATCGAGCAGAAATCGCTCCTTGATCCGCTCAAAACCCTCGAGCGTGCCGGTTGCAGTATCACCCACCTGCCGGTCGACCAGTACGGCCAGGTAAGCCCGGAAGCGCTCGCCGAAGCCATCACCGATGACACCATTCTCTTCACCGCCATGGTTGCCAATAATGAGATCGGCACGATCCAGCCGATGCAGGCACTCGGCGCCGTCTGCAAGGAGCACGGCGTGCTCTTCCACGCTGACGCTACCCAGGCCGCCGGCAAGATCCCCCTCAATGTGCAGGAAATGGGAATCGACCTCCTCTCGATCACCGGTCACCTCATGTATGCACCCAAGGGGATCGGCGCGCTTTACGTTCGCCGCAAGCGGCCACGGGTGCGGCTCGTTCCGCTGTTTGACGGTGGTGGACACGAACGTGGGATTCGTTCCGGTACGTTGAACGTCGCGGGCGCTGTTGCCCTCGGCAAGGCCTGTGAGATTTCAAGACTTGAGATGGATGACGAGGCCGCCAGGCTTTCCGCCATGCGTGATCGACTGGAAAAGGGCATCACCGAAAACAACGACGAGGTCTACGTAAACGGCCATCCCGAGCATCGCCTGCCCGGCATCACCAACATCAGTTTCGCCTACATCGAAGGCGAGGCCATGATGATGGGTATCAAAGACATCGCGGTCGCCTCGGGATCGGCTTGCACCTCGACCACCCTCGAACCTTCGCACGTGTTGAGGTCCCTCGGCGTCGGTGAAGACCTCGCGCACACCTCCATCCGCTACGGCCTCGGCCGCTTCAGTACCGAAGAAGAAACCGATTTTGCCATCGAAGCCACCCACAGAGCCGTCGTGAAACTGCGTGAAATGTCGCCCCTCTACGACATGGCCAAGGAGGGAATCGATATCAACGCCATTGAATGGCCTGACCATTAAGACCCAAAGTCTTCAGGAGGAACAAAACCATGGCTTATAGCGACAAAGTCATCGACCACTACGAAAACCCACGGAACCTGGGCAAGTTTGACAAAGAAGACGAACGCGTGGGCACGGGCCTCGCCGGAGCGCCCGAATGTGGCGACGTCATGCAACTCCAGATCAAAGTTGAGGACGGCATCATCCAGGACGCGAAATTCAAGACCTTCGGCTGCGGCAGCGCCATCGCCAGCTCCAGCCTTGCCACCGAAATGCTCAAAGGGATGAGCATCGACGACGCAGAAAAAGTAAGGAACACGCAACTCGCCAACGAACTCAGTCTGCCACCAGTGAAAATCCACTGTTCCGTGCTGGCCGAAGACGCGATCAAGCTGGCGATTGCAGACTACAAGGAAAAGTCCGGGCTTGTAGAGGCCGCGGTCTCGTAAAGGAAAACGTAATGAGTAATGAGTAATGAGTAAGTTGGTCCATGGACGCACTCGAGGCAGGTCACAGAGTACCAACTGCAGCTCATTAAATGAGAGTTCATGATTATCGTGCATTCATTCTTCTGTTTTCTGTCCCGAAGGGACATGGCCGGGTAGCCCCAAGTTTCAACCTGGGGAACCGTGGAGAATACAACCATAAGCCCCGGAGGGGCGAAGGTAGCTCTCTCGTGGCTTGCCGTCGCCTCTCTGCTCCGGGGCTTATGGATGCACGATAATCATGAACTCCTATCTGAAGAAGGACTCCGAAGCAGAAACTTACTCATTACTCATTACTCATTACTTATTTCGCATGACGCAGGAATGAACCAATGACAACCGCATTGCTCGAAAGCGACATTACCCAGGAACAACTGATCACCGTCACCGAACGCGCTGCCGAAGAGGTCAGGAAGATTCTGAGGTCTCAGGAACTCTCGCCTGAGACCTACCTCCGCCTTGGCGTCAAGGGCGGTGGCTGCTCCGGGCTTTCCTACACCATCGGTTTCGCGGACACGCCGAGCGAAGGGGATCACGTACACGAAGAGCACGGCGTGCGCATCGTCGTCGATCCCAAGAGTGCGATGTTCATTGAGGGAATCGAGCTTGGTTTTCAGTCGAGCATCATGGGCCGCGGCTTCACCTTCGAGAATCCGAAGGCCGAGCGCACATGCAGTTGCGGCAGTTCGTTTTCATAGGAGCCGGCCAGCACGACAAGTTTCTTAAGGGCTGCGACCGGCAAGTCGCAGCCCTTTATTTATTCCTCAAAACTCAGGACGAGGCGACCGATGGCAGTCGAATCAATGCCTTCAACAGAGGCCACAACCTGCCCCAACTGCGAGCAAAAGGAAGGAGACCACCCCCTTTTCTGCACAGGATGCGGACACCTCTTCCCGGAGGATGAGGGAGCCAACCACTTCGCGCTCTTCGGCCTCACCCCATCTTTCGATATCGACGAAGGCGAGCTCGAACTGAAGCTCATCGATATCTCCCGCCGCTTCCATCCTGATTTTTTTGCCACCAGCGACGCCGAGCAGCAGAAGCTCAGCCTCCAGTATTCCGCATCGCTCAACACCGCCCATCAAGTACTCAGAGACCCGTTCGAGCGCGCTGAATACCTGGTACAGCTCTTCGGAGGCAAACAGAGCAGCGAAGACAAAAGTATTCCGGAGGGATTTCTGCAGAAAACGATGCTTCTGCGCATGAAACTGGAAGAGGCTGTCGAAGATAATGACGAGTCAGCAATCGATGCCTTGAATCAGCAGGTGATAAACGAATCAGAAGAATTGCTGCGGGGAATGTCTGAACTGTTCGAGAGACTGAACAACGAAGATGGCGAAAGGAACTCGATACTTGCTCAGGCCCGCATGGACCTCAACGCGACGAAGTACATCAGGAACCTTATTCACGACAGCTCAGGCCTCCAAAGACCAGACGCCTGACGCCCACATTAACCATCAACCAGAATCTTCCGATGGCTCTAGTAACCATAGAAGACCTCACCTCAGCCGCCAAGGCCCACAAGGAAGCCGTCGTCGGCATCGACCTCGGCACGACGTTCAGCCTCGCTGCGTACGTCGACGGCGATGAGCCCGAAGTCATTCGAGACGAAGACGGACAGGTGCTCGTACCGTCCGTGGTTTCTTTTACTGACGAGAACGCAGTCATCGTCGGCTGGCCTGCCCGCGAGCGCGGGCTGCTGGATCCGGAGCACACGGTCTTTTCGGTCAAGCGGCTCATCGGACGCGGCCAGGATGATCTCGCAAAGGATCTCGGACTCCTGCCTTACCAGGTCGAGGATGCGGAACGGAAACTCGTCCGAATCAAGATCCGCGAGAATCGGCTCACTCCGCAGGAAGTCTCCGCCGAGATCCTCAAAGAAGTCAAAAACCGTGCGGAAAAAGTGCTCGATCGCAAAGTCACCAAAACTGTGATCACCGTGCCGGCCTATTTCGACGACACCCAGCGCCAGGCCACCCGCGACGCAGGCCGCATCGCCGGGCTCGACGTACTGCGCATCATCAACGAACCGACCGCGGCCTCGCTGGCGTACGGCCTGAATTCGAAAAAGAAAGGCATTGTCGCCGTATTCGATCTTGGCGGCGGCACTTTCGACATCAGCATCCTGCGCATCGCAAACGGCGTCTTCCAGGTACTCAGCACCCTCGGGGACACCTTCCTCGGCGGCGATGATTTTGATCGTGCTCTGATGGATCTGGCGACCGCGGAGATGAAGGACGAGCATTCAGAAGACACAGTGCGGATCCCGGTCGTGCTGCAGGCCCTGAAGCAGGCTGCCGAAAAAACAAAAATAGAATTGACCTCGGCTGACACGGCGACTTTATCGATTCAGTTGAGCGATCCTGAGATCTCTTACGAACGCGAAGTCAGCCGTTCCGAATTCAATGACCTCATCGGCGCGCTTGTCGAAAAGACCATCGAGTTCTGCAAGACCGCCATTAACGACGCCCGGCTCACTCCGGACCGCATCGAGGAAGTCGTCATGGTCGGTGGTTCGACCAGGATCCCGTTGGTGCGCGAAAAGGTCGAAGAGTTTTTTGGCAGGCCACTCCACACCGAGCTCAATCCGGATGAAGTCGTCGCGCTCGGCGCAGCCATTCAGGCGCAGATTCTTTCAGGCGGCTTCAGAGAGATGATGGTGCTCGACGTCACCCCGCTCTCACTTGGCCTCGAAACGTTCGGCGGCGCCATGAGCAAACTCATCATGCGCAACTCGCCCATCCCGACCCGCGCCTCCGAACAGTTCACCACCTTCGTTGATGACCAGACCTCGGTCGACATACACGTCCTTCAGGGCGAACGCGAAATGGCGGAAGACTGCCGCAGCCTCGGCAAATGGAAGCTCACAGACATTCCACCCATGCCGGCCAACGGCCCGAAAATCACGGTGACCTTTACCCTCGATGCCAACGGCGTACTCAAAGTCGATGCCAAAGAAGATCGCAGCGGGAAAGAGCTCAGCATCGAAGTCCAGCCTTCCTCCGGTCTCACCGATGAAGAGGTTGAACGCATGGTTAAAGAGTCCATCGAGCACGCAAAGCAAGATGTCGAAAATCGCCAGCGCATCGACCTCCGCAACGAAATCGACAGCATCCGCCGTGCAACTGTGAAGGCTCTGGAACAATCACAGAATGTATGCCCGGCCGAATTGCTCAGAACAGTCAATTACGCGCTCTCAGATCTGCTGGCCGCGGCAGAGCTCGAAGACATCCACGAGCTCCAGAAGGCCATCGATGGTTTTAACGAAGCATCGGAGCCGCTGGCAAAACTCCAGATGGATGCAGTAGCCAAGACTGCACTGCAAGAGGCAGAAAGCTGATCTCTACTCATTACGCAACATGTTCAACGTCACCTTCAACCACAAAGAATCCGGCGAGACCAAATCCATCGAAGTTGATCCCGAGAAGTACCCTTACTACGACCACGGCGAGCCAGGCAGCCTGCTCGATATCGCGCTCGCACACGGTGTCGACATCGAACACTCCTGCGGCGGCAACTGTGCCTGCACCACGTGCCACGTCATCATCAAGGAAGGCGACGACAACCTTTCTGAATCGGAAGAGCGTGAGGACGATCTGTTGGATATGGCCCCCGGCCTTTCCCTGCATTCTCGCCTCGCCTGCCAGGCGATTGTCGAAAGTGGCGATGTGGCGGTGGAGATCCCCGAGCAGACGATTCACATCGTCAAGGGCGGCCATTGAAGATAGTGCGCAATCTGAAGCCGGTCCTCGCCTGGGCGAGAAACTCGACGTTTTGAGGCGATGCTGCGCTGT